>JACCDG011242586.1_pt1 | contig 11478 bp, 16 predicted proteins | sample 7442471 | NCBI WGS metagenome assembly JACCDG01 (sample SAMN15323444, study PRJNA562643) | freshwater metagenome | isolation source: river surface water | place: USA:Blue River Watershed | collected 2017-08-17
CACTTAAAAGTAGACCAAATTCAAAACCTAATCAACGACCTTAAAAACAATCCAGACTCAAGACGATTAATGGTTAATGCTTGGAATGTAGGTGAATTAGACCAAATGGTTCTCCCACCTTGTCATTACGGATTTCAAGTTTATACAAGAGAGTTGAGTTTGGAAGAGAGATATAAAATAGCATTTCCAATATGGAAAGAAAAATATGGTCCATTAGCTGATACGATGGTCCCAACTAATGTGGATAACACACCTTACAAAATACCAACCAGAGCAATCTCTTTAATGTATAATGCTAGAAGCCAAGATGTTCCACTTGGAACACCATTTAATTTGGCATCTTATGGGTTACTTCTAATGATATTAGCAAAAGAGGTTAATATGGTTCCTGATGAGTTGATTTCAAATATGGGTGATTGTCACATTTATCTAAATCAGATTGATGGGGTAAAAGAACAATTAACAAGAGAACCATTTGAGTTACCTACTCTTAACCCATTCCCAACATACGAAGGTTCAAGACCATCTATAGAATCTTATGTTATTGGTGATTTCACACTTAAAAACTACCAATCACACCCGACTATCAAAATGCCACTTTCTAACTAATTAAAATGGAAATTAATAATAAATTCAATATCGGTGATGTTGTTTACATAAAAACAGATGTGGAACAAAAACCAAACATTATAATTTGTATAAAAGTTTATAGTAATGATTTCTATACATATAACCTTAATTCACCTACCGATTCTAATGATTACCGTGATTATGAAATTTCAAAAGAAGAGGATAAGTTAATTAAAGTAAGTAATTATTAATCACCATTAAAATAAAAAAAATGGAAAATAAATTCATAGTTAAAGGAAACGACTCCTTTTTCAAATGCAGAAAGTTAGACCCCTACATGTCAAACCATAAAGGATTTATTGCTGGTGGGTGTTTTAAAGACATTTTCTCAAATAAGAAATTCAGAGACATAGATATTTTCTTTGAAACAAAAGAAGACTTCAATGAGGCGCTTGATTTTTACAGAAAAAATGAGGATTATCTATTTGTATACGAGAATGACAATGCTGTCTGTTTCTCAAACAAAAACACAAAGAAAAAAATTGAATTGGTTAGGTCAAGATTTTGTAGTGTTGAAGAAATGTTAAGAGGATTTGATTTTACTATTGTTAAGTTTGCGTACTACAAAGAAGTTGATGGTGATAGTACGGAATGGAAATATATGTATCACCCTTCCTTCTTTGAAGATTTAACCAACAAAAAATTGGTAATTGACGAAACAAGTTCATTCCCAATCAATACATTTGAACGAACATACAAATACAGAAAATATGGATTTGGTATGTGTAGAGAAACAAAACAGAAACTCATTGAATTGTTGCAAGGTGCGAATGTGAATGATTTAGGTAGAGATTTATATTTTGGATTTGATTAAATAAAAAATATGTTAGGACTTAAGAAATATGGTGAAGGGACTAAAGATGTTCGTTGGTCAAATGATTGGATGGATTTCTACCCTGGATTTTATAAATGGTCTTTCACTTATAAACCATCAAATGGTGAGAATCGTAAATTAGATATATCATTATTCTATGGTCAATTCTTTATTACTCTTAAAACAAAAAAACCACCAAGATATAAGGGTTCACGACCTGAATATGGTTTTTATTTTTATGGTATGGGTACTAAAATACCACATTCACTCTGTATTAAGACCGGTAAAAAATATAAGCTCATATCAATGCCTTGGGAACTTGATTGGGTTAGGACATCACGATACTTAAAAGATAGAACTTGGGCTCACCAAACCAAAAAGAACCGTATTGATTTATTTAATAAAGAATATGAGGAAAAGACATATTATGAGACCCATAAATATTATTACATACACGACGACCTATTCCAAGAAACCGAAGCGGTCTGTAAAATTGAGGAAAGAGAATGGAGACCAAAATGGTTTAAATGGTTACCATTATTCAAAAAAGTAAGGAGAGACATTAATGTTGAATTTAAAACACCGATTGGTAGAGGTGTTGATAGTTACAAGGGCGGAACTTATGGTACTAATCACGAAATGAAACCAAATGAAACCATCAAACAAACTCTGAAAAGAATGATGGAAGAAAGAACATATAGATAAATATGAAAAAAAATAACATAATCTCGGACTGGTTAGACCAACACGGTGACCCTGAAATTGATAGATTAGTTCAAGAAAACTTGGAAAAAAGAATTAAAATAGATATGAAACCACAACCAATTAAAGAAGGAAAAACAAAGAGTAATAGTAAACCATTTACTGGTGAAGGTAGACAAGCCCCTCCACCACCTAAACCACCAAAACAAGTGACTAACATTGAAATAACAATTAAATAATATGAAGACAAAAGTATATTCAGCGTTTCCCGGTGTAGGGAAGACAACTTATTTCAACACGACAGATAAGAATGTGTTGGATAGCGATAGTTCAAAGTTTGATAAGAAAAATTTCCCAGCAAACTACATTGAACACATTGAAAGAAACATTCAAGACCCTAAAGTAGACAAGATTTTAGTATCATCACATAAAGATGTGAGAGACGCACTTATTAAAAAAGGTATTCCATTTGTATTGGTTTATCCTGATAGAAATATCAAAGACGAATACATCCAGAGATATAAAGACAGAGGAAACAACGATGCGTTTGTTGACTTATTGGAAAAAAATTGGGATAATTGGATGGACGAGATGGACCAAATGGAGGCACCACAAGGTCAAACATTATACAAAGTTAAATTAGGTCCAGGTCAGTACTTAACAGATGTAATTGATTAAATTATGAAAAACGGAGAACAAAGAGCATTTCCTGCAGATGCACGTACACATACTGATGGAGGATTAACCAAACGCGAGTATTTTGCAGGGTTGGCAATGCAGGGAATGGCAAGGATTGAGGGAAATGTAGAGGATATAGCGCACGATGCTGTAAAAATAGCAGATGCCTTACTTGCAGAACTAAGAAAACAAGAATATAAAACTAAATAACAAGAACAATGACAATAGATGTAGTTTTGATACCAATTATACTTTTTTTATCAGGTGTTTTTGTAGGATTAAGAATTAAGAAAAAATAAAATAAATAGGAATAAGATGGAAAAAGAAATCAGAAGACAAATAGACTTGTTAGAAGAAGAACAAAGAAGAGTAAAACAATTTTTAAATGAAAATAATTTTAATTGTACTACAGCACCATATGTAATTGGTAAAAAATATAGAGATGCTATTAAAGAACATATTGAAGTTTTAAGAATGAACTTAGAAAATTAAAAAAAATGAGAACAATTAAAATCAGATTTGTAAAAACTAACAAAGACTCTTACTACCTCCAAACAAAAGGATGGTTTGGTAGATGGAAAGATATTGGTTATAGTGTTGATATGGGATATGGTGGTTTTTATATGATATATACTGCCAAAACAAAAGAAGAATTACTTGATGAGGTTTTAGATAAACATTACCAAGTGTGTAGAAACCATGTTGAGATTATAGAATACCCAACAATAAAAATTTATTAAAGATTATGAATTACGGAAAAGAGTTTAGAAGTTTCGCAAAGAGCGAAGGAATTAGTTCACTGGCGTTGGACCAGTTTGAAGCATCACTAACTCCATACATTTTGGAGGAAAGAGAATTAAGGGCAACACAGATTGATATTTTCTCAAGATTGATGCGTGACCGCATCTTATGGTTGTCAGGACCTGTTGACCAAAGAATGTCTGACATTGTTCAAGCTCAATTATTGTTCTTGGACTCAGTTGAGAAGAAAGACATCACACTTTACATCAATAGCCCAGGTGGTTCAGTAATGTGTGGTCTTGGTATTGTGGATTTGATGAACTATGTAAGTTCTGACATTGTGACCACAAACTTGGGAATGTGTGCATCGATGGGTTCAGTTTTATTATCATCAGGAACAAAAGGTAAACGTTCATCGCTTATTCATTCAAAAGTGATGACTCACCAAGTAAGTCACGGAACACGAGGAAACATCCAAGACACTCGTATTGACCAAATGGAAGGTGAGAAGTATAACTACATCTTATTTAAAATCTTGGCTGAGAATTGCGGTAAGACATTCCAAGAAGTATTAGACTTTTCAGAAAGAGATAGATGGTATAACTCAGAAGAAGCAAAAGAGTTCGGTCTTATTGATGAAGTAATTGGGACAAATAAAAATAAATCAATCACAAACTACTTGGATGGGTTTGATGATTATTACAAGAAGGAAGTGTTAAACTTAAAGAAATGAAATTTCTAAAATATCTTTTACTTTGGATATCAGGGAATCTTTCAATACCATTTTGGATGGTAGGTCATATTCATCTAACAATGAATGTTTATGAAGATGTATATGAAATATTGGCTTCATTTGGTATGAATATAATTGTGGCTATTGGATTTTGGATAAGTTGGAAAGATTATAAAAAAGAAATTCAAAGTGAATAGTTTACATTCACCACAAATAAATTATATTAAAAATAAAAAAATGAAAGAAACTGAAATATTAAAAGAGACACATAGAAGTGCAAAACCAAAACCAGAGGTTAAAAAAAGAACATACAAACCAAGAAAGAAAAAAGAACCTAAGTATGACTTAAACGAAGAATTTGTTATGAGGTCTGAAGAAGTTCCACATATCAAAGGATTACAAAAACAAGTTGGATACTATAAAATTGGAAAAAGTTTTCACGTTTTCTTTGAAGAAAAACCAAAATCAATTCATAGGTTCTTTACCAAACTATTTTTAGGTTGGCAATGGAAAGACCAAAAATAATAATCTAAACCCCTTCTTTACGGATGGGGTTTTTTATTTCTTAACATTATTTTTTTATTCAGTTTGAGGTTAAGGATATATTTATCAATATCAACTAAACCTAAACTAAAAAAAACATGTCTTATCTAAAAAGGGTACTAGTATTTCTAGTATTTTTAATACCGTTCATCGGTAAAGCTCAAGTTCCACAAGCACCATCTGCAGGTATTTGGGGTATCATCGATACTCAATATCAAGTAGGCACAACTTCACAAGGAACGACAAATGCTAAAATCACATTACAGAACACCACATTAACAAAGTATGCAGGTACTCAGTTCAGAGTGTTCTATGATAACACCGCGTTTACAAACGCAACCGTATCATTGATTGGTTCTACAACAAACTTAGACCTTCAATATACAACAAACACAGCTAACGGTTATATCACTATAACTTTAGTGTATACAGGACCATCGGCAACTTACACGTTAGCAAATGGTGAAAGATTTTTAATCACCTTTACTCACGCAGCTCCTGCAGTTTTTAACAACCTTTCATCCATCACACCTTTAACATGGACGGGTTCACAAACATTTCCTAAGTTTGCTGCAAAACAAGATGGAATGGACACCACTATAAATGTTCATAACTACGGTGGTAACTTCATTTTCCAAAACTTCCAATTTACAGGAACATTCACAAACGTAACTGGAACACCGGCTAAATTCTTAAGTTTAGCATTACAGAGAAGACCACAAACGGGAGGTTCTTGGGTACAACACTCAACTTACACAACTGACTTAAGTGGTAACTTCTCAATCTCAGTTCCATTAGATACAACTTATTGGGACGTAAGATTGGCAATCCAAGGTGATACTATGGGTGTAGGTAACATTATCTCATCAACAGATGCTCAACAAATCAACCAATGGGTTCTTGGTAATGGTACTATGTCAGGATTTGATTACTACACTGCTGACGTAAATAACTCAGGAAACATTACAATCTCAGATGCTTGGGGTGTATTCGGTAGAGTATCAGGTAGATTCACATCATGGCCTAACAGTGTACAAGATGTTAAATTCTTTACAGCATCAGAATACGGTACAATCAACGGTTCATCATCTAACCTTACATCATCAATACCTGGTGTGACTAACTTCACATTTGAAATCTTACCTGGTACTACTTCCGTTACTTACTACGTGATGGTTCCTGGTGATGCTAACGGTACAGGCTATAACATGGCACGTGTAACACCGATTGAAATATTGGTTGGACCACTGCCAGGTTTACAATCACAAATTTATAACGTAATTGACACAAAAGTTGAATACGATTTCCCTACTTCTACAATTGAGGTGAACGTACCAAACATTTCAGTAAATGCAGGAAACTTGGTGGAATTACCTGTAAAAGTTTATACTAACGGAGAAGAGTTATCATCACTTCAGTTCGGATTAAAATACGATACTACACTTTTAACATTCAAAGGTGTAGTATCTTCATCAAACGCAATGGAATGGATTACATATGTAAACGCAAATGACGGTCAAATTGATTGGGGTGGTTTTGATAAAACAAACAACGAACAAACACTTCAAGATGGTGACGATGTGGTAACATTACAATTCATTGCAAGACAACCACAAAATCTTTGGGAAGAAAGTCCATTATACACTTCATTAAAGTTCGCGGGTAATTCACAATCAGAAGATTTAACAATCACACCTACAAATGGTATCTTACAAGTATTAAAAAGCACAATGGGTGATGTAAACGGAAATACGATTGAAGTTTTCCCTAACCCAACTACATCTGATATCACAGTAACTTTTAGAGTTGATGAAACTACAAACGCTAATCTTTCAATATACGATGTGGTTGGTAGAAAAGTAATCACAATCTTGGACGGTCAATTACCAAACGGAGAATACACTTATAACGAAAACCTAGGTCACTTAGAACAAGGTATCTACATGGTTACTTTAAGTTTAGAAAATGGTGGAGTTAAAGTAAGCAAAGTCGTAAAACAATAAACCCAAAATAAATAAAAACAAAATGTCAGAAGAAACACAAGAGACAAACGACGGAACGTGGTCAGGATTAAGAAAGACTATCGTTGGTACACTATCAACAGTAATTGCTGGTGGTGGGACTTGGTTGGGTGTTATGTTATATGGTGGAGGTGACGAAGAACCAAAAGAAGAAACAAAAACAGAACAATCTGGAGGGTCATCACCTGTAATCGTTAATGTTCAACAAAACCAAGAAAATAAACAAAAAGTTGAAAATGGTGGTGGAACTGTTATTCGTGAAAGAGTAATTGAGAAACCTGCAACATCAACACAACAACCGGCACAACCCCAACCTAAAAAAGAGGAAGAGTCTTGGTAATAAACAAATAAATTGAAACAAAAAATGTCATTTTTTAAAAACCTATTAGGGGGCGGTTCTCAAGAATTTACAAAAGTTGAGAACGACCAAAAATTTAACTTCATGTTGCAACAAATGCAAGGAAACAGATGGAAGATTACTCTTATCATCTTATTAACTTTCTTCTTTATCATTTTCGGTATTGTAATGTCGGTAATGTTTAAAGCAGAAATCCAAGAGTCTTGGAAAGAGTTATTACTTTTATTATTAGGTGCATTCGTTGGTAACTTAAACAAAGTTATTGACTTCTGGTTCTCTAATGAAGATAGAGATAAAATGTTAGTTCAAAAGATGGATGAGGAAGATAATACAGCAAAACCGGCTTTAGAATCTTACGAAGAACCAACATCTGAAATAGAAGGATAATGAAAAACCTATTTTACATATTACCATTCTTTTTGATTGGATGTAAATCATTACAAGCTCAGCCCCCTCAAAACGGAGGGGGTATTGGCTCTGTTAAGACAGAACAATATCAAGCTGAGTTTGAAAAGAAACAATCAATAGATGTGGTAGCAGATTACGATGGGTCAGTTCAAGTTCCAATCCAATTATTAAAGATTGGTATTAATGAGGAACTATATGAAATGTATCCTGAGTTAAAAGACAAAAGAGTAGGTCTTGGTGTAACAAATATTGTAATTGAATATTTGGAATATACCAACAGATTTATTTTCACTGAAGAAAAAGAGGAGATTAAACAAAGAATGATTGCTCAAGACAAAGCGTCAGACAAAGGGGTATCTTCAAATAAAATAGAGGTGAAAGGTAATGTTGTATTGGCGAAGTACTTTGTATATATTGAGGTATATGATTTTAGTGTATCTGAAGACGAAGTAGTTAAAGTTAACGGACAACAAACCGTAAATCAAACCACAAGATTAGGTCTTCAAATCAAATTTGTGGATGCTGAAACAAGTCAAGTAATCGTAGGTTCTGGTCTTGGTGAAGCAATAACAATTAAAACAACATCTATCTTAGGTGATATCTCAGATGATGTTAAGTTCAATCAATCAACAATAGGTATTTCAACAAAGAAAGCTTTAGAGACGGCATCCTCAAGAGTTGTTTCTAGACTTATCTCTAAAGGCGTATTTCCAAAGTGAGAGTAAGTGGTATCATATTCTTCTTATTTGTGTTGTTTAATTTTTTTAATATAAACGCGCAAACTTACAATTACTCATACGCCGACCCTTGTACAGGTAATTTACAAACTATCATAGTACCCATCAATGGCTCTGTCACTGTTGGGTATTATGGTTTTATAGGGAGCTTTACACAGCAAGATTTTTCAAACGGAACTTTTGAAGCTTGGACTAATAATATATTTGCACAGTATGGAACTAACAGCCCTTGTTCTGAAATAGTAGGACTTGGAACTGCGATAAACGTAACTCAAAGCTCAGCATTGAATGTTATTGGAATTCTGAATTCACTATCAAGTATTTCTGATTTAGCAAGTGGAGCCACTAATATATTAGGTGGGTCTGTCTCTTCTATTGGTAACTCTGGTGGTAATGATTCTGAAAACGATAACCAAAATGGTAGAGGAAATAATAATAATCAAACACAACAAAATGGAACAGGTAACACTAATGAAGGAAGTACAACCACTTCTGGAACAAATGAAACTGCTACAAACGGAGGAAATGGAACCACTAATCAAAATGGTGGAACTGAAAATCCAACACCAACAGGAGGAACTACAACTGAGGGTGGAACAAATGAAACTGGAAATCAATCGTCTAACGAGACTGTAAATGGTGAAACACCAATAAACAATCAAACAACAACTGAAAATGGAGAAAATAGCAATAATGGTAGCAGCGGGACTGTTGGGGGGACTGGTAACAATGGGACTGGTGGGAATGGTTCAGGAAATAATGAAACACAACAAGAACCAACTACAACAGAAGGAACAGAAGGAGAAGGAAAAACAAATATAACCGGTGGAGCATCCACAACAGTTAAATCTTCACCAACAAGTAAAGAAGGAGGTAAACCAACTGTCGTTGCAAGTGCTGACTTTGTTGGGTTTAATTTTAGAAACTCCGATGTAAAAGTTGGAGCCAAAGCAACAGGTGGATATACATCACTTCGTTGGGATGGTAAAAGAAGTTATGGGATATTAGGTGATTATACATCAGCACTTAAAGGACCTAACATTACTTCATTTTATGCTTGGGTGAGGCCTAAATCTATTGTGCTCACATCAGGTACATTAACAATAGGATTTGAAGGTAACAGGTCTTTGTATGGTACTTTCGCGGCTGGACAAATGTTTAATATACAAAAAGTAAAAAATCTTAAATTACTTTACATGGGTACTGTATCATATGGTAATGTGTATCGAGAATCATTTTTAGGTACTGCAGTTATTGGTGGTGCTATGTATGATATGAAAGTAGGAAAAAGATTTGATATTAAATTAATGAATTTACTTGTTTATGCTCCATACGTAAGTTACTATAATGACGTGGTATTAAAATCACCATATGTGATGTTACCAAGTATTGGTACAAACATAAGAATAACTAAAAAGTTTAAATTTAACATAAATGCCGGAGGTGCTTGGGATTTGAAAACAAGTGCTTTAAATTATACTGTAACATGTGGTTCAAGGATGATTGTAGGTCAATAGTATTTTTAATAGTGATGTTTATGTCTTTCTTTGGAATGACACAAACATTTACATATTCTGGTTACATATATAACGCTGATGGAACAGGTGCGGTAAATGTACCTGTTAAGTTGTATAAAAGAACGACACCAACACTTGCTGGGTTCACATCACAAACAAATTACAACGGACATTCTTATTACCGTTCAACAGGGTCGATGACTTGGACAAATGCTAAAACTGCTTGTGAAAATATGGGTGGACACTTAGCAACTGTTTCTAATGCATCTGAAAATACATTCTTATATAATACATGGCCGTCAGGTTGGATTGGGTATTATCAAGATAGAGTTGCCGGTTACACATATTCTGAACCTGTAGGTGGATATCGTTGGACAGAAACTCAAGTTACTAATGGATTGAGTGCAAACTACGACGTATCATCATATACATCAGGAACAAGTTTGGTTGATATTAAATCATCAATCAATTCTACTTTATATAATTCACCAACATATACGAGCACAGGTGGTAAGTACTTAACATTTAATGGTAGTAATCAATACGCAATAACAAATAATCTATCATCACAATTTTCTACCACAGCAATATCTGTAGTGGCGTGGATATACCCAACAAATAATGGTGTAATAGCATCTGAACTTAATATCCCAAGTTCTTCTTCAGGTTGGCACGAATCAATTATGGAAATTACTGGTTCAAATACGTTAAGAGTTGGATTTTGGAATGGTAGTGGTATAACACAATTAAGTACTGCGATTACATTAAACACATGGAACATGGTTTGTATTACCTACGACGGTACTACTATGAAAGGTTACTTAAATAATGTAAATTTTGGTAGTGTTAATTTTTCTCGACAAGCGGCTTTTTTACACGGAGGTAATGGACAACAACATTTCGCATTTGGATTAAGTGATGCAACCAACATGGGTTCAGGTTTATTTGGGAGCTTTAGGTTAGGGTTATTTCAGTTTTTTAATCGAGCAATTACGGTTGATGAAATAGATAGAACTTTCAATTTATATGCTTACAGATATAGAACAAACCAATATACCAATTGGAACCCCGGTGAACCAAATGATTCAGGTGGGGAAGATTATACACAATTTGTTGGTGGAGGTAAATGGAATGATTTACCAAATGGGTATGCTTTCCAATATGTTATTGAATTTGATTACATTAATGATTATACACCTTGGGTTTTATTTCAAACGGTTTATACTAATTCTTCTGGTTATTATAGTTTTTCACAATCAACAAATCCAGCAACAGAATGGTACATTCAATATGATGCACCAACACCAGTAACAACATTACAATTAACCGATATGATTGAAGTTTCAAAATTAATTTTGGGTACGATACCAACGAAAAGTATTCATTATCATAGATACGATGTAAACTACGACGGTAAAATAAACATTGCTGACGAAAATTACATCAATCTTAAAAGATATAGTTTTTTTAGTGGTTGGGTTAATATGTCACCTGCTAGATTATACACACCAGCACAATATACAACATTAACAACTAATACTGCGGACCTCAGAGTTACGATTCCAGGTGCCACATCTATAACAATAAACTCACCTG
>JACCDG010577086.1_pt1 | contig 11476 bp, 9 predicted proteins | sample 7442471 | NCBI WGS metagenome assembly JACCDG01 (sample SAMN15323444, study PRJNA562643) | freshwater metagenome | isolation source: river surface water | place: USA:Blue River Watershed | collected 2017-08-17
CCGGGGTTCTTTTCACCTTTCCCTCACGGTACTAGTTCACTATCGGTCTCTAACAATATTTAGCCTTACCGGTTAGTTCCGGCTGATTCACCCGAGCTATTCATGTCTCGAATTACTCAAGATCAAAGACAAAAGAGAGATGTGCATTTCGAATACAAGGCTATCACTTTCTTTGGCGTTGCTTTCCAGCAACTTATTCTATACACATCTTTTGTAACTCTTCTAGTAAACTACGTCTCTGTCTTACTACCCCGACTTGGTATTACTACCAGCGGTTTGGGCTTCTCTGTTTTCGCTCGCCGCTACTTGCAGAATACTTTTTAGTTTCTTTTCCTCCAGGTACTGAGATGTTTCACTTCCCTGGGTGCGCTTCTGGACAATGCTGTCTCAGATTACACGACATTACTCGTGTAGAGTTTCCTCATTCAGAAATTTCCGGATCGAAGGTTGTTAGGCACCTCCCCGAAACGTATCGCCGCCTGACCACGTCTTTCTTCGCTTGTTAGAGCCAAGGCATCCACCGTATGCTCTTATGTTCCTATTAGGAAACATAATTATCACTGCAGTATTTTAGACCGCTCCAAAATACTGCTGTTTGTTCATGTCCATGTCATCTACTCCGCAAGACCCCAGTGAATATTTCTACTACTGGATAACAGTATTGTTTGTGCGTGAGATGCATGGGATTCTGTTGTCAAAGAAACTACTGTTGTTTCCTCCTTAATAATTAGAGAAAATAAAATCCGCCTTACGGCGGCTTGAAACGTTACGTTACGAAGCCTACCGGATTTAGCTGTGTTTTACGTTTCTTTTTATCATTAAGCAGTGATGTACATCCTATCAAAAAGCGAAAATAAAGTCAAGCACCTTATGAAGAGATATCCTTTTCTCATTCATGAGCTTTCTAAAGCCTTTATCTTTTCTAGATTTTTACATGCTTAAGGTAAAAAGAAACCCCTTCGCAAGGGGATTTGTTCTCTCTAAACACACCAATTAAAGGCATTGTATTTTATTAGGATCTTCTTGACCACTCAACATATCTATCAAGAAAAGAAAATGAAGGGTCTTTTTTGTTAAGCTTTTGAATTGCACTGATCAGCTCTCTTAAAAAAGACAAGGTAGCCACCTCTTCAGGAGACCCCACATCTTTCAAAGGGAAGCACACCTTCACTCCTTCTTCTGTTTCATCTTCATTCGTTGTACGAATAAGCATATCCCCACTACTGTTCCTAAAGAGGACAACCTTTCCTTTCGCCTCTTTGGTTGTAGTGCCCACAAGTACGAGCTTGCCATCCTTTTGATGTTTCAAAAAGTAATCAAGGAGCACCTGATATACCTTTCCTGACTTTCCACCAGAAGTACTGCTTGCAAACCTTGGAGAAGGTGCCTCAAACTCTTTCTCCGTATCTGGTATTGCACAGACAGTGATATACGAGGAACACTCAATCTCATTAACACAAAGACCGGATAACAAGGAGCTATCACCTCTCCGTGCAATAAGACGTGCATCGTGCGGATTGCTCACCTTAAAAACAATGAGTCCATGAAGAGAAGTATGTGCGTCCATCATGAACCCCTTTCTTAATGAACTAACTTACTTTCTATCCTACATTACTTACCTCTAAAAATAAAACCACCCTACATGTACTGTAAAGTGGTTTTATTAAAATAAACAGAACTTTACTAGTCTCCGTTTTTTATTTTTTCAATTGCACGAGCTGCAGCATCGCGCCCACCAAGACCAAATGAAAGTCCGATAGCAAGTGACGCAGCAAATACAACACCAGTGAAAAGTACTTCCACGAGCCCCTGAGCAATACGGAGCTGAGTAAGAGCTGGGAAAACTCCACCTACGATAACAATTGCCCACTTTGACATCTGTGCAGCAAATTCTCCACGAACACCAGTAGCACGAGCTGAGTGTGAAACAAGACGTGACACAAAATCACCAAGAAGCATTGATATCACGAGAATAATCGCAGCAATAATTACTTGAGGGATGTATATCAAGATGTCACGAAGAAGTTGCGTTACTTGACTTAGGCCGAGAATCTCAGCTGAAGCAATAGTAAACGCAACAATAACGAGCCACTTTACAGTGCCACCAAGAAATCCTGCAACAGAAACATGAATCCCTGCTCGTTCACTAAGCGTATCAAAACCAGCCTTGTGAAGTGCATTATCAATACGGAGCACTGAAATAAGATGGTGCACAGCACGACCAAGCACTGTTCCAAATGCCCACCCTAGTCCAAAAATGACAATGGCGATAATAACATTTGGGAGGAATGAAATAAGAGTCATCCCTGTATCAACAAGAGCTTGTCCAAGAATATCTAGATGTGACATAGGATACGTTAAAACTAATATTTGTAAGTAGTGTCATGAGCACCACAACACAAAAGATAAGCTAATAAAAAGTGTATATATACACCTTTATATGCATGAAATGAATACAAAGGTTCACTTACGAGTATAGCTTTAATTACTAAGCAAATTTCATGATTATCCACTTTTATGGTATAGTCGGTGCACATTATTCTATGCTTTTTGTTAATGTTCACAAAAACCCCCTCTTCGCAAGCTTCGTTCTCTTCTTTACGGCTGCCTTAATTGGCGGTCTTTGGTTTATTGCTTTTCCATACACAACTAAAGGAGAGACCTCTCATCCTGTAACCGTACAGGAAACTACGTCTACAGAAATTACAGGTAAGCACGTTATTATCTATCTTAAAGATATGAAGCTTGAACTTAAGGACGGGAACACTGTTCTTGAAACTCTTCCGCTTCTTTCTAAAGGAAAACCAGGTAGTTACTACGAAACAATTGGGGGTCTTTACTATAACGACTACAAGACACCTCTTCATTTTAGCTCTATAGGCCATGTCTATATGCCTTACAGTGTTCATGTATTTGGAAACTATTTCATTCACGGTGTTCCTTATTATGAAGATGGCACACCTGTTTCAAGTACATACAGTGGCGGATGTATTCGTTTAGAAGATGCTAATGCAAGTAAGGTATACGATTTTATTAAGCGTGGCACTCCAATACTTATCACACAAGATGACGAAGAAGTGTTTACCTCTACAGATAAAGATAGCGAAACACTCCTTAAGAAGGACATGACCGCACTTATGGTAGCGACAATTTCTCTTGAAACTCTTACTCAAGATAATGAAATCACCTCACTTGATGGAGAAGGAACAACAACACGAAAAACACTTCTCCCTCTTCTTATAAATGAACACAATGACGATGTTGCACGTCGCTATGCTCAAGCGCTTGGTACAGCAGGGTATATCGAAATGATGAACAAAAAAGCACGAGCACTCGGACTCACCAATACTACATTTGATAGCGTTACTTTCCCTGCTACAACGACCTATCAAGACTACGTGCAATTTATGCACTACATTCGTAGCCATAAATCATACCTCTTAAAGTTATAAAAGAGCGAGTCCGTAGGACTCGCTCTTTTTTCATTACTTTATCTCTCGCAACTTATCTATAAGCACTTCACGACGACCTTCAACAATATCTCTTACAAACTTATCGTACATTTTATAACGATAATCATACTCCTCAACATCCATAAGTGAGTACACAATGTCTCGTCCAAGCTCAGCAGAGAGAGCTTCAAAAAGTTTTTCTACCTTTGGTTTCTTAATTCCCTCACCTACAATAAACATATCTACACGTGCCTTTTCATCACCAAGAAATACTCCGGTTAGGAGAAAAAGTTTGATTCGACCGAGGGCCTTAAAACGAGCAATAAGATCTTTTTTATCAATTGACTGAAAATCAAAAAGAAGCTCTTCAAGAGCGGCAACGTGAGGGAACCTAGTATCAAGCGTATACCCACTCACTTCTTTTACTTTTGAAACAGCTTTCTTTGCAGTACCAACCGTTACCACAGTTCGTGTTCTCTTTTTTTCAATGAAACCAATAGACAAAAGAAGGGTGAGTTCTTTTTTTACGAGAAGAGATTTTGATTTTGTTTTTTCTGAAAGTTCTGAAAGGGAGACAACGGCATCTTTGTGATGCAAAAAGAATCTCATCATCTTCACTCGTTCAGCGCTTCCAAGCAATCGGGAAAGAAGTTCCATAACACACGCATTGTACCAAAGAAAATAAAGCTTCGGAACTTCCCTACTTGTAAAAAATGTGACGAAATAAAAAGAAAGAGCGGGACGCTTCGCGTCCCGCTCTTTCTTTTTATAATAAATGTCTTCTAATGTCCGTAACCCCCTTCATGGTTTTCATCTTTCGCATCGCCCCCTGAAACAGCACTGTAAATATCTTTATTTTCTTCTCCTGTAACCTCAAGCACCGCCCAAGCACCTTTATTCATACGAGCAAGAGCGTGATCCACAAGAAGGTATTTACCTGGAACATCCACCTTAAACTCGACTATTGTAGACCCACCAGGAAGCACAGCCGTTGTTTGTACGTTTTTAAGAACTGCCGAACCCTCTCCCATTGCGCCTTCTGGGTAAACGGTATCAAATATCTCACCAATCACATGGAATGATGAAATAAGATTAACACCCCCATTTCCTACATACATACGAATTTTTTCACCAGCTTTAGCAGTAAGACGAGGAGTTGCGGTGTCGATACGACCATTAAATACAACGTAGTTAGGATTACCGTCTATGAGTCCTTTTGTGTCAAAGGCAGTTAATCCACGCTTACCAATTTCACCAATCGTATAAAGTTCTCCTTGAACAATATAAAACTCTTTATCGACAGGAGAAAGACCTTCTTTTGGTTCTACCAGAATGAGGCCGTACTGGCCGTGAGAATTATGACTACTAACGTTTGGCATTGCACAGTGGTAAATATACAGTCCAGGATTAAGAGCTTTCCATTTAAATGTTTTTGTCTCCCCCGGTTTAACGCGGCTTAACTCAGCCCCTCCTCCAGTACCTGTCACAGCGTGAAGATCAATATTATGATGATGGAGACTTGTTTCGTCATTTGTAAGCGTTAGAAGCACCGTATCTCCTTCTTTCACACGAAGGAAGGGTCCTGGGACCTTGCCGTCATATGTCCAATAGTTAAAGTAAATATCAGGAGCGATTTCACTAATCACTTCCTTTGTTTTCATTTTTATTTCAACAGTCTGAGGCTCTCTATTACCAATAGCAGGTGGAATATTTTGTGGATCTTGGGAGATATCTGAAATATGTTCAAACTTATTTTTATTAGCAAAGAAAGAAATTACTGAGCTAAAAGGAAGATCCGGATTAACTCCGCCAGGAGCATGTGAATGCATAAAAGGAGGCATCGCAAAGTGCGGAGCATATGTTTTATCTCCATATAAACCAACAATAAGAGCAACTACGAAAATAGTAAACGGTATAAGTACATGTTTATGAAGAACGGCCTTTTTAAATGATTTAAGTTTTATACTATGAACAATAAGAAACAGGGCTGCAGTACCTCCGACGACAACTGCAAAGATTTGAAGTAATAGATATGATAACATATTGTTTTAGAAGAGATTGGTAAGATATTATATTTTCTATGGTACACCCTCCTTTTGCTATTAGCAATATTAACGGGTGCTTTAATGTGGAAAAATACTATTTGAATTTTATATTTTATTTTATGTCTAATTTCTTAAAAAGAGCATTCATTAAATAGGCTGTATAGAATTTTCTTTTTCTTAAAATCTTCTATTGTAAACAAGACACTGTAATCAAAAAAATCCCCTTGCGGGGATTTTGTTGATTTACTTAAGAGTAACAGTAGCTCCTGCTTCTTCGAGCTTCTTCTTGAAGTCTTCAGCTTCAGCTTTCTTCATATCAGCTTTAAGGTCAGCTGGGGCACCGTCAACGAGATCCTTAGCTTCCTTAAGACCAAGTCCAAGTACTTCCTTAACTACCTTCATAACACCGATCTTACCTTCACCAGCTGATGCTAGATGTACAGTGTATGCTGACTTTTCATCAGCTACTTCAGTTGCTGCACCTGCTGCTGGAGCTGCTGCAACAGCAGCTGCTGACACTCCAAACTTTTCTTCGATCGCCTTAACGAGTTCGTTAAGTTCAATCACTGACATGTTTTCAATCTTTGTTAAAAGATCTGCAAATTTTTCCATAGTAATTATAATTAAGATTTAATAAGAAACGATTATGCTTTCCGTTAAAAACAAATAAATTGCTTAAGATGCAAGGCATAGAATATTTTTACAACTAAGGTGTACACAAGGTACGACGCATGGAGTAAAAATTTCTACAACACAGCACATGAAGTGATTTAATTAGTTTTTGTCTTAGCTACCTCAGATACCGCAATTGCGATTCTCTGCATAGGTGACTTAAGGAGGAATGCAAGCTGTGAAAGAAGGACTTCACGAGGAGGGATAGTTGCAATTGAGAGCATCTCAGACTGTGACTTGAACTGTCCGTCAAAGATTCCACCCAAGATCGCAAATGTATCCTTGTGAGTCTTGCTAAATTCGTATGAAAGACGAGCCGGTGTAAGAAGGTCAGCGCCGTAGATAACTGCGAGTTCTTCGCCTGTTACTGGAGCATCACCTTTAATTCCTGCTGTATCAGTTGCACGCTTCCAAAGTGTTTTCTTCACTACTGTGTATTTGGTATTTTCACCAAAAAGATCACCGCGAAGTTTACTTGTTTCTGCAACTGAGAGTCCTTTGAATTTAACATACACAGCACTGTTTGCACCCTTAAGCGCTTCTTCGTAAGAAGCGATAAGTTCTGCTTTCTTCGCGCGTGTTAATGCCATAGAATAGAACAATATTATATTGAGTAATGAACATTAGAGAGAACAAGTCTCTACAATGTATAAACCTAAATTAAGAGTAGAAGCAAAAATACATATGTACTAATGCTTTACCTCCGCAGGATTTATGAAAGTGATATATACCCCTTTCACCTACTTCTTTGGCTTACAGAAGCTATAGTAGCACACTTTTAGACACCTATCAAATATACGAAATACATAGGCCTTGCCTACGACATAGGCAAGGCCTATGTATTTCCGTTTATTTAATATTCTGATCTTTATCAAACCAATAAATAAGATCATTGACAAAAGCTTCTTTTGTAAGAAAATAGTCAGGAAATTGATGCTTTTTAATGACTGTAAATTCATTATTAAAATATTCTTGAAATGACGAATACTTATAACTTTTAAGAAAATCAAACATTTCTTTGGGAAGATATTTTGCCTTTGATTTCCACTCCGAATCAATAATTTTTAAAGGATTTAGATGTACATATGAAAAAAGATACTTTAAATAAGTATCTCCTGCCACATGTTTTGCTTTAAACTTGCCCTCAAAAAGACTTCCAGAGTGTTGATACTTTTTATTGAAATACATTACATACGCAGTTGAAAGTTTTTGCATAAATTTAGTTATACCCCCTTCTGCTACTTGAGTTAAAAGAATATGAAAATGATTAGGCATTAAACAATACGAACCTATAGCAACAAGAGGTTCATTATTTTCCTCATTCTGCCTATCCTTTAAATTTCTTACAGTCTTTCTTTCAGAATCATTCATGGCATGGAGTAAGCGAATAAAATAAAAATAATCTTCCTTGTCTTGAAAAATAATTCTTTTACTATTTCCTCTATTATAAATATGATAATATTCACCTTCAACAAAACTTGTTGTTCGGATAGACATATACAATAAGTATATACCTCGAGCATGTTAATCAAAAACACACTACGCAACATAGGCCTTGCCTATGTCATAGGCAAGGCCTATGTAACTATGTAAAAATATTTGTATTTTGTGTTTTAAATTATATTTTTGCTTATCCACAATTTTTGCTTATCCACAAATAGCAAAACCGCCTCTTGCGAGGCGGTTTTGCGTTTCTAATCTACAACAACCTTTCGATTGTTTTAGACTACATCACCCGATAACTTCTTACGAAATTATACGAGAGAGAATAGTGTGCGCAGATTAGTTAGTCTTAGACTGTGTAGTGTTTGGATAAGTATTAAGGTTTCCACCTGTAATATTAGCAGCACCACCGATAACATCGTTCCAAAGGAGTGATGTCTTAGCACCAAGACCGAATGTTACTGACTGAGTTCCGGCTGCACCTGTTACACCTGTGAATGAAGCGTAAACAGTATATGTTTCAGAAGTTCCCTTCGCAATCTTACGAGCTGTAGAGAGTACAAAGTTTCCTGAAGCAGAAAGTGCGTTAGATCCAGTAATAACTGTAGAACCTGATGAATCACGGAGCTCGATACTTGAAGCAGTAATTGTAGCTGTAGTTGTTACAGATACAGGAACCTGCTTAACTTCGATATCTCCAGCAGCATCAGCTGATACTGTGAATTCACCAATCTTAACTGTTCCGTTTCCGAATCCTCCTGTAGATGACTGAGCCATTGTAAGAGTTGGGCGTGAAGCAACAAGCTTATGATCTGGAGTTACAGCAGAAGGAGAAACTGTTACAGAAGAAACAACTTCACCATTGTTGTAAGTAAGAGATGTAAGATCAAGCGTTGTAGTTGAGTTAGATGAACCAGCACATCCTTCTGCAGCGTTAACACAAACAAGGTTAACTGATACAGGGATATTAACACCTGAAGCGTCAGCAGGAACAGTAATATCAGCACCGTAGATAGTAGCAGTTGTACCAACTACAGTTGCAGTTTTACCATTAACTGTTACTGAAGAAACAGTGTTTGTAGCTACAGTAAACACCATATCCTTAATCACAGCACCACCGATAGATCCTGAGTTCTTAACGTTGAAAGTTGCAATGTTAAGACCGTTTACACCACCGATAATGAACTGTGCAACAGGAGATGAAGCAGGAACAAAAGTTGTACCAGCAGCAGCAATAGTTGCAGTGTTAGATGTAGTAACTACACCAGCAGTAGCAGCTGAAGTAGCTGACTGACGTGATGAAAGTCCTGTGTAAGATACAGTAACTGTAGGAGTAACTGTATATGTTGCAGAACCTGACTGAACATCAGCGTAGATATCAAAAGTCTTTGTTGTACTTACAGGCACATCCACATTAGCTGAGAAAGTGTTTGATCCAGTAGGAAGACCGATAATATTACCAATTACAGCAGATCCATCCTTCACAGTAAGATTAGAAATCTTAGTGTTTGTAAGGAGAGTTCCAGCAAGCGCTACGTTAAATGATGTAACGTTAACACCTTCTGAAGAACCAGTCTGGAGTACAAATGATCCAATCTTAACATTAGCTGAGTTTGGAGACACTGTACGGTTAGCAGATCCAGCAGCAAGCGCAAAGCTTACATTTGAAGTACCAACGGTAAATGACTGTCCGGTTGCTGAAGGGATAGATGTAAGGTTTTGTGACCACATTCCCTGAGCTCCTGAAGCATTAGTAACGATATCAAACTTAACAGTTCCTGATGTTGCAGTAACACCTGCTGAAGATACGAGATCTCCACGGAGCTCTACTGTTACAACCTGACCAGCTGGAATAACAAGGTTAGTTCCAAGATCAGAGTAAGTAAGAGTTGCAGCATGAGTTGCTGTAAGATTTGAACGAACTTGTCCACCGTTTACATAGAGACCTACATTTGATAGGTTTCCAGCGGCAGTAGTAACAGTAGGTGTAAACGCAAGGTTAAGTACCTTAACATCTTCACCGTATGATGAGAACTTCCACTTAGCAAGAGTCTGGTTAGTAGCACCTCCTACAAGAGTAGTGATGTTACTAAGAGATGTATCTTGTGTAATAGTGAAGTTTCCACCTTGGATAGTGACAGTACCTCCAACCATGTTAGAAGCAGCTGAGCCGCCAAGAGTTACGTAAGCACCCATAACCTGTGAATCCTCAAGCATCATGTCAGACACCTGCTCAAGAGATACATAGAAGTTACGTGACGCTCCACCAACAACATCTACATATACCTTAACAACATGTGATCCAGTTGTAAGGTTGTATGTTGTAGGGAGTACGAAGTTAATGTAACCATTACCATCTACCATCCCCTGTGCAACATTCATACCGTCGATGTTGAGGTTTGCATTAGCAACAGATGAGTAAGGAGCTGATCCAATCATCTTAAATGTTGCGCGTGCAAGCTTCACTTCACGAGTACCTACACTAATAGAACGCTCCCATACATTCTGCTGCATTGAACCAGCGTTGATTGTAGCCGCTGCAGGAAGAGTTGTGTTTGAGTTTACGTTTACAGTAGCAAGTGAAACACTACCTACTGCAAGCACTGGACCACTAACGTTTGAAAGTGCAGTCATACCAGCTCCAGTATCAATTGAAGATACTGCGAATCCGATAGTCTGACCATTCTTTCCAGTTGCGACATCTCCACGAACAGTGATGTTCTTCATACCTGCTACAGCAAAAAGACCACTGAATGATGAGAAGCGAACTGAACCGTCACGTGATACTGACGCTGGGCCAGCAACACGATTCATACCATCATAAAGGTATACGTTAGTAAGAGTCTGGTCATCTGAAAGACCGATACGAGTAAGGGTTACTGCCTTTACCATACCGTTTCCAGAGAAGGTGAAGTTACCGAGGTTAGCTGCTGCTGCACCTGATACTACCATTCCCATAGGTTGTGATGATGACACCATCACAGAAACAGGACCTGATACTACAGTACCAGTGTTACCTGTGTTTCCTGTATTACCAGTGTTACCTGTATTACCCATTGTTGAACATACTTGGTTAAGAAGTCCACGAGTTCCCGCGAACACATTACCAGTAGGAGCTGTAATTCCGAGCTCAGCTAAGTGGAGCTGCTGGAATCTGTTAACAGCAGCACGAGTTGCTGGACCAAATGTAGAAGTTTCCATTCCTGGAGACCCTGCACCTGACTGTGAAACTTGTGTCTGTGGGTACATGTTAAGAACCTTCTGGAGGTTCATAACATCTGCACCACGTGAGCCGATACGCATGTTCGTATTGAACATGTATGAACAGCTCATTGTTGGAAGGTTGAGAGCAGCTGAAGCAGAAACTGCACCAGCTACGATACCTCCGATGACTGCTACACCTGTAGCAATCTTCATTGAGATTTTAGACATAAACGTTATGTTTATAAGTGTTAAATGTTGTGCTTATTAATGCACTTCACTGTGCGTTGTTTATTTAGTTTCGACGTAACTAAACAACGTACTTTTTAATGACAGACGATCGATAACGACCGAATGGCGATTTTTGAAACCTATAACACATAGCAAGAAAAAAGGAGACATCTCCTTTTTAAAAAGCATGTATATAGTAATCTGCGTCACTATTCTGTTGTCAACGATCTTAACCTGTCTTCAAGATACCTTATAAATGTATCTCAAATACCAGAGGACGCTCTCAAACAGAGACGTCTACAAGAAAGTATATGGAGTTCCCCATAGAAATGCAATAAAACTATTGCATTACAATGTGGATAATACTTTCTTGAAGTACATTACTGTACTGTAGAGCAATTATCTCATTTTTCACAGGAAAAGGCAAGAAGA
>JACCDG010794852.1_pt1 | contig 11471 bp, 10 predicted proteins | sample 7442471 | NCBI WGS metagenome assembly JACCDG01 (sample SAMN15323444, study PRJNA562643) | freshwater metagenome | isolation source: river surface water | place: USA:Blue River Watershed | collected 2017-08-17
AATAGTCTTAGTTTTCCTTCGACCGAAAAGCAAAAGGATTTATCTACATTATTATTACAAGAATTACTAGCCATAGGTTTAGTGGATGCCACCATGGATACCAATGGATATGTCATGGCTACGATTCCTGCAACCATTGAACAAGAAAAATTAAATGCATTAAAATTGCCAGTGATTTGTTTTTGTGCACATGTGGACACAGCTCCTGATTGCAGTGGCACTCAAGTCAAACCGATTTTGCATCAACAATATAATGGCGCACCTATTGTACTGCCAGACGATCCTTCTCAAATCATTTCGGTCGAAAAATATCCTTACTTAAAAAATTTTATTGGAAAAGAAGTGATCACTGCAAGTGGAAAGACCTTGTTGGGGGCGGATGATAAGGCGGGTGTAGCCATTATAGTAAGTTTAGCTGCATATTTAATGCAAAATCCATCCATCCAGCATGGCCCAATCAAAATTTTATTTACCCCGGATGAAGAAGTGGGTAAGGGTGCCGATTTCATTGATTTTAAAAAATTGAATGCTGATTTTGGATACACATTAGATGGTGGCGCATTGGGTTGTTTTGAAATGGAGAGTTTTAGTGCTGATCATTTAATTTTAACCATTGATGGCGTGATGGCCCATCCAGGTTCAGCAAAAGGCGTGATGCAAAATGCGATTAAAATTGCTGCAGACATCATTGCAGCATTGCCAAGAGATCAATGGTGTCCTGAACATACCGAAGGGAAAGCAGGTTTTGTGCATCCAACTAATATCCAAGGTGGAGCAGATCAAGTACAAATTGAATTTTTAATTCGTGATTTTGACACAGATAATTTGGCGATTTATGAGCAAAGGATATTGGATATTGCCAAGGCAGTGATCCAACAAAACCAAGATTACAATCAGGCTTCAGTAAAGATCCAAGTGAAGCAGCAATATCGCAATATGAAAGAAGTGATTGATCAATATCCTCAAATGGTCGAACTGGCGTTGGGTGCTTATAAAAAAGCAGGCATCCAACCTGTCATTGAACCCATTCGTGGCGGAACTGATGGGAGTAGGATGAGTTTTATGGGTCTGCCTACTGCTAACATCTTTACAGGCATGCAAGCGATTCATAGTAAGCATGAATGGGTGGGTGTTGCTGATATGCAACAAGCAGTTCAAGTATTAGCCTATATGGTAGAAATAAATTAACTTTAAATATAAATTTAAATGCTATGTTGATTTTGTTACAAGTGCCAGATGCTAAAATTTCTTTATTTAGTTTATTAGGGAAAGGTGGATGGATAATGTATCCATTGTATGCTTTATTGGTGATTGCGATTTATGTTTTCATAGAAAGATTTTTAGCGATCAAAAAAGCGGGACAGTTAGATCCTCAATTCATGAAAATGATTAAGGATCATATTTTGTCTGGCAATGTTGCAGCAGCAAAAGCCCTTGCTAAAAATACTTACAATCCTGTAGCCAATATGATTGAAAAGGGTATTATGCGTATTGGCAAACCAATTGATGCAATTGAAAAAAGCATGGAAAATGTTGGTAAGTTAGAAATGTATTCTATGGAGCGTAATTTAAATATCCTATCGTTGGTATCTGGTATTGCACCTATGTTTGGATTTTTAGGAACGATTATTGGAATGGTGCAGTTATTTTATGGTATTGCATCCACTGGAGAGTATACTTTAAACACCATTGCTGGCGGTATTTATACTAAAATGATCACTTCTGCAACAGGTTTGATCATTGGTTTAATTGCCTATGTTGGGCATAATTTTTTATCTACTCAAATAGATAAGACTGCAAATAAGATGGAAAGAGCAAGCGCAGATTTTTTAGATATTTTACAAGAACCAACACAAGCTTAATCTACCTGCTATGAATCTTAGAAATCGTTTAAGACATCATCCAGAAGTGCATACAGGTGCATTGAATGATATCTTATTTATTTTATTATTGTTCTTTTTGATTGTTTCTACTTTAGCAAATCCAAATGTGATCAAAGTATCTAATCCTAAAGCAGCGAGTGACACCAAGGCCAAACAAACAGTGGTAGTGACCATCGACAAAGATCAAAATTTATTTATTGGATCAGCTCCTGTAAGTTTAGATGCCTTGTCTAGCCAATTACAGATTTTCTTGGCAAAAGAAACGGATAAGCCTTCAGTAGTCATCAATGGAGACAGCGTAGCAAATTTAGGTGTGACAATACAAGTGATGCAAATCATCAAAGCCCTTGGAGCAACCCCTGTAGTTGCAGTCAACGCTGCTCAATAAATATCTAAGTATTAAATTAGTATTTCTGCCTGCTTATTTTATCTTGGCTTCAAACTTGCACGAACCATCCTGTCTTTCCCAAACATGTCCGTTCTTAATTCTGCATGAAAATGCATTTCGTCTAGGAGTGTAATCATAGCATCTCCTTGATCATAATGAATTTCAAAAAATAATTGTCCATTCGTACTTAAATGTAATTTAGCAAGTCTTGCTATTGTTCTATAAAATATTAATGGGTCTTCGTCTGGAACAAATAAAGCAATATTGGGTTCGTGATCGGTCACTTGTAATTCCATATTTTTCATTTCCTGCATTGGAATATAGGGTGGGTTACTTACAATCACATCGTATTGATCTGGTAAAAAAGCGGTATTCAAAATATCCAACGCTATCCATTCAATATCGGCTTTTAGCGCTGCTGCATTGGCTGCTGCTATTTTTATTGCACCTGTACTAATATCTATTCCCGAAACGATTGCCTCGGGTAATGCTTTTTTTAGTGCAATGGCAATACAGCCGGAACCAGTTCCAATGTCTAAAATGCGTAAAGCTTTTCCTTTGATGGCTGCATATTCAATGACCCAATCTACTAATTCTTCGGTTTCTGGACGTGGAATCAACACCTGCTCGTTTACATTATAAGGTTCTCCCATAAACCAGGTTTTACCAGTTATGTATTGAATGGGTCTTCCTGCTAAAAGTGCTGTGGCTGCAGTTTCAAAAGCCAATTCTTGTGCTGCTGAAATAGTATTGTCCTTATGAATAACTTGTTGCACTTGATCCCAGCCTGTGACATGTTCAATTAAAATAGAAAGGATTGGGCCAAGTTCAACATTTTCGTATTGATCTGCTAACTGTTTTTTCAAAGCTTGCTTGATGTCGTTTAAACGCATACTGCAATGTTACAAATGATTCATCATTATGAACTAGCTTTGTATAAATTTAGCCTTATTATTTTTTGAATGGATCCATTTTACTATTATACGATCGAACAGCCTTCCATGGCTGAATTTAAAGATAGGGGTAGTAAATTTTTGGCATTTGCTTATCCAGCCAAAGATATTGATACTTGCAAAAAGCTATTAGCACAGCTTAAAAAAGAATATGGAAAGGCGGTGCATTATTGCCTTGCGTATCGACTAGGTGTAGATGGATCAACTTTTAGAGTAAGTGATAATGGAGAACCTGCTGGGTCTGCAGGTAGGCCAATATTGGGTCAAATAGATAGTAAAGGACTCACCAATGTAATTGTAGTGGTGGTGCGTTATTTTGGCGGTACTTTATTAGGGATACCTGGTTTGATCAATGCCTATAAAACCGCAACAGCTTTGGCTTTACAACTTTCACCCATCATTAAGAAGCCAATTGAAATCCCTTATGAACTTAATTTTGATTACCATCAAATGAATGAAGTGATGCAGCTAGTCCATCATTATAATTGTTCTGTAGTAGAACAAACAGCTCAATTATTTATACAACTTCATATAGGCATACCCAAGAATAGATTGGATGAAGTGCTTGAAAAGCTAGGAACATTAAGAGATGTCACTTTTAAGACAAGGCTTAAGTTGGACTAGTCTATTTTTGGTAGCTATAAAATCCTTCGCCTGTTTTGACGCCTAATTTACCTTCCTCAACCATCTTTGTTAACAATGCTGCGGGTTTGTATTTGCTATCCTGAAAACCATCTTCCATGATTTCTAAAATATTCTTACAAACGTCAAGGCCAATATAATCTGCTAATTGCAGAGGTCCCATTGGGTGTGCCATTCCTAATTTCATAATCTGATCTATCGTTGCTGCATCACTGATGCCTTCTTCGAAAGCGAGTATCGCTTCGTTGATCATGGGCATTAAAATTCTGTTAGCAATGAATCCTGGGGCATCTTTTACAACACAAGGGATTTTTCCAATTTGTGTTGTCAAGGCAACAATTGAATCTGTCACTTCCGAACTCGTTACTTTTCCATTGATAATCTCTACCAATTTCATCACTGGTACTGGATTCATAAAATGCATACCAATCACATTACCTGGCTTTTGAGTTGCTTCTGCTAATTGCGTGATAGAAATAGAAGAAGTATTGGTTGCTAAAATGCAAGTTGGACTGGTATATAGATCCATCTCCGAAAAAATAGCAAGTTTGATCTTACTGTTTTCTGTTGCTGCTTCAATGACTAAGTCACGGTCATGCACGCCATCTTTAAGATTGGTTAAACAAGTAATTTTTGCAAGAGTTATTTCCTTGTCTGCTGCTTGTATGATTGATTTTGTAACTTGACGGTCTAGATTTTTTGCAATTGTTTGCAATGCCCTATCAAGTGCAGCAGACTGTGTATCAATTAAATTAACATCAAAGCCATTTTGTGCAAATACGTGTGCAATGCCATTACCCATTGTTCCTGCTCCAATCACTGCAATCTTTTTCATCTATTTATTTTTTGATTTATAGTCACCACGTTTCCATGAATTAATGAAACTTCTCCATGCACTTGGATTTAAAATATTCATAGGAGGTAATTGTCCAGAATAATAATACCTTGAAGCTTGGTTTTGTAATGCCGCACCCACTGCTTCTTTCCCATCTCTTGGCAAGCTGGATAAAATAATTCTTTTTTGTGCAGGGCTGGTATTTTTTCTTGCAGTTTCATATAGGTCGTCATCTACTTTAGAGTTGACAAAGTCTCTCTCAAACTGCGCACGAGTAGGTCTTGGTTTTAAAATTGTTGCGGGTAAAAAATTGGTATCGTTGACCATTAATTGAATCACACTATATTCATTGCCTACTAAATTTGCTGGAATAACAATATTTCTGTTTTTAAAGCCAACACAACTGAAAGTGATGGTTTCTCCTTTATTGACAGCGATAGAAAAAACACCATCGTTATTGGTGATGGTACCTCTACCTTTATTATTCACAACAATACTTGCCAAAGGGATTGCTTTTAAACTATCTGCAGTCATCACCACTCCATAAAGTTGAACAACAGAGTCTCTATATATATCTACTGTCTGTGCATTTAAATGTGATGAAATCAGAGAAAAAAGGATCAATAAAGGCAGAATCAGTTTCTTTTTCATGTAGCTGCAAAATTACGTCTCAATGTTCAGAAATAGAGTACTTTTTTGTTTCGAAATGGGTAGTTTTTTTAAAATAGACCCTATTTTAAGCCTTTTAAAAGGACAAAATAAGCGCTATGAACGTTAACTTTGCCGGGATTTAATATTTTAACAAAAACTTTCATAATGACAACGGAGGAGATACTAAAAGCATTGAGTAATGTGCAAGAGCCAGACCTGGGAAAAGACTTAGTGACATTGAATATGATACAGGACGTAAAAATAGATGGGGATGCTGTAAGCTTTACGATTGTATTGACAACGCCTGCTTGTCCAATGAAAGATTTGATGAAAAATGCTTCTGAAAATGCCATTAAATTATTAGTAAATCCAAAAGCTCAGGTACAAGTCAATTTTACGTCCAATACAACTTCCTTGAGAAAAGACGAAAAATCGGTTTTGTCAAAAGTGAAAAATATCATTGCCGTAGTGAGTGGAAAAGGTGGGGTAGGTAAAAGTACCGTTGCTGCAAACCTCGCGTTGGCTTTGTCTGAAGGTGGTGCAAAAGTAGGTTTGATGGATGCGGATATTTATGGACCTAGTGTGCCTATTATGTTTGGAGTTAGAGGCCAAAGGCCATTGATGAAAGACGAAGGAGGAAAAGGGGTGATTATCCCTTTGGATCAATATGGTATTAAAATAATGAGCATTGGATTACTAGTAGATGAAAAAGATGCTGTGGTTTGGAGAGGTCCAATGGCCAGCAGTGCTATTCGTCAATTCATCACCGATGTAGATTGGGGTGAGCTTGACTATCTTGTGATTGATATGCCACCAGGAACTGGCGATATTCATTTGACCATCATGCAAACAGTTCCTGTAACAGGTGTGGTGATTGTAACGACACCACAGCAAGTGGCTTTGGCAGATGCAAAAAAAGCAATTGCCATGTTTGGACAAGCGAATGTGAATGTGCCAATTATTGGATTGGTAGAAAATATGGCTTATTTCACTCCTGCAGAATTGCCAGAAAATAAATATTATTTATTTGGAAAAGAAGGAGGCCTTAAATTGGCTTCAGAATATGACCTGTCCTTTTTGGGTCAAATTCCTTTGGTGCAGAGTATTAGAGAGGGCGGAGATGAAGGGGTGCCTGCAATGGTTGGACAAGACTCGGTATCAAAAGAGGCATTCAGGACTTTTGTAGGCAATGCAGTAAGACAAATTGCAATTCGAAATGCAAATTTACCTCAAACAGCAACCATCACTGTAGCACCATAATGCAAAAGAAAATCATCATAGCGATAGACGGCTTTTCATCCTGTGGAAAAAGCACGCTTGCAAAAGCAATGGCCAAGGCTTTGGAATATGTATTTGTTGATACAGGTGCTATGTATCGAGCCATCGCTTTATATTTTTTAAGAAACAATATAGCATTCAACGATACTGCTTCTATTGAGGCTGCATTAAATGCCATTGAATTGAGGTTTAGATACAATAGCGTGAGTCAAAAAAGCGATATGTATTTAAATGGCGAAAATGTAGAACAAGAAATTCGCGAAATGCAAGTGAGTCAAAAAGTGAGCGAAGTAGCATCTATTGCTGCAGTGAGAGATTTTGCAGTTGCACAGCAACAAGCAATGGGAATTGACAAAGGGATTGTGATGGATGGGAGAGATATTGGCACGGTGGTGTTTCCCAATGCAGAATTAAAATTATTTGTCACGGCAGATCCTGCCATTAGATTGGAACGCAGGTACCAAGAACTACTTCAAACAAATCCTGCTATACTTAGGGAAGAAGTTGCTGCTAATTTGCAACAAAGAGATTTAATGGATAGTACAAGAGCGCATAGTCCATTAAAACAAGCGGAGGATGCTTTGGTATTAGATAATACAAATTTAGATAGAGTACAACAATTCGAACTGGCCATGCAGTGGGCCATGGATAAGATAAAGACTGTTTAATTTATCCAACTTTCCTTAACTTTTTCAAATGCATCTTCTAGTTGGTAAAAGCTAAGTATCTTCTTGATTACCGATTCTACCACTGTGTCAGGGCAACTTGCTCCACTGGTCATTAAAATACGAATAGGATTTACATCTTCTGGCAAGTAATTTTGCACAACTTCTGATTGTTTATTTTTCCAATTGGTTTTTTCAATATGAGTGGCGTCTATAATTTTACTTACATCATCAATAAAATAAGTAGGTAATTTTCGTTCACATAATTCTACTAAGTGGGAACTATTGCTACTGTTTTTTCCGCCCATTACAATGGCTAAATCGGCTGCTGTCTCAAGTAGTCCAATCACTGCAGATTGATTATCATTGGTGGCATAACAGAGCGTATCCCTTGTATCTGCAAAATGACCAGGTAAATTTTCGGGCCCAAATTTTTTCAGAATAACTTGCTTTAGATAATCCGAAATGGCTTGTGTGTCTGTAGCTAATTGAGTTGTTTGATTTACAACACCTATTTTATCTAAATGAATAGTAGGGTCAAAGCCTGCTGAGAAACGGTTGATAAAAAAATCATAAAAATAAGCAGTTGGTAATTCGCCGCTAATAATTTTTCCTAAGACTTTGGTTTCTTCGATATCGTTCACAATTAAAGTGGGCGTATGTGCAGATGTATGAGAAAAAGTGGCCCTTGTTTCTTCATGTTTTGGTTTCCCATGTATAATAATAGAGTAGCCTTTTTGTGCAATTTGTTCGCTACGATTCCAAACTTTTTCTACAAAGGGACAAGTTGTATCATAGGATTCAATTGCAATACCTTTTGCTCTTAATTTCTCTTCTAATTCTAATGTGGTGCCAAATGCAGGAATAATGACAATATCGTCTTTTGTTAATTCGGATAAAGGAATTAATTCTTTGCCTAGTGTATCTTGTAAAAATTGTACACCTTTGCTTGTCAAGTCATTATTTACTTGAGGGTTATGTATCATCTCACTCAATAAAAATATTCTTTTACCTTTATTTTCCTCAATCGTTCTATAGGCAATATCAATGGCGTTTTCTACCCCATAACAAAATCCAAAATGTCTTGCTAAATAGATTTTAATCTTGCCAAAGTCGAGTTCAGTAGGGGTGAAATCCTTTTTGAGCTTATCTTCCAATTTGCGCTTTTGTTTGATTGCAACAATAAGTGGGCTTCTGTAGCCTGAAGGCACTTCAAAATTTTTCATCTATTTCGATATTTACGTATACAAAAGTACAATCTTCGTCGCTTTTTCCCCTATTTTAATTTAGTGCTTGTATCTTTGCGCCATGCATTATGTATCTGTAGAAAATTTGACAAAGAGTTATGGTATTACACCCTTGTTTAAGGGAATTAGCTTTAATATTAACGAGGGTGATAGAATCGCCTTGGTGGCCAGGAATGGTATCGGAAAAAGTACCCTTTTAAGCATCTTATCTGGAAAAGAAGTACCAGACTCGGGCACTGCTAAAGTGCATAAAGACGTCCAGTTGGTATTATTTGAACAGGACCCACAATTTATTGAAACCGCATCGGTGACGCAAAACTTATTCAATCAAGAACACCCTATCATGAAGGCTATCAGTAATTATGAAATGGCCATGGAAACGGAAGATGAAAATTTGATCACAGATGCGATCATGGAAATGGAGGAAAACAATGCATGGGACTTTGAATCAAAAGTAAAAACGATTCTAACCCAATTAAATATCCATCATTTAGAACAACCTGTTTCAAAATTAAGTGGGGGACAAAGAAAACGTGTTTCCCTAGCAAAAACCTTGATCCAAATTGGATTTGAACCTAAGCATGTTTTATTGTTAATGGATGAGCCAACCAATCACTTGGATTTAAATATGATTGAATGGCTGGAAAATTATTTAGAGCAAGAAAAAGTAACCTTATTACTAGTATCACATGATCGTTATTTCTTAGAAGCAGTTACAAATGAGATTTGGGAATTAGAGAGAGAAAAATTATATTGTTACAAAGGAGATTACGAAAATTATTTAGAGAAAAAAGCTGCCAGGATTGAATCAGAATTGGCAAGTATTGACAAAGCAAAAAATACCTTTAGAAAAGAATTAGAGTGGATGCGTAAGCAGCCAAAAGCAAGGACAACTAAAAGCAAAAGCAGGCAAGATAATTTTTATGAAGTAGAAGCGAAGGCAAAGCAAAAAATAGAAGACACCAATTTGCAATTGGATATGAAAATGACCCGATTGGGGGGTAAGATTATAGAAGCCATAAAAGTTTATAAGTCTTATGGTGATTTAGTTGTGCTAAAAGGCTTTGATTATACATTTAGTAAAGGAGAACGTATTGGCATAGTTGGAAAGAATGGTGTTGGGAAGTCTACTTTCTTGCAAATTTTACAAGGATTGACAATGCCGGATAGTGGTAAAATCAATGTAGGTGATACCATAGTCTTTGGTCATTTTTCTCAAGAGGGACTTACCTATAAAAAGGATATGCGTGTCATTGAGTACTTAAAAACTTTTGCCGAGCAGTTTCCTTTGGCAAGTGGGGGTACATTAAGTGCAGCACAATTTTTAGAATTATTTTTATTCACTCCAGACAAGCAGTATACTTATTTAAGTGCTTTGAGTGGTGGAGAGAAAAAAAGACTGCAACTATTAACCATTTTATTTAAAAATCCTAATTTTTTGATTCTAGATGAACCTACCAACGATTTAGACCTTCCAACTTTGTCCGTGCTGGAACAGTTCTTAATTGATTTTGCTGGTTGTGTATTATTGGTATCGCATGATCGTTACTTTATGGATAAATTGGTTGACCATTTATTTATATTTGAAGGGGATGGTGTGATTCGTGACTATCCTGGGAATTATACTCAGTTTAGGATTTTAGAAAAAAGCAAACAAAATTATGCTGCTGTAAGTTCCGATATCACCACTCATTTGGAGCATGAATTAAAACCTGCAACCATAGACAATGCTCCAAAGAAAGTAGCGGAAAAAATGTCTTATAAAGAAAAATTAGAACTAGAGCAGTTGAATATTTCAATGCCCGAACTAGAAAGCAAAAAAGCGACACTCACAAATGAATTGAATAATAGTTCAGGAGATTATAATGCAATCACTGCCTTAAGTGCAACACTGGCTTCGGTTACAGCCGAATTAGAAGCTGCAGAATTAAGATGGCTGGAATTAAGTGAAAAACTATAAGTCGTTCGTTTTTTCTAAAAAATGAGGCCTAAGTCTCCTGTAAATGAGGCCTAAGTTTTGGACATGATTTTATTGATAGAGGTAATTTAGTAATACGATACAGCTAACAATGTTGTATTAAATTAACCTCTAAATATTTTATTATGAAGCCAATTGAAAGAATCGCAATCTTTATTCATTTCAAAAAGATTTCACCACATGCTTTTGAGCAAAAAATTAATTTGTCTAATGGTTATTTTTCAAAGCAATTAAAACATTTAGGTTCTGTTGGGTCAGATATCTTAATTAAGATCTATCAAGCCTATCCTGAACTTGATATTTTATGGATTCTTACTGGAGAAGGACAGATGCTAAAAGAGGCCGTACAGCAGAGTCAACATATAGATGATATTATTTTACAAGACTTTACAAATAAATACACAAGCGAAAACAAGAAATTGAAAAAACTTGAAAACGATTTTGAAAAACTGCAAACCTCATTAAGTGATAAGGAAAAAATCATTAGTTTATATGAATTCATGTTGAATGGCAATCCCCCTATCACTAGTAGTAGTGTTGTAAAAAGAATGGATGCATAGTGATTCAATGGGTTAAGCTATTGTCAGATGTACAATGCTAAATAAATAAAAGAGGCGCTTTCAATTTGAAGCGCCTCTTTTATTTGAAATCTAACTATATAAAACTTATTTAAGCATAAGAAGATACTGGCTCACATGTACAAACAAGGTTTCTGTCCCCATGTGTATTGTTTACACGCGCTACAGTTGGCCAAAATTTATTCAACGCAACATATGGTAACGGGAATGCAGCTTCTTGTCTCGTGTAACTATGAGACCATTCATTTGCACAAATCACATGTTGTGTGTGTGGTGCATTTTTCAATGGATTATCTACCTTATCAAAACGGCCTGTTTCGATGGCAACGATTTCTTTATGAATTGCTAACAATGCATCACAGAAACGATCTAA
>JACCDG010385544.1_pt1 | contig 11470 bp, 8 predicted proteins | sample 7442471 | NCBI WGS metagenome assembly JACCDG01 (sample SAMN15323444, study PRJNA562643) | freshwater metagenome | isolation source: river surface water | place: USA:Blue River Watershed | collected 2017-08-17
ACGCATCCGAAAAGTTTTCGCTGGGTGGCATTTACGGCGTGCGCGCCTATCCGCTGGGACAGGGCGTCGGCGACAAGGGCTGGTTGCTGCAAACCGAATTGCGCCAGCGCTGGAAGAGCCTGACCGGCTTCCTGCTGTTCGATGCGGGCCACTCGATTGCCAACGTCAATCCGTGGGACACCGCCTCCTCGGCCACCGAATCGGTACAGGGTGCGGGCCTCGGCGTTCGACGCGAGCAATTGAAGGGCTGGAATTTCGAAGTGCTGGTGGCGTCACGCCTGACGCAGAAAAAGCCCTCGGACAACAGCCACGATGGTCCGCGCATGCTGGCATCGGCTACCTACCGTTATTGAGACGGCCCCGACCGGCCCCGACCGAGCGCGGGGCACGGCTGCCCTTTCAGGCAGCCGCCGGTTAAGCGGACAACATCGAGCGGACAACATTGAGCGTACAAATAAAAAAGCCCACATTGCCGTGGGCTTTTTTTACGGCGCGTCTTTCAGCGCCGCGCACTGACCCGGCACTGGCGCCGGGCAGTTCTTCTCGCGATCAGGCGTAGCTGCGCAGGCGCAGCGAGAACTCCTGCAGCGAACGGATGCCGGAAGCTTCCGCACGTGCGCACCAGTCGCGCAGCTGCTGCAGCAGCTGGTCGCTGCTGGAGTGCGAACGCTCCCAGATGGCGCCCAGTTCGACCCGCATCTCGTGCATGGTCTTGAGTGCCTTGCTGTGCTTGAACAACTCGCTCAGTTGCTGCTGCTGGCCGCTTTCAAGGCTGGCGGGCTCGCGTTGCAGCAGTTGCTTGGCCGACTTCAGGAAGCCCGACTCCAGCGCTGCATTGTCACGCAGGTGCGCCAGTTCATCCTGCCAGGTGCTGCGCAGCGAACGCGCATACTTGGCCATCACGTCGTAACGGTTAGCGACCACCGACTGCAGGGTCTCGATATCGGCGACCAGCTTCTTGCGATCGAACTTCGGTGCCGGCGCAACCTTCTTCACTTTGGCGAGGCCGAAGAAGACCAGAATGGAGATGTACAGCCAGCCGATATCGAACTCCCACCACTTGTTCGACAGCTTGGCCGAGGTGCCATAGGTGTGGTGGTTGTTATGCAGTTCTTCGCCGCCGATGAGGATGCCGATCGGGAAGACGTTGGTCGATGCATCCTTGCAATCGAAATTGCGGTAGCCCCAGTAGTGGCCAATGCCGTTGATGATGCCGGCTGCGGTCACGGGGATCCAGATCATCTGCACTGCCCACACGGTCAAGCCGAGCACGCCGAACAGCGCGACATCAACGATCAGCATCAGGGCGACGCCCCATGCCGAATGCTTGGTGTACAGATTGCGCTCCAGCCAGTCATCCGGCGTGCCGTGGCCGTATTTTTCGATGGTCTCGCGGTTCTTCGATTCCACGCGATACAACTCGGCGCCTTCGAACAGCACGGTTTCGATGCCGCGCGTGACCGGGCTGTGCGGATCATCGACGGTCTCGCACTTGGCGTGGTGCTTGCGATGGATCGCTGCCCACTCCTTGGTGACCATGCCGGTCGTCAGCCACAGCCAGAAGCGGAAGAAGTGGCTCGGGATGGCATGCAGGTCCAACGCGCGATGCGCTTGGCAGCGATGCAGGAAGATGGTGACGGCGGCGATCGTGATGTGCGTGAACAGCAGCGTGATCAACAAGATCTGCCATCCGCTGGCGCCAGTAATGCCGTTGAGCAGGAAATCGAGAACGGCATCCAGGCCGGAGTGTTGGGACATTTTTTCTCCAATACGAAAATCAAGCGCGGGGTCAGGCACAAGCACGAGGTGCCCGTGACCCCGACAAAGCATCGTCAGTGCATTGCCAGCGATGCCTCGTCAGTGGCTCTTAGCCACAAGAAAGGATTGTACGCGTTTTTGGGTGCGCAAACCCCAAAACTTGACGAGATTACAAATATAAAGTCTTTCGAATCAATGACTTGTTAATCACCATCGACAGATCTTGTCATTTCGACTGCGCTACAGCGAGTTGCATGCCTTGCTTTTTCAAAATCGCTAACAGCGCCAGGTTCACTGCCGACAGCACGGAAGTCTTGCCGTTTTCGGGATCGGCGATCCAGAACGCGAATTCGAGCTCCAGCCCCTCCGGCGCAAAGCGCAGCAGCAACGCGGTCGGTGCGGGATGGTGGAGCACGCGCGGTATCGCGGCTACCGCAGGCAGTGCCGCGGCAAAGAGTGCATCAAGGTCGGTTCCTTGTGCCACGATGAGAGTGGTGGCAACACGCATATTGCGGTCGCTCAGGCACAGGTTCTGCACCGGGGAGGACACCAGCAGTTCGTTCGGTATCACCGATTCGATGCCATCGCCGCCCTTGATCACCGTATAACGCGTATTGATCTGCACGACTTGACCGCTGTATCGGTCGACCGTGACCACGTCGCCGATCGCCAGGCTCCGCTCCAGCAGGATCACAAACCCGGACACATAGCTACTGACCAGTTTTTGCAAACCCAAGCCGAGGCCAACACCGAGCGCACCTCCGAAGACTGACAGCACGGTCAGGTCGATGCCCACCAGTGACAGGCTGACCAGCACCGCCACCAGGATCAGCGTCGCGCGGCCGATGCGCGACAGCACCACGCGCAACGACGAGTGCAGGGTGTCGAGCTTCATCAGGCGATGCTCGATCAGTGCCGACGCCCACAAGGCCAGCACCAGCGTGATGCCGACATAGGCCAGCGCCTGCAGGATCACCAGCAAGGATTCGCGATGGCGTCCGACCGGCAGCGTGGTGTCTTCCAGGAAGAGCACGAACTCCGGCCACAGCCCGGTGATATAGATGGCCAACCCCGACCAGACCAGCACGGCAAACACTTGCTCGAAGGCTTGCAGCACGCCGCCGACGTGGCCGTTGCGCGCAAAGGCCTTGCGCAGCATGTAGAACACCAGCCGGATCAACAGGAAAGACAGCAGCAACGGCAGTGCGGTACGCAGCAAGGCTACGGTTTGCCAGCGGCCGAGGATGACAATGGCCAGCACGATCAGCAACAGCGTGGCCAGTGGCGTGAGCACACGCTGAAAACTATCGAGGGCGGTGCTGAAACTGCCGAATTTGACCGGTTGCTCGGAGAACCGCCGCATCAGCGCATGCGACAACAGCCAGCCGCCGATCACGCACGCCGCCAGCGCCAGTAATTGCCACCGAAAATCCGGTCGGTCGAAGTCGGCGAGCAAGTCAGGCAAGAGAGTCGACGAAGTTTGCATGGCAGCGATGGCACCGAGGCCCGGAGTTGGTGTGCTTGCTTGTTCTTGTTTCTGTGCTTGCTTGCCTGCTTATTCGCCGGTTTCTGTTTTCCCGGCTGCGTCGGCCTTCTTCCGCTCCAGCACGGCCGCAAAAAATCCGTCGGTCTGGTGTCGGTGCGGCAGCAGTTTCAGGTAATCGCCGGTATCGAGCGCCAGCTTCTGCTCGGCCAGCACTGCACTGGCCGGCACCAGCGCAAAGGCTTCATGCGCGGCCAGGAATTGCTCGACGATCGCTTCGTTCTCTTCCTGCAGCAGGCTGCAGGTTGCATACACCAGGCGCCCACCCGGTTTCACCAGGCGAGCAGCGCTGGCGAGGATGGCGATTTGTTTTGCATTGAGCTCGCCGACGCCCTCCGGCGTCTGTCGCCATTTCACGTCCGGATTGCGGCGCAGCGTGCCGAGACCGCTGCACGGCGCATCGACCAGCACGCGATCGGCCTTGCCCGCGAGACGCTTGACCTTCGCATCGTTCTCATGCGCGATCACGACCGGATGAACGTTCGACAATCCGCTGCGTGCCATGCGCGGCTTGAGCTTGGCAAGGCGTTTTTCGGAAACATCGAACGCATACAGTCGACCGGTGCTGCGCATCTGCGCGCCGATGGCCAGTGTCTTGCCACCAGCACCGGCACAAAAATCGATCACCATCTCGCCACGACGCGCACCCAGCAGTTGCGCGAGCAATTGGCTGCCCTCGTCCTGCACCTCGATGCCACCGTTCTTGAAGATGTCCAGGTTCTGCAATGCCGGCTTGCGGGCCATGCGCAGGCCCAGCGGCGCATACGGCGTGCGCTCGAATTCGGCGCCCGCATGCGCAAGCGCTGCCTCTGCCTGTTCCACCGTCGCCTTGAGCGTATTGACGCGCAGGTCCAGCGGCGCCGGGCGGTTCAGTGCGTCGACCAGCGCCAGCGTTTCCTGTTCGCCGTACTGCGCGTCGAATCGCTCGAGTATCCAGTCAGGAAAGCTGGTGCGCAAACCGCGCGGCAAGTTCGAACGATCGATCGCCATCACGCGCGTCAGCCATGCGTTCTCGCCTTCGGTCAGGCCACCCAGCGCATCGACGCCGGCGGACTCGGCCAAAGCCAGCAACGCGATGCGGCGCATTTGCGCGCCCTGCCCGGATTCGGCGAAATGCGTCAGCGCCGATCGCTGGCGCAGCAGCGCATACACCGACTCGGCGATCACGCCGCGTTCGCGGCTGCCGAGCTTCGGATGCTCGCGGAAATATCGGGATAGCACGACGTCGGCCGGGCCGGTAAAGCGCAACACGTCGCGCAACGCGTCTTCGGTACTGCCGACGATCCAGGGGGGTAGTCTCATGGCTTGCGGCGCACGCGCTCGCCATCGAGCCATGCGCGTCCTTCAAGAATGTCGCGCACAGCGCGCGGGTAAATGATGTGTTCCTGCAGTAGCACACGTGCGGCCAGCATGTCCTCGGTGTCATCATCCATCACCGGCACCACGGCCTGTTCGACGATGGGACCGTGGTCCAGCACAGGCGTCACGAAATGCACGGTCGCCCCATGGAACTTGACGCCGGCATCGATCGCCTGCTGGTGCGTGGCGAGACCGGGGAAGCTCGGCAGCAGCGACGGATGAATGTTGAGCAGGCGGCCATGATAGCGCTGCACGAATCCGGGCGTCAGGATGCGCATGAAACCGGCCAGCACCACCAGGTCCGGTGTGTATTCATCGATGACCCTGGCAAGTGCCGCATCAAAGCTGTCGCGATCCGGGTATTGCTTGTGTTCAACGACCGCCGTTGCGATGCCGGCGGCGGCCGCCGTCTTCAGGCCCGAGGCGTCGGCCTTGTTGCTGATGACAGCCGCGATTTTCACGGGCCAGTGTTCGGCTGCGGAAGCACGCAGTATCGCTTCCATATTGCTGCCGCGTCCTGAGATCAGGATGACGAGGTTTTTCATTGCGCGCATTCTAACAGTGGGCGATGCACGCCCAATGGGCGCAATCGAAGAATCATGGCCTATCCGGACGGGTCGATGACACGATGCGGGATGCGCACAGTCCCACCCGGACGGCAAGGGAGTCCAACGCAGCTAGCGGCCTGTTGGTATAGGCAATTACTGGCTGGAAAGATGGAAGGAGAAGAAAACCCGGAAGGCGACCTTTTTCTCAGCCCAGAAATCGGCAGCATCGCGGAACACGTCGAGCAGGTTCTCGCGCGCTTCCTTGTCGAATTTCTGCGCGTTCGGCAGGTCTTCGAGCACGACCAGGAAGCCCGGCTGTTCGCCGGCTTCGAACACGGTAGTGGTCAGGCAGTCGGTCAGCGCGTCATAGTTTTTGCCGAATGGCCTGGGAATATGGAAGGACTCCGTAATCGCGGCCAGCACCTGCTGACGTGTCAGCGCCTGCGAGCAATTCGCATACAGGAAATGGTGACCCATGCGCAGTGCCTCGGCCTGCAGCTCTTCAACCCGGAAGGCTCGGATCGACTGAACCACATTTGGACGCACGGTGCGCAACAAGCTGTCAGCGGACACCGGTTCCACACTCTCTTCTTCGCGCTGTACAGGCGCGTTGAAACTGTAAATATTCACGGTCGTGTTGAGACAATCAAAGACACACGCAAATCCGGGGAAATTATTTTTATTGCAATATTTGCGTGAGGTCGGTTCGAATCCATGCCTGCAAGGAATCGAATGATCCAAGCGCATGGCTACCGACAGGCAGATGATACCTGCGCTTTGGTTCCGGAAAAACCCCCTCCAGACATTTTTGACCGAATAGTCAGTAACATTTCGGCAAAATAATCGCCAAATGACAGTAAATTGCGGCCAAATCCCTGCAAGTTAATAAATTTTGATGTTGCCAGTCAGGATTCAGACAGGTACGGCACTGGCTTTCGTGGCAAAGGCGTGCGGTGGCGGAGGCGTATCCACCCCAAAAAATTGCAGCACTTCGTCGCGCCGCGACAAGGTATCGATTTGACCCAACTCGATCAGCGAGCGGGTATAGGAAGCCTCGAACAGCAGGTACGAGGCCAGCGCCGCGCCTCGGCGCTCGGTCGCGCCAATGGCCGACAATAACGTGCGGATAGGCAGAGGCAAACTGCCGATATGGCGGCTGGCAATCGAATCGAGCGGTTGTGACGGCGTGATCGCCAGCATCTGTACCGGCCTCAGCGAAGTCTGGGACAACTGCTCGCGGCTCAGCAGCGCCAGCGTGCGGTTGATCCGGCTCAGGCGTTCGATGTCGACCGCGAGCCCATCGAGAAAGATGCTCGACATCGCATGGCCGGCCACCTGTGCCAGGCTAGGGTAACCGGAAAATTCCTCGAAGCTCCTTTCGGGTCCGCCGATATTGCCGGCACCGATCACCAGCACCTTGTCGGCACCCAGATGGATGGCCGGGGAAATCGGCGCGACTTCGCGCAACGAGCCATCGCCAAAGTACTCGCAGCGGTCATTGCAGTACAGCGGCACGGCCGGAAAAATCAGGGGAATGGCCGACGAGGCCAGCAAATGGTCGACGCCGATCTGCTGCTGCACCGACATCCGCTGCACGCGCGTCCAGTTCGGGATGTCGGACGCCGCCTGGTAATAGGTGACGTGGCGGCCCGTCGTATAAGACGAGGCCGAGATCGCCAGCGCCGTCAGGTGGCCGGCGTCCAGGGCGGCATCCAGCCGTCGCAGGTCCAGCATCTTGTGCAGCAGTCCCACCAGCGGTGAATTGTCGAGCAGTGAATTCGGCGGTTGCGCGCGCCATTGCTTGAGCAACCAGCCAAACGACAGCAGGGTCAGCCAGCGTGCGCCGGACCGAATCACGCCGAACGAGTCGGCCCGATACACCTGTTCGACATTCAGCTGGCGCCAGACGGCCAGCAGGTCGGTGACGGCCACCTCAAAATCATCGGCCTTGGACGCAAAGGCGGTCGCATTGATCGCGCCGGCCGAGGTGCCGCAAACGATATCGAACGGATTCTTCGCCGATGGCCAGCCGGTCTCGGACAGCAGCGAAAAAATCGCCTGCAGCACGCCTACCTGGTAGGCAGCACGCGCGCCGCCACCAGTCAGGAACAAGGCGATCTTGTCGGGTCGGGACATGCCTGCAGATTACCAGTGGGCAAGGCAAGCAGACAATCAGATGATGGACTATTGCCCGTTTGCCACAGGAACGGCAGGGGAATCACCAGCCGTCGGCGCAATAAAAAGCCGGCAGGCGCGTCAGCGTCCTGCCGGCTCGTCGATGCTGCGCGCGGCTTATTTCGGCTGCATGCGGATCGCGCCGTCGAGGCGGATCGTTTCGCCGTTCATCATTGTGTTCTCGAAGATGGTCTTGGCCAGGTGCGCGTACTCGGCCGGCTTGCCGAGGCGCGGCGGGAACGGAACCATTTGGCCGAGCGCGTCCTGCACTTCCTGCGGCATGCCGAGCAACATCGGGGTTTCGAAGATGCCCGGGGCGATGGTCATCACGCGGATGCCATTGCGCGACAGGTCGCGCGCCATCGGCAGCGTCAGGCCCACCACGCCAGCCTTCGACGCTCCGTAAGCAGCCTGGCCGATCTGGCCGTCATAGGCCGCGACCGATGCGGTGTTGATAATCACGCCGCGCTCGCCGGCCGCATTCGCGTCGTTCGCGCACATCGCTTCTGCTGCAAGGCGCGACATGTTGAACGTGCCGACCAGATTGATGTTGATCACGCGCTGGAACACGTCCAGCGGATGCGCGCCATCGCGGCCCACGGTCTTGACGGCCGGTGCGACGCCCGCGCAGTTGACGAGGCCGGCCAGCTTGCCCAGTGCGGTGGCCGCGGCGACCACGGCACGGCCATCGGCATCACTGGTCACATCACACTTCAGGAACTTGCCGCCCAGCTCGGCGGCCAGCTTTTCGCCGGCCTCGACCTGCACATCGGCCAGCACGACCTTGCCGCCGTTATCGACGATCATGCGCGCAGTCGCTGCGCCGAGGCCCGACGCGCCGCCGGTGATGATGAAGACGTTGTCCCTGAATTCCATGTGTACTCCCGATTTGCTTATGGTTGATGATGTCGCCCGGCCGTCTCGGCCTCCGCGATGCGGGGCGGCCAGCTGGCAGGCGCTGCCGGGCAAGGCGCCCTTGGCAAAACGCCTATGATACCGCCCCAGCAAAAAAGGCAGCCGAAGCTGCCTTTTTTGATTTCCAAAGCGAGCCTTGCCGCCGGCTTCGCTGCGCCGGCCACCAGGCACCTGGCGGGAGGTCAGCCGATCAGGCCATGGGCTCCCAGCAGTGGCACGATCAGCAGCGCGACCAAGTTGATGATCTTGATCAGCGGGTTGACGGCCGGACCGGCGGTGTCCTTGTACGGGTCACCGACGGTGTCGCCCGTCACGGCTGCCTTGTGCGCCTCGCTGCCCTTGCCGCCGTGATGACCATCCTCGATGTACTTCTTCGCATTGTCCCAGGCGCCGCCGCCGGTACACATCGAGATCGCGACGAACAGGCCGGTGACGATGGTGCCCATCAGGAGCCCGCCGAGCGCCTTCGGGCCCAGCACGAGGCCGACCACGATCGGCACCACCACCGGCAGCAGCGAGGGAATCATCATTTCCTTGATCGCAGCGGCGGTCAGCATGTCGACTGCACGACCGTACTCCGGCTTGGCCGTGCCCTGCATGATGCCGGGGATCTCGCGGAACTGGCGACGCACTTCCTCGACCACCGAGCCTGCTGCGCGCCCCACCGCTTCCATCGCCATCGCGCCGAACAGGAACGGGATCAGGCCTCCAATGAAGAGGCCGATGATGATCATCGGGTCCGACAGGTCGAAGGTGACGTTGATGCCGCGGTCAGCCAGCGCATGCGTGTAGTCCGCGAACAGTACCAGTGCCGCGAGGCCGGCCGAACCGATGGCGTAGCCCTTGGTCACGGCCTTGGTGGTGTTGCCCACCGCGTCCAGCGGATCGGTGATGTCGCGCACGCTGTCCGGCAGTTCGGCCATCTCGGCAATGCCGCCGGCATTGTCGGTAATGGGACCGTACGCATCAAGCGCCACAACGATGCCGGCCATGCTCAGCATCGCGGTGGCAGCGACCGCGATGCCGTACAGGCCAGCCAGGCTGTAAGAGACCAGGATGCCAGCGCACACGAACAGCACGGGCCAGGCGGTGGACTTCATCGAGATGCCGATGCCGGCAATGATGTTGGTGGCATGGCCCGTGGTTGATGCCTGCGCGATGTGCTTCACCGGATGGAAATCGGTGCCGGTGTAGTACTCGGTGATCCACACCATCGCCGCCGTCAGCACGAGGCCGACGATGCAGGAACCGAACAGGCCCATGGCGGTGGCCACGCGGTCACCTGCCATCGTCACCGGCTCCGGGAACAGCGTGGTGGTGACGAAGTAGAACGCGATCAGCGACAACACGCCGGAGACGATCAGCCCGCGATACAACGCCGGCATCACGTTCTTCATGTTGGGGCTGGCCTTGACGAACATCACGCCGATGATGGACGCGATGATCGACACGCCACCGAGCACCAGCGGATAGGTGACCGCTGCCGATGCGGCCGAGGTGACCATCAGCGCACCAAGCGCCATCGCGGCGATCAGCGTCACGGCATAGGTCTCGAACAGGTCGGCGGCCATGCCGGCGCAGTCGCCGACGTTGTCGCCGACGTTATCGGCAATCACGGCCGGGTTGCGCGGATCGTCTTCGGGAATGCCGGCTTCGACCTTGCCCACCAGGTCGGCACCGACGTCTGCCCCCTTGGTGAAGATGCCGCCGCCGAGACGCGCAAAGATCGAAATCAGCGAAGAACCGAATGCAAAGCCCAGCAAGGGCTTGAGCGTCGCCGGGGTCGGCGCATCGACGCCACCGATCAGGTAATAGAAGATGGACACGCCCAACAAGCCGAGGCCGACCACCAGCATGCCGGTGATGGCACCGCCGCGGAAAGCGACATCCAGCGCCGGGCCGATGCCTTGCGTGGCGGCCTGCGCCGTACGCACGTTCGCGCGTACCGACACGTTCATGCCGATGAAGCCGCAGGCGCCGGACAAGATCGCGCCCAGCACGAAGCCGCCCGCCGTGACCCCGTCGAGGAAGATGCCGATCAGGATCGCCAGCACCACGCCGACCATCGCAATGGTCCGGTATTGCCGGGCCAGATAGGCTGCCGCCCCCGCCTGGATGGCCGCCGCGATTTCCTGCATTCGTGAATTGCCAGCATCCTGTGCAAGGATCCAGCTGCGCGAGATAAGGCCGTAGATCACGGCGATGAGGCCGCAAGCGACGGCAAACCACAAGCCTGTTGATGCCATATGTCTCCTCCTGAAGTTCACGACAGTCTCTATAACAAGTAGCCTCCCTGCCTTGTGCCGGCAGGTCGGGCCCTTACTACCAACTTTCGCTATCCCGCTTTGTTCTTGTTGCCTGGTGCGGGCTTGATGAAACTCGAGGTCTCGCTATGTGCTGCAAAGCTTGCTGGCCGCATGGCCGCGCCGATCCGTGCCCTGGCCGGGCAGCGTGGCGCATCGGCTGACTACGGCATGAAAAAAGCGGACCTCAGTCCGCTTTTCTTGATTGCTTCATTCCGCCAGCGCCGCAAAGGCGCGGTCCCGGATTTGCTCAACCGGCCCGACGCCTTCGATCTTGCGATACTTCGGCGCACCCGGCTGGCCCGTCTTGGCCCAGTCGTTGTAATAGCCGACGAGCACCTTGGTCTGGTCATGGTAGACCGCGAGGCGCTTCTTGACAGTCTCTTCCTTGTCGTCGTCGCGCTGGATCAGGTCTTCGCCGGTAGCGTCGTCCTTGCCGGCGACTTTCGGCGGGTTGTACTTGACATGGTAAGTGCGGCCGGATGCGGTATGCACGCGCCGGCCGCTCATGCGTTCGATGATGGCTTCGTCCGGCACGTCGATCTCGAGCACATAGTCGATGGCAACGCCCGCATCCTTCATCGCGTCCGCTTGCGGAATAGTGCGCGGGAAGCCGTCGAACAGATAGCCGTTCGTGCAATCAGGCTGCTTCAGGCGATCCTTGACGAGGCCGATGATGATGTCATCCGACACCAGGCCACCCGCATCCATGACCTTCTTCGCGGCGAGGCCGAGGGGCGTACCCTCTTTCACCGCGGCGCGCAGCATGTCGCCGGTCGAGATTTGCGGGATGTTGAATCGTTCTTTGATATAGGAAGCCTGGGTACCCTTGCCGGCACCGGGCGCTCCCAACAGGATGAGCCGCATCG
>JACCDG010948550.1_pt1 | contig 11470 bp, 8 predicted proteins | sample 7442471 | NCBI WGS metagenome assembly JACCDG01 (sample SAMN15323444, study PRJNA562643) | freshwater metagenome | isolation source: river surface water | place: USA:Blue River Watershed | collected 2017-08-17
CCCTTTCATCTCCAGATGTTTCGTTAAGTATTCCAAGGTTATAACACCCCTTACCACTGCCTAAATTACAAGATTTATTATAAAGAAGTCTTGCGTAATCAATGTTTCCTTTTTTATGGTTAACTGCACCTAAATAACCACAACTATCTCCATCGTTTAATTTGCAGCCTTTTTGGAAAGCAAATTCACCCAGAAAACTATCTTTTTCTTTAAAAAGACTCAGGCCCCATTCAGTACAGCCAGAAGCGAGGTTAAGTTCACAGGATTTTTGGAGATATTTGGAAGATCTGGCCATAAGACCATACTCTTTGCAAGCAGCAGGATTGTTTTTTTTGCACAATGTAATTAGGGAAGCACTTTTTGAAAAGGAAATAAAAGGAAATAAAAGAATAACAAGCAAAAGGGTTCTTCCTAACATGATTTAATTCTTACCCCAGATATCTATAATTTGGCCAGCTAAACTCCCTATTTTGAAAGGTTTAGAAATAACTCCCTTAGCGCCTAAATCAGTTAATTCTTTAATTTCTTCTGGTCTAGAAAGGCCTGTTAAAAAAATGATGGGTATCTGGTTTCCCTTTTCCTGCAGAATTTTAAACATATCTTTGCCACTTATTTCAGGCATCATAAGATCAAGAATTAATAGATCGATATCGCCATTATTAATCAAGTTAAACGCCTCGTTTGAGGAGCTTGCAGTTATTGTTTTAATTTGATTGAAATTTTTAAAAGCCTTCTGAAAAAGTGGATGCAAGGATTTGTCATCGTCCACTAGAAGTATTTTTTTAGGAAATACTTTGATATATTCTGATTTTTTTTGAAACGCATTTTTAATGTCCCTAATTAATAGATGGGATTTATTTAATAATTTAATATTGATATTAGGCAAATAATTTTTTTCATTTGAAATTATCAGATATATTTGCGATTGATCTTTGAGTATTTTTTCTTTTTTCCACAGCTCAATAAGAGGTAAAAGTTCTTGAGCAGACTCATCTATAAAAAGTTGTTCAAATCCCTCTTGGCCCTTTAAATTTTTGAGTTCTTCTTGAGTTTCCAAAACGGTTAACTCTACTTTGAATTTAGATAAAGCCAAACGGATTCCATTTGAGATAAATTTATCAAAGCTAATTCCTAGTACTTTTCTTGATAAATCGACTTTCTTATCTGAAATTTTGGAAGATGGATCAACCGTGGTTAAAAGATCTAGTTTATTTATAAAATCAGAATCATCGTTTTCTTCGCCGGGATTGAAAAGATCTAAGTACTTTCTCATAAGGTCAATAAATAAAAAAAATTTAGAGATATCACTTTTTCCTTGTTCAAAAGAATCAATTTGATCTTCGAATTTATGGCAGAGATTGCTTAAGAAGTTAATCTCATAAGAGCCCGCTGATCCCTTTATTGAGTGAATAATTCCTTTTAGGAGAGTTAAAGATTGATTGAAGTTTTTTTTCTTTTCTAGATCTATACTAAGTTCATAAATTTGATCAATTTTTTCGGGTAGAATTTTTAGGTATTCAGTTTGAAGTTCAACTAATTCTTTATCCATAAATGTACTCACTTTCTCGGTATTTATCATTTAAGTTTTAAACTGTTTGAGTCGATAATAATAAAAGTATATGATTGAAATGAAGAGGTTTAAAATGAAGAAACTAATTTTGTTTGTAGTTGTAATTCCTTTATTAGCTTACAGTGACGGTGAATATACGGGAGATCGGATACTAAAGGCTGCACAGAAATATGGAATGACGGATAGTGAATTAAATTACTTGATAGATAATACCGGGCCGAATTTAACTCTTAAAGACCCTCAATTTGGAGCAACTGCTTTAATCCATGCTTGTGTAAATAACCGTCCCAATATGGTCAAGATTCTTATAGAAAGGGGGGGCTCTGATATTGATGAGGTTGATAAAAATGGAGAAACCTGTTTAATAGGTGCTTCAAGAAAAGGAAATATTGAGGTCGTTAATATTTTACTACAGTCTAATGCCAGAAGAGATATTGTTGGGAATTTAAATAAAAGTGCGTTCGACTATGCTGTAGAATTAGGTCACACAGAGATTGCTCGCCTTCTGGGGGGGCCTCCCAAGCAGAAAGTCTCATTTAAAACAATTGCCAAGATTGCTGTTGATAAAAAACCTGGCGGGATGGGAGCTTCCAGTCTTTCGTCCCAAAAATACATTCAAGATTTAGGCAAAATTTCTTTAATAGTCGAAAGTATGAAACCGCTTTCTCCAGGAGCTCCTGGAAAAGTTGAAGTTAATAAGTTAAATGAAATTGCAAAAATAACGGGACTCTCAGATGTTGTAAAGAGACAAATGAGCGTGCGTGATCAGATGGAAGAAAAATTAAGATTAGAAAAAGAAAGTCAAAAAGCAAAAGCAAAATCTGTAATGATGGCCAAATTGAAGGCAATATCTGCCTTCAATAATCTTTATCTTGATGTCTCAAGCAAAAAGGAAGGAGGCCCTGGCGTTCAGGATGGATCTGGAAAGCAAAATGTAGATATTAACAAACTTTCTTTTTCTGATGCTACCAACCAAATGATGAATGAAATGGAATTAAAGTTGAAAAAGAAAGAAGAAGAAATAAATAAGCAAAAAGAAATGGATATAGAAAAAGGTGCAGCAGAAAGAATTAAAGCGATAAGTGCTATTCTTTTTGCCGGTAGCAAAGGAAAAGATGTTGCTTCTTTAAAAAATGAGCCGGCAGAAAAATTAAAGGAAAAGGTTGAATCTATACAGGACCTTTTGGATGTCAAAGAGAGCCCAAAAGTGCGCTCGATTTCTCTTCAAACTGCTAGAAAGAAAATAATGGTAATAAATGCCTTTCAAACATCAGGTAAAGAATTCTTGGATAGGACCAATGCGCTAGATTTGGAAGAACAAGAATTAAAAAAGAAGGCTGCTTTGGAAGCGAAAATGGAAGAAGATAGAAGACAGGCTGAGCTGGCCAGGAATGAAGAGCTAGAAAGGCAGAATTTTTACAAATTAGTTCAAGAAAGGGCGAGAGCTGCTAAGTTTACGGAAAATCTAAAACAGAAATCTGGTGTGGGTCAACAGGCGGCAGGAGCTGTTGCGGTCCAAGAAGAAAAAACAAAAGTGGCTCCAGAGTTTGGAGCAAAGAAGGAATTCGATGAAGTGAGAGGGGCCATTACCACTCCTGACTTTATGGTATGGCTTTTAACTAATCGTGACTGTCAGATAAGAAGAAATTTAAATGGAACCTTTTATGTAATTATTTCAAAATTTAAGCTATCGAAGGTGGTCCAAGCCTCACGGAAGGATGCAATTTGGTTCGTAAATACAAGTGGAAAGGCTACTCCCATAGACGGCGGATTGGAATGTAAATATTTTTGCAAAGATCCCGCTATTTATATTGGAAATCTTTATAATAATCCCAGAAGAGAATTATATCTGAGCAATTTAATCATCCAATTAGGGAAAGCGCCTCAGGAGCCATTTGAAATTTATTCATCAGTGCCGGGAAACAAGCCAATCAAAGTTCCAATAAATGAATGTAAGATGGCCTTTTAATTGGGACTTTTCTTGGATAATTTAGCCCCTAGGCTCTCAAGAAACTGGTCAAGATTATTAGTTCTTTTTAGATAATCCCTTGCTAGGAGTCCTAGATTATCTTTGGCATTAAAATCAATGCCCTTATTGATAATTTTTTTTAACACCTCAGGATCAAGGTTTTTTATAATGCCAATTATAAGGGCGTTTTTACCCATATTATCTTCGTAATTAATTGATTCGCTTGAATTATTTGAAAGGATTTTGGAAATCACCTCACTGTTTCTTTCCGATACCGCGGTTAAAAGAGGAGTTGTATGGTCTTGGCTTTCATAGTTTAAAATGTTCTCTATTTTTAACAGCTCCTCAATTATTTTTAGATCCCCATTCTTTATGGCCATTAATAGACGTTCACCATCTTCTTGATAGGTCTTAACCTGTTTTTTTGTTTCATCTAAAAGATTTGAAGTTTCTTTCATAAGTAGAGGGTTTTCAAAAATTAATTCTTTTGACAAGGTAATCGCTTCTAATTTGGACATGGGTTTAAAAAAGTCCCTATATTTAAAATAATTTAACTCTTCTTGAAATTTATTTTGGTAATAATCAATTTTGTCCTTTGTGGTATTTTGTATTGGTATAACTTGAACCTTTTTTAATGCCTGAATTCGTTTAATTGAGAAACTTAAACGATAAAATCTTTTTAGGGAGTTATAATCCCTGGGTAATTTAAATTTTTTTAGTTCTTCTGAATCTTTTGGAAATGTGATTTTACTCCATGGTATAGATTTTTTATCAGATAAAAACCTATTCCAATTTTTATAATCAATCAGCCTTGTTTTATTTATATGCTTTTTGACATCCTCGATAAAAGAGGCCACCAGAGGCGAAGAAGATTCTTTGGTTTTTGGTAAAAAAAACCGAATTTTTAGTTCTCCGGATGGATTGGTTTTTAGACTATCTCTTTCCTTTTTGCTTCCTTTAATAAAAATATTGGTTCTTTCTAGAAAGTCTGAATTGGCCGTAAGTATTTCTTGACCACTAGTAAGCCAAGGCTCCAATAGAAAATATTTTTGAATAAAATCAAGTGAGTCATAATCCTGTTTCTTTGTTTTGGTGAAATCGTCAATATATTTTTGTTGTAGGTAGGCAATTCTGCCTGCATTTAATAAATCAAAGGTGGAAAAATTCTTTCTGGCCAGATTTAAGAAAATCATTTGAGCTTTGGTAAGTTTTTTTATATCCGCGTTTGATTCTGCAATTTGAATAAAATTTAAGCTTACTTTTTTTAAAGGTGCATCTACCTGGATTGAATTGATTTTTGCTAGGAGACTCTTCTTGGTTAATTTAAATTCTTTTGAGAGATTCCTCCTGGCAAGTTTTTTTTCAGATCTTTTTTGGATAAGTTCGAGTTTGTAATTTTTAAAATATTCTTCAAACATAGTATTTATTAGGTCTGGTTGACCCTGTTTTGAAATTTTTTCCTTTATGATTTCCTTTTGAGTTAAGGTTTTCAATTTAAGATTATTTTCATCAACTGGTGCAGTGGATTTTAAATAAATTGATTCAAGATCCTTGAAATTATCCTGAAATTTCCTTGATTGAACTTTAACCATAAAGTCTGGACGGTTAAAAGAAATCCATGTTCCTCCAACTATATTATCCTCATTGTCTAATTCTAAAGTGTAGGTATAAGATTCATAACCTCTAGAGGTTGAAGAATGCTCTTGAGACCACTTTGGAAGCCGTGGTCGGACAAACTTAATAAATGTTGTGACCAGTAGTTCCCTTTTTGTCTTTTTGGAGGCCATTTTAGATATAGGCCCATCGATGGCCTGGAAATTAGATACGTATCCAACAACGGGTCTTAATTCTAGCCTTTTGTCTCTTTTTAGATCCAAAATAATCCCCTCATCCCGAAGTGCGATAAAGTTTGAGAGAAGTATATGAAATGATCCTGGGTTTATTCCCTCACATTGGTCTAGATTAGAAAGATTTTCAAAGCTTAATTTGCATGGTGAACCTATGGTTTTATAATTTAATTTCTCATCCAAAAGTATGGAAGCGAACAAGAGGGCCCCTAAATCTGAGGATCCAAAGGGAATCTTTTGTGTGGTTCTTCCTTCTATTATTAGGGGTCTTGGATTTTTGAATTTTAATATTGTCTCGCTAAACGCCAATTCGGTTTTAAACTCTCTTTCCAATAAGTTTTTTTGGGATTTTTTTATAAAATTAGAAAAACTCCAGTTTGAATTACCCAAAAAGAGATCAAATTTTTCAGGTGGAGATAACTGGCCTATATCGACATTTTTTAAATTTTCAATTGAAAAAAAATCAAAGGATTGATTTTCCTTAGGGCCCTTGGGATTTTTAAGGGACCATCTATTTAGGATTCCTCCCTGATTTAATGGCCAAATCCATTCGGACCCAATTAAATTGGAGAGTTCAAAGGATTGGGGAAGTAGGTCAATTTTGGTCTCAAGAATTTTAGAGGAGTTAAAAAATGGATTATTTTTAAAATTCCACTCTGCTGCCTTTGAGTTAAAGGGGTTTAATAAAATCAAAAAAATAGGCCAAAACTTAAGCATAGATAAATTTTATTTCTATTACTTAAGTTATGGCCAGAATTAACAATAACTAACCTTTTAGATCGGGATTATAGAGCCATTTCTTCTTCAATTGCTTTGGTTAAGGTTTTTGCTTGGAGAACGATTTTTTTATTATTAAAGAAAAATGAAGGCGTAGAATTAACACCTTTTGAGTGTAGTAATTCATTTGTTTTATTTAATAAATCGGCAGTCTTTTGGTCCTTTAGGCAAACTTCAAATTTTTTCAAATCAAGACCTGCAACAGTGGCCACTTTGCTCGGAGATAACTCTTCCATTTTTTGGGGATCTCCTTGATATTCAAAAGCAGCGTTATGATATTTCCAAAATGCATCCACGCTTTCTGACTGAGCACAAAAGGCTCCTTTGATAAGGTGACCAGAATGACCATTTGGGTTAAGCGAAAAATTTATTTGCACAAATTTTATTTTATCACCATACTTTCTCATTAATTCCTTAACTTCTGGGTGTATGTTTTTACAGTGGCCGCAAGTGTAATCGGAAGCCTCAATCAAAACATACTTAGAATCATTTGGGCCTTTTGTTGGATAGCCAGAGATATCGATAGATATTGTTGGCGCGGAAGGAGGAGCGATAAGAGACTTATATTTGCCTTCCTTATTTAACTTCTCCATTTCTGCCATAAATACTTGCGCCATTTTTTGACTTTTTAAATATTGTTCTAGTTGGGCCTTGATAGTTTCTAATTTTGTATTAGGAGGCAAGCGGTCCTTATTTTTGCTGAAAAAATCTTTTAGTTCTGAATCAGAAATTTTAACTTCTGGTAAAATCTGATCGATTCTTGGAGGATGTTCAAAGTCATATTTAATGTTCTTTTTTTCCGCTAGATAAATAGTAAGGGCCAACTCATCAAACATACCCTTTTGTTTCATATAACTTTCATTTTTTAGTTCGAATAAATTGTTCTTTATTGCTGCCGGGATGGAATTTTCGTCATAAACCTTCCCATCAAGCTCAAACAGCCCTACCGAACTTTCTGAGACCCCACAGGAACCCGTTCCCCCGCTAAGACTTGCAGCGGTTGTTGGTTTCCCTTGTTTATTTATTCCAACAAAATACCCCACTAGAAGCCCAAGAATGATTCCCCCAAAGGCAATTAAAAAACTTTTTTTACTTTCCATTTATTATCCTTTTTAAAAAATATTATTTCATTTTATGACAATATAAAGAAAAAGGTTTAAGTTGGGAATTGTGCAGTGCCTAATTATTTGCTTCTTTATTCTCAAATTCAGTTTAAAAATATTTATTTACTGAAGGGCTGAATTTAATAATTAATTCAGCTAGTATTTGGGAATGAAGCGTTTTTCTGTAATTTTAACGGGCAGTGGCAGTGGATTGTGTATCCTTGTTAAAAATGGGTTTTTACCCCAAGGAGGACTGCTTGATATTAAATTGGAAACTGGGATAAATCTTACAAAAAAAGAGCTCTTCAGTAATATTTCAGGGGTAACTTCCTACTATATTCAAAACGCTTTAAATCCGATTAACGGCTGGAAATGGGTGCCCCTAATATCCCTTAAAAAATTAGAAAAAAAACTTGGTGGTTTTCTCTGTGAAGAATTGGGAAAGTTTTGGAATATCATGCCCGGTTTTAAAAAAACTTTAAGCCACATCGAACTACCAAAACTTTTTAAAAAAAATAAAATATCAGATGAGATAATTTTTTATCCAGGTACTTTTAATCCTTGGCATAAGGGGCATATGGCCTGTCTTAACCTATGTCCGAGAAAATCTAAAATTGTCGTAGTTCCAGATAATAATCCTTGGAAGGTCGTTGGTGGAGATTCCTGTAAGTGGGAAAAATATAGGAATATTTGTCTGATGCTAAAAAATAGCCCTTGTTCCATTTATCCTGGATTTTTGGGATTACAAAAGAAAAATCCAACCATCAATTGGTTTCCAAAAGTTAGAGTTAAAAAAAAGACCCTATTGATGGGAGATGACAGTTTTATGTCCTTAATTAATTGGAAGGAATCCAGGAAACTTATTTCTTCGATTGAAAAGATTTATGTAGTGCCACGGTTGGCTAATAAAGAAGAATTAAAACTTGTTACAAAAAGACTTCTTGCCATAAATCCTAAATTAAAAATTAAATTTCTTGCCCCTCATAAATTCCAGAAAATATCATCCACTAAAATCAGAGGCAGCTAGCTCATCTTAATCTGCTCTTGAATAAAGGCCCTATAGTGCTTTAGGATTGTAAGGGTGATTTTACCTGGTTCGCCGGCGCCAATAGGAGATCCATTGACTCGTGTAATGGGCACAACTTCTTTTGTGGTTGCTGTTAAGAATGCTTCATCTGCATTAATTAAATCATCAGGGGTCAGATTTCTTTGTTCGACAATAAGTCCATTTTTTTTGGCCAATATTAAGATGGTTTTTCTCGTTATACCATCTAGGAGCCCTGCGCTGAGCGGGGGAGTAAGAACTTTATTCTCTTTAACCATCCAAATATTACTGGTGGTCCCCTCTGTTAAATGGCCTAAAGAATTTAGCATTACGGCTTCAAAGGCACCCTCTTTTTTGGCGGTCATATAGGCCATTACATTGTTTAAATAGTTTCCTGATTTGATGTTGGGGTCAAAGGATTTGGCCGAAGTTCGCTCGACATTGGAGATAACGACGTTTACTCCTTTTTCATACCAAGAATTGGGATTTTCTTTAAATTCACGGGCAATAATAATTAGATTATTTGGGCCTGACAAAGAGGGATCCAAAAATGGGGGAGATTCACCTCTTGTCACCATAATTCTCACATAAGCGCTTTGAACTCCCAATTCGCCTAAGGTTGAATTAACTTCTTTAATAATTTGATCCTCGGAAAATCGGATGGGCATCTCCATCTTGGCGGCGGAATGCCACAGTCTTTTGAGATGTTCATGAAGTAGAAAGGGGATACCTTGGTAGGTCCTAATTACTTCGTAAGCTGAATCTCCAAACAAAAAACCTCTATCAAATACTGAAATCTTGGCATCAATTGCTTTGCTTATTTTTCCATTTATATTTACGATCGAGTTGGCATGTAAGTCATTCATCTTTAAAGATTATTTTTCGGAGGGTTTAAAGTCAATTTTTTGTAATGCATTATGTTTGACGTTTGCAAAAATAAACCTCGATAATTAAGAAATGAAAATTTTCTTTCTCTTTTTTATTTTATTTTTCTCTATCAAAGGATGGGGTGCATCGATTTCCATTCAAACGGATAGTAAGATTTATTGTGGAAATGACCCAAATCGACCTAATGAGATTTATTTTGTAAAACCTGAGGACCCTTCCAGGACAAGTACAGAAACAACATCCAATGCTCTTACCAAAGTATATGTACCAATATTTAATTCCGGATCCTACAGTACAGATACATCAAACGCAGATTTTTCAATTTTTACTTATTTAGATGCAACATCTAAGCCCGTAAACTCATTACCGATTATTGGCGACCCAAGCGGAGACAAAAGTTATGTAAGACATTACTTTGATATCTCGACACCCAATCCTTCTTATTTATATGCAGGATGGATAAATCCTCAAAACAACGGGCAAGTCTATATACTCTCTAGTAGCGGAGTATCTCCATATTATATTTCGTCATTGTCTGGAAACGTATCAAATTTGATGGTAAATTTTTATTTTAACAATCTTTGTGAGGATCGATATCTTGCTGAGTTTAATCCTTGTTTGAATCTGAAATTTAATTCGACAACAGTTAATCAAAAAACTAACACCGTTTATTTCTTTACAAGCCAAGACCCCGATTTAACACCTTCAACTCCAATAACTTTAAAAGACAATGAAGATATTCTGGCTGGCATATATTTTGAGTACATCATGAGTAACGTCGTTTCTCCAGATCCAATTCCTTCTATAACTACGGTGGCCAAAGGGGATGGAAGAGTAAATATAAAGTATACAGGGAAAGGTATACAGCAAATGAAGGATGTGATTGCTGTAAAATATGAAGGGCCACCAGGTGCAACTCCCACAAATCCTAATTATGCGGAAGTTCTTATGGACGGGGGAAGTATTGCTTCTTACGATAACGGAACAAATCCATCAGGTTCGGTAATTTTAAAAGGACTTCAAAATAACACCGAAATTTGGTCTAGAGTGGCGTATATAGATTTTTGGGGATTTGCTACTTATTTTTCCAATGATGCTTCCCAAATACCCGAATCAATTCAAACCTTTCTGCAAGAGAAAGAATGTTATTTATTGTCTGCTGGATTTCAAAAAGAACATTTTATTTTGGAATACTTTAGGGATTTTAGAGATAAATTCCTTTTGGAAAGAGCCTGGGGAAGAACCTTTGTTCAATGGTATTATGATACGGCACCTTATTATGCCAAAAATATTTACAATAATGATCTTTTAAGATTTGTGATTCGGTCCTCTGCCTATTTGGCATATTTTATAATGCGATACCATCTTTATCTTTTATTTGTTTTATTTATTTCCTTTTGTTTTTATTTTTTGAAAAGAACCGCTATATTCGGGAAATGATTGAGCTCTCTATCATTATCCCAATTTCTCCCCGAGAGGACTTATTATTTGACCTCTTGGAGGACCTTAAAAATATTTCCTTAATAAGGTCCTCAGAGATTATTCTTGTGGGTGATAATGATCTTCCCATTCCAAAAGATTTCAAAAAATATTTTGTAAAGTCCCCATTAGGAAGGGCCGTGCAGTTAAATAATGGTGCACATGCGGCTAAAGGGAAAATTCTTTGGTTTTTGCATGCTGATTCTAGGGTGAGCCCAAAGGATTTTAAACTTTTTTACCAAACCCAAATAAAAAATCCGGGAGATCTAACTTATTTTAATCTTAAGTTTTTGCCTAGTTCAAAAAAATTACTCCTTAACGAATTAGGGGCAAAGTTCCGTTCAGATATTTTTAAGCTACCTTTTGGAGATCAAGGACTAGGAGTGTCAAAAGAGAACTTTGAAAAACTAGGAGGTTTTCCCTTGGTATCTATGGGAGAGGATCTCGGCTTCGTCTGTAAAGCTAGGAAAAAGGGCATCATTCTTAGAAATAATGGGGCAAATATTTATACAAGTCCTAGAAAATATGAAAAAAATGGTTGGGCCAAAACCACCCTTATTCACCTTTTTTATACCTTTAAATTGTTTTTCTTATTTGCAAAAACTATTTAATTCCCAGTGGCTTTTTGTTAAATTATCACTTCGTCACAATTTTAATTTAGGAGTATAAAATGGCAGGACATAGTCATTTTGCCAACATCCAAGGTCGAAAAGGGGCCTTAGATAAGGTTAGAGGAAAGATTTTCACCAAAATTATCAGAGAGATTAACGTAGCTGTTAAAAAGGGTGGAGG
>JACCDG012084259.1_pt1 | contig 11464 bp, 23 predicted proteins | sample 7442471 | NCBI WGS metagenome assembly JACCDG01 (sample SAMN15323444, study PRJNA562643) | freshwater metagenome | isolation source: river surface water | place: USA:Blue River Watershed | collected 2017-08-17
ATGCCATATTAGTCTTTTAAGTGATTTTGTAAAAGAATCAGTAATTTGTACTTTCATATTACTTCTTCTTTTTAAACAAGTCACTTAACTTCTTTGTTGGTCTTATTGTTCGAAGTCCACCATCTTCAGTTTCTTCCATCAAAGGTGCTCTCCAAATTTCAAATGCCATCCAAAGTGTTGTTACCACTAAAATGATTCCGAGAATTGTATAACCACTCATACATATAGGTTTTAAGTAAAAAAATACAGGTTTTTATAGGTTTTTTATATAATCTTTTAAAATATCTTTTGGATTCCACTTCAATCTCTCAATAGCATCATCATTAACTCTGTGAGTTTCATTATAATTGCCTTTTTGTTGTGGAATGTAAACCTTTTCACATCCAAACTTTTCAACAAATAAGTCTGCCACTTCATTGAGTGAATAGTTAAAACCAGTTCCCAACTCCCAAGCATCTTCGTGTTTTTGATTTGAGAATCCTATCTTAATCAACCCATCAACTATATCATCAATATGTGTAAAATCTCTACGTTGCTCACCATCGCCAACTATTGTTAGTGGTTTACCTTCTGCTACCAATCCTCTCCACTTTCCTATTACAGCTGCCCACTCACCTTCCGTAATTTCATGCGGACCGTAAACATTATAGAAACGGGCAATCTCAATATCAGTTCCATAGGTTTGGCGATACAACTTACATACATCCTCACCAATCTTTTTATAAAGTGCGTAAGGTGAAAGGAATGGATTATGCCATTGAGAAGATGAACCGGCATATACTACCTTTACATTAAACTTTCTAGCCCATTCACATACCGCCTCAGTACCACCTGCATTTACTCTGAAATAATTGGATGGTGCTTCAAATGATGGTTGTATTCTACTCAATGCTGCTAAGTGATAACATAAGTCTACTTCGCCACCATGTATGTATTCCATTTGTTCTACATTCATTGGTAGGTATCTCACATCATCAATTTGATTTGATACTTTACCAATAGAGTAATCATCAATAGCTATTACTCTATGTCCATCTGCTTTTAATCTTTTAATTAAGTTAGTTCCAACAAAACCAACTCCTCCTGTTACTACTATATTCATTTCCAAAATATTTGAACTCCTAAAATACAACAAGCCAACATCAAACAAACAAATGTTTTCATTGTTATTGGCTCTTTAAACATTAATATACTCATTGTGGCGAAAACAATAATACCAATTGCAAACCCTATCAATCTGCTAGGCCATATTTCACCACCATAAGCGGTAACAAAGTGCTCTACTGATTTCATAAATAACCATGCCATTGGTATTGATGCTAATAGAGTAAGGATAGGATATTTGGCTAATAATCCCCATTTAATATTTCCTTGCAATTGAAGGAAGGTTATTATTTGGGCTACCAATCCATACAAAGTACCCTTTAAAAATTCGTTAATAAAATTCATTATACAAATATACGAAAAATAATTGAGATTACCAAATACTCGCTGAACCAAATGTTTGCCCAAATAACCCAGCTGACCCATTTAATCCAGTTATTCCATTTTTTGAATTTAATCTATCTCTTAGAAAATCAAGAAAGTTTTTTACTTCATTATTAGTTGTTAGTAATCCAGCAACTGTATCCAAAAAGATTGTTGGGTCTTTCAAATGTTCTTTTACTACATATCTTTCCAAATGAACAGGTACTGAAGTAAATTGGCCCGGTGGGAATATTTTAACACTAAGTTCCATATTATCCACCCACAAATCAACCCTAACAAAATACTCACCATTAACCATTTCATATACATCAATGGTATATCGTGATTCTATTATTTCAGTACCATGAACTCTCATTGGTACTCCAGCTATTTCAAACACTTTGTTATCTAACTTATCCCAATTTTCTATCTTTATTCGTTTATCATCATTAGCTAATAATATACATGCTAAATGATTATTACCAACCAAATAATCATAATCTACATTAGATGTATCCTGTCCGCAATATTGACAAATCCACTTATTCATTTCTTTTTAAATTCATACCAATCAATAAGAACTTCGTAGCAATCTAAAAAACTTCTCATTGTTTTTATATTTTCATATGTTAATATTTCACTACGTTCACTATATTGATTCACTCCGGTCTTAAAATGTAAAGTTAAAACAAAGTGCCCATCCATATTCAGCATAGTTATCCACATATCCGAAGTTCCACTAAACCCATTGTTCAAATCATAAATGTTAGCATTATATACTTTATAGTTAGGACTATATCTTGGTGCTCCCAACACATAACCTTTATAAGTTGTTCCATTTATTTTTTGCCAATTGATTATCCTCATTTTATTATTCCATGTGGTTTTGGTTTTCCATTTTCATCCAACAATACAAATACTATTTTTTCAATTCTGATAATAGTTTGTTTTGTAACTTTGTTTCTAACTTCGCACGCTATTGTAATTGATGTTGTACCAAATGATACCAACTCACATCCAATTTCTACCACATCACCAGTTCTTGCCGATGATACAAAGTTGATTTCACTCATTGCTTTTGTAACAATGTTTCTCTCATTTAATTGACATATAGCAAATATTGCTGCTTCTTCATCAATCCATTTTAATACCTGCCCACCGAATAGTGTCCCTCTTGCATTTAGGTCACCAGGCTTAACTAATTTGCGTGTTCTGAATTTCATTTTCGTGTAACTTTATATAATTTAATACCTCATCCCTCTTTACGTCATCCCAACTTTCCCACTTAGTAAACTTCTTATCAATTCTTGGTAGGTGGTGATGTTCTCTATGCCCGCACCATTGGCATTCTCTAACTATTACTCTAATAAATTCTCTACCTTCGGGGTGATTTGTGACTGGGTGTTTTTCTTTTTTATATTCCCAATTGTGCAATCCAATATAACAAAAAGGGGTTATCATAATTTATTTATTTTTACTATTTTACTATAAAATCTTTATATAATTTTTTAATATCATTTGGAGTTATTCCCAAATACATTGTTTCTTTAGAACCACGTTGACCTGAATGTTGTGGTTTTAATCCCTGAATACATTGCTTAGGAATTAAAAATATATTTGATTCAGTTGGTTCAATTGCCAAAAAACTAATATGTGTATAATCATCGTTTGGCCTTATTTGTAAAAATTTAAAATATCCAGTTGTATTTAACATAGATAGTTTAACTTCAACTCGCATATCATTAACATTTATATCCCAATCTGGTTTATTATGCTTCTTTACACTATATCCTTTTTGTTTAAAAAATTCCGAGCATATTAATTCGCCAACTTTACCTTTGACTGTTGTTGGTAAAGTATATATCCATTCGTATTTAGAATTTTTCCAAATACTTTTTGATGTAAATTGTGGTTTTATTAAATCACAAATATGCTCTATCATAAGTTACTTCTTTTTTATAATCAATGGAATAATAAATGCTAATAGTGTTAAGATTGAAAATACCGCATCCATAACTTCAGTATTCAAATCATGCAACCAATACGATGATACTAATTTTAATCCTAATGCCCCAATAACCCAATATGCAACTTTTTCTAATATAGGATTCTTTTCTAATATCTTTACAAACTTAGTTGTAGCGAATCTCATAGCAAGAATACCCACAAACACACCACTACATATAATCCAAATGTTTGGAGTAAATGCTACTGCAGCAAATACATTATCAATACTGAATACCAAGTCCATAATCTCAATTGCTACGATTGTGGACCATAATGGTGATAACCAAGGTATCTTTACATTCATACCACTACTCTCACCATCCCCACCTTTACCGAATAGTGCTTTGTAAGCAAGATAAACTAAGTACAATCCACCTACTACTTTCAACCATACTAAGTTTATAAGAATAGATGCGAAGACCAATGCTAATCCTCTAAAAAGATATGCACCTGCTATACCATAGGTTAATGCTTTCTTTTGTTGATTCTTAGGTAGTTCTTTTACCATTGCCGCCAATACAGCTGCATTATCTATACTTAGTACAATCTCTAATAGTACGATATTAATTAATATCAGGAGCGAACTTAAACTTATCATTTGGTGTTTGTTTTTTAATTTCTGAATGTTCGTATGGATAACTATCTAAAAGAGTTATCTTTTCTTCTAAAGTAATTATGTACTGTCTGAGAGTTTCATTATCTCTCTTTAGTTGTTCAATTTCTAATTCTCTGCCTTTGAATCGGGCATAGTTAAAAAAAGTTAAAAATCCCATTACTGCTGAAAGTATTACTAAAGCGTATTTTCTATTTGTACTCATATTAATAGTGTTTATTGAATCCGATTGGTGAATATTTGTCTTGTGATTTAAATTCTTCTTCCTCTACATTGTAGATTTCAGTTAGTGTCATTGGTTTGGTTGCATCCGCTTCCTTACCTAAGTGTTTCAATAGGTTGTTAGCATCATCAATAGGTAGAGCATCAAACTTATGTTCTGCAATTAACCTTCCCTTTCTCAACAATGCCGAATCAATCTTAGCTTTATCCATATTGAATGTTGCTACAATCTGAATGTTAAGAATATCACTTAGGATACCATCGGTAATGTTAAGGATATTAGATACACCATTTGCCCCACCAGTCTGCCTATCAGTAATTACTCTTTCCGCATCTTCAATGAATAGAACCGAATTACTATTCTCAATAAGGAATGGTGTCATCTCCGGTGATGTGATGAAGTCAGCTAAGAATGGTGGAATGAATAACACTCTCTTGTCTTTAATCTTACTTGCTATATGCTTTAGGTAGTGAGTCTTACCAGTGCCCGGCGTACCATGCAATAGAACCAACCCCTTACCATTCTTTTTGTTAAGTGTATTGATAATCTTTTCATGCACAGGTTTGAACCCTTTACCATAGTTCAACTCAATATCCAACTTCTGCTTTGGAAGTTCAAAGGATGTAGTTGAATAACCTCTACTTGTCTGAATAACTAATCCGATATTGTTACTCTCATGCTTCCTTCTTTTACCTAACTTAATAACTTTAGATATAAACTCATCATACAATTCGGAATTATCGTTTGAGTATATCTGAACATCAATACCAATAGACTCCATAAAGGATTTCTTAGCTTTCTTAATCCATTTGTTAATAACATTAGATACACTCACCAAAGTAATAGAATCGCCCGTTCTCTTTTCATACACATAAGAAGATGAGAAATTTCTCCCACCATAATATGAACGGTCAAAGATACGAGTGAATCCCATATCTTCCATCATACTCAACATATCATCCTGCTTAATCTGATATTCATCATCCATTCGGAAGTGGCGTGATATGATTCTACCCGTTTGGTTTTGAATATATGTACCAAAAGGAAAATCGTCAGCATCGCTTAGACGATATGGTTGTCCAGTTGGAATATCAGATGCCCCACTCATTTGTGGTATAGCCTGTTCATTGGCTTCCTTAATAGCATCAATTAACTCCTGCGGTATTGAAGCATCGTTTTCCAATTCCTCAATTGCATCTAATTGTTCATCACGTAATTGTCTTAATCGTTTACTATCCATTTTTATCGGTTTAGTTTATTAATACATTCTTCTACTTTATCTCTTAATCGGCCACCATATCCAAAATCACCATCTACCTGAACGTGTCTCCACATTGGAACTTTTGGCCTCATCCATTTGTATTGTTGGTCTAACTTCATATCATCAATTGAAATCCAATTAGATACTTTGTTATCTTTAACCCACTTACAAATTTCAGCTGCTCTTTCCCACTCTGCTGAAGGTCTACTCAATTTGTTCCAAAGGTCCTGATGTGTTGTTATATCCACAATAGGTGCAAATATACCATAGTGATGAAAAATTCTTCTTAACTGAATCCAACTAAAATGTTTTCTCCAATCTGAACTCACTACCAAACTTGCGTTTGTTTCAGCACAAATCTTATCCAATGCTTGACAATCTTCTTCAACCCAAGGGTATGGTATTGTGAAAGTTTTGTTAGTCTCATTAAGAGTAACCCTACCATCACCCCACGTTCCCCATGCCAATGGGCCATCTACATCTATAAAAATAATCTTACGTCTCATAACTTATTTTGAATATACAAATATACGATTTTTTTTCTATTTTACAAAATAAATAACCCATTGATTTTCAACGAGTTATAATGTGTTGATTCTCAATGGGTTATGGGTACTTTAAAATGCTTTATAAGCAATTTTAAGGTGGTCTCCCGCATGGCATGCAAGCCGTTTAGTTACTTATCTAAATTAGGTTTTTTTCCCAAATAATCCCTTTGCATAGAGTTGTTTTCTACTCTTTTTTGCAATCCTATTACGGGTGCGTGATTTCTTTTGTTTCTTAGATAGTGCCATCTTTTAATTCTTTCGTATTTTTCCCAATCTGACTTGGTGAATATAAGTATTACTTTATTACCCTTACGAATAATTTGTTCGGGTTTAGGTAACAATGGCATTCTTACCATAGGTGGAACTGGATGACCGAAGTGTGGAGGTCCTACTCTATGTTGTGGAATAGTATCAACCGAAGGAGTTACCTTTAGTTCTACTTTTACACCACTCACTTCATCCATCATTTCCACTTCTTCGTTTGTAGGAATATTTGAAAGTGGAATTTCAATAATCCTTTCTTGCGCTTGTGCCCCATATGATGTAATCACCATTAAAGCACCGATTAATAATTTCTTCATAGGTTTAAATATAATTCTTAGAACCGCTTTTTAGTTAAAGGTTTACTAAGGTTTACCTTTTTAACTTTTTATTATATGAGCGGTATGTTTGGGTGATGTACGAATCTAATAACAATACCACATTAACAAATATTGCTAAAGGTATTGCTAAAAGTACAACTCCTATTAACAAAAGTATTGTTGCCAATTTGAGAAAGAACTTAATCATAATGAAAAGGATTCACCACATCCGCATGTACGGCTTGCGTTTGGATTATTAAACTGAAACCCTTTACCATTTAACCCATCACTAAATTCCAATACCGTTCCAAAGATATAGAGAAGTGATTTCATATCTACTACTATTTTTAAATCAGAACCCGTTTCACATACCGTATCACCTTCGTTTACTGTATCATCAAAATCCATAGTGTAAGTAAGACCGGAGCAACCACCACCTTTAACACCCACTCTCAAAAACCATCTTTCGGTAGTGAATCCTTCTTCACTCATTAGAGAGCGAACTTTTTTTAGTGCTGATTCCGTAATACCTACATCCATACTATTCGGTTTTTGTACTCATTATTAATTCAAATTGGTCTGCTGCTTTTGGGTTTTCTTCTTTTAGCATTTCCAATGTGATTTCATAACGGCCAATGATTGTACCTTTAACAAAATCTTCACTTTGTAGAGAATCTTTTACAGCTTCAATCTGCTTTACTTCAGCTCTTAACTTACTCATTTCTTTTTGTTGTAAGAAGCATATTAAAAGTACTGATACAGCTCCTGTTCCTACAATTGCTTTCTGATATTTAGCTATCCACTCTTTCATTTTGTTTGTTTTTAATAAATATTTCTTTAAGTTTCAAATACTCTTTATTTTCTCTGGCCTTCACCCAATACTCATAAAACACCTTAGCCGATTTTGCTTTTTCCGATGTATCCCAATCACCCTCTTGTGGTAAAACTTTCCATTCACTACCTTCTCTAATCCATTTCTTTCCGCTCTTATGATTTGCATATCTTCTACTTCGGGTGAATCCCATATGAAGATATTTTTTTGCCATATCCGCACCTACAAAATCATCTTCCTCTAAGTAATCTAAAAATTGAGCCCATATCCTTTTAGCAGATAGTTTGGCCACTTCTTCGGTTTTGAATTTCCAAAGGCGATGTAGTTCACTTTTATAAGGTTCACATACCAATACACCTTGCTGTCCTCTACCTATTTCATATAAGTGTGGGTTCTTTCTATAATCTATATCAGACCTCCACTTATAAGTTTTAGGTTCAAATCCAATGTAAGAAGGTTTCATTAGTGTATTTTTTCGTCAAACACAATTGGTTCTAATCCATTCTTTGTACGATAATCATTGATAGCGGCTTGAACTGCATCTTGCGCCAATACCGAACAATGTATCTTAACGGGTGGTAGAGATAGTTCCTCAACTAAATCCATATTATCCAACTTCGCCGCATCCTCTACACTCTTTCCTTTCAACCATTCAGTTGCTAAGGAAGATGCTGCGATTGCCGAACCACATCCGAAAGTTTTGAATTTGGCATCTTTAATGATACCATCTTCGATTTCAATTTGGAGCCTCATTACATCACCACATTCGGGCGCTCCAACTAATCCCGTCCCCACTGTTGGTTTACTTTTATCCAACGTACCAACATTACGGGGGTTTTGGTAATGGTCTATTACCTTTTCTCCGTATGCCATATCATTTAGTTTTTAGTTTCTAATAAGGCCTTTGATTGTTCTTCCAATACTCATACATAGCAAGGCCGAAGGCTATGAATGCTGCTTCCAATTTTAAGAGTAATAGTTTCATACTCTTAAATATCAACTATCAAAAAAATTTCCCTAACGACTCATCCTTCGGATTCGTTCATTAATCACCGAATAGATTTATAGAAGATAATTTTACTCCACCTTTACCATCATCTGCAAACAGCTGAAGTTCACCTGTTTGGGGATTGAATAGTTTACGATTAAGTAACCTCTTATCTTCGGGCTGAAGGGATTGGGAAACTAACGCTCGGTTTAATCTCTCCAATTCCTCTTGCTGTTTTGGGTCTAATATATCCATTAATAAATTGGGTCTATGTGTAATATCACCTCATAGAGGTCTTTGTAACCACTATCTTTTGGTTCAATACCCCTAATTTTCCAAGCCATCTTCTCAAAGTGCAACTTACCACCTAAAGTGTAAGCCGGCCCACCTTCAAAATCAAATAGGGTTACATCCCCATTCTTATTTGTGGACTTACGAACAATTTGGGATTCTCCCATTACTCTAACTTTGTTTAGATTGATTCTTTCAATACTTCTTTCCTGTCCGAATCTGCTCTTTACGATTTCCATAACTGTTGTTTAGTTGTTTTTGTTTTTAATAATAATTGAAATTTGCTCTTTATCTTCCGAAGATAAGTTTTGAAACCACTCCGGATTAATATCACTATATAGTTTTTTATCTTCTAAGTTTGGTGAACCATCTTCCTTTGGTGAATATACACCATTCTCATCAGCCCACATATTTAAAGATTGTAGTTTTATCAAAGTATTCATAGTTCGGTAAGGTTTATTAGAATAAATATTCCAATCCTTTGGTATTCGGTTTTCTCAACTGAATATCCTGAATAGATTGTGGGTTTTTAACCTTACTATTCTTACGATACCATTCGTATAAATCTTCAAGTGTTCCTTTTCCTCTCTGCCTTTCCATTGCTTTATCCCACAAATCCTTTCCAAATTCCTTCTTTAATTCTTGTCTCAATTTCCACAATATCTTTTCCTCATCTAAGGCGGCTTCCAACTCCAACTTAATAGCCTTTACCCTTTTCATCCTACTAGCTTCTAATGCAGCGTCAATCCTATTTTTCTCATCAGTACCACCATAGTTGTTGTAGGTATCATCGTATGCTTTTTGTGAGCTATCTCTCATTCCTTTAGCTTCACTAAACATATAAGAGTAATCAAAGTCACCATTCCTTATCTTCAACAATAAAGGAGCATCTGCTTTAAGCGGTTTGTTTGGTCTACCTTTAGTCCACCATCTATACGGATTATATCCCATTGTTATTAATTTACAAGTTCTAAACGAATAGTTCCATCTTCATTAAACCAACCTTTCAATCGGTATTGTTTATCTACTTCTGATGCTGAACGTAGGTATCCATCGAAGTGTGGTTTATCATCCATACCATTTGGATTATATAATTGATACTCTAACTTAATACTTTTAGTTACGCCAGCTGTCATTCCTAATGATTGAGATAATGCATCAACATTATTTAATGTTTGCTCCACATTCATACTCCTAAAACCATTCACTTTCATATGTCCGGCAGCTTGTAACTTACCTAAATAGTTTTGTACTTGAGAATCACTTACACCATCCTTCTTAGCTTTAACCAATCCTCTTTCCATTCGCATTTTACGAACTCTTTCGGTAGTATATTGTTGCCTTTTTGTACCTGCGAATCTAGCCATTACTTTAACAATTGTATTTGTTCTAAAATTTTTGTTACTTCTTCTTCTTTCAAATATCCCAATACATCATTTGTGATTGGAGTATCATATGAAATATGCCCATCCTTACCAAATACTGCTAATTCATACAATCCCTCTCTACCACCATAGGTAAATTCACTTCTAACTACCGATGCTCCATATCCATTATCAAATGTTATAAGAGCTTGTACCCCACCGAGATGCCCTAAGTTTGGGTGTGGTTTAAAATTTAAGTCTTTAAAGGTTTTCATTTTATACCTTTTTAAAGTTGAACAATTAATTAACTCTACAAATATACGAAAAAGTCTTGGAATTACCAAGACCTTTTCTAATTTATTTATTTTTGAATGTTTCTGAACAATTGTGGAACTTCACCATATACTGGTAACTTACCATCCCATTTTTGTACATACTCCAATTGAATCAACAATGGTGTCAATGTTTGTTGCTTCATTCTATTTGCTTCAGCTTCAGCTTTTGCTGAAGTAAGTAATGCTTGTGCGTTACCTTCAGCCGTTGCTACTTTAATCTTAGCTTGTGCCTCAGCCGTTTTAACTTCATTTTCAGCTCTTAATGCTGCTTGAACTGCGTTATTCTTAGCTTCAATAGCTTGTTTGAATGTTTCAGGATACACTAAGTTAGATGTAAACTGATTAACCACAAATCCCTCTCTCAATAATTGATTCTCTAAAATCTTACGAACTTCAATTTCATAAGCCTGTCTATTACCAATCAATTCATCCGCTGTGTATTTGTTAGTTGCCAAACGGAAGGCATCAAACACTGCTGTCTTTAAGAAACCTTCTTCTATTTGGTCTAAACTTCTACGATACTTAGCGAAGATTGAAGGTACTTTTTCTCTTTGTACTGAATAGTTAATGATAGGTGATACGTGAAACTCCGAACCATCTTTACTATTTACTACGAATGAATTATCACCTGTATATTCTTTGTGTTGAATAAAGGTTGGAAACTCATAGATGTTATGTGTAATCGGATTATAGAATACCATACCCGTTACTTCAGTCACATCACTTACACCTTTGTTATCACCATAAAGGTTCACTTTAACACCCACATGTCCTGCATCAATTCTTTCGCAAGACTTAAATAGGAATACCATTAAGAATAATCCTATAATACCACCACCGATTAATTTTGTCATCTTTTTAATTTTTAATTGTTGTTCTAATTTATATTGTTTAAGTTCTTCTTCACGCTCTCTTTCTAAACGAGCAAATCTTTCAGACATTGATTCCATATTA
>JACCDG011307604.1_pt1 | contig 11461 bp, 9 predicted proteins | sample 7442471 | NCBI WGS metagenome assembly JACCDG01 (sample SAMN15323444, study PRJNA562643) | freshwater metagenome | isolation source: river surface water | place: USA:Blue River Watershed | collected 2017-08-17
CGACCAAAACCGAAGCGGCGCGACACACGGTGAACCCCGTGTCGTTCATCGTCACACACGCGCGCTAACGAAAAACGGCCCCCGAAGGAGCCGCGTTTCGTTGGTTCGATGCGGGATTATTTCTGGGTCAACACGACGTCCTGCTTCAGAGCGTAGCCCGCAGGCAACAGAAGCATGGCCTGGTCGCGCTTCCACGTGAAGTAGGTCGAAAGGTCGGGGTGACGCCAGACGTCCTGCGTGTGGTAACGGGAGCAGCTGTTGCCGTAACCGTCGTCGTCGCGGTCCGGGTTGTTGCGGATATCCTCGAGCGTCGCCGTGCCGCGGATGCACTTGTTCCACGTGTCGTTGGATGACACGGGGAATCCGAGGGCATCCACGCGGAAGGCGATCGGCTTCGGCAGAGGCTTCGTACGAACGATGTCCAGCGGGCAAATGGAGCCCATTTTCAGCTCTTCGGCGATCGCCTCCACGCTGTGCGGCATTTTCATGGCAAGCTGTTCTGCTACCCACGTACGAACGGTGGAAGTGGCGTCGTCCTCCAGCGCCTTACGTAGGCGGCAAACCACGTCCGTCTCTTCTTCCGTGAATTCTTCCTCACCGGGACCACCGAAGCCGCCGGGGGGCACGTCGCCCGCTTCCCCGTCGCCGCCGAAGAGCGCGATGAGGCTGCGAAGCACGTTCGTGCGGCTACCGCGGTACGAACCATTCGATTGGTTGCCATCCGTATCCTCGTCATCATTCTCCGGTTGCGCTTCTTCACACGCATCGCCCGTGCCGTTCTCGTTCTCGTCGGACTGGTCCGGGTTGAACGTCACGGGGCAGTTGTCGGGGCCAACGCATGACGTAACGGGAGTCGTGATGCAGCTATCGGGCTGAGGAATGCACATCGGTGCTCCCGGAACGCAGATGGACGGTCCGGGCGAGCACTCTTCTCCGATACATACGTCAGGACCGGGAGTGCACACGTCGGGTCCGGGAGTGCAAAGGTCGGCAACGGGCGTGCAGACCGTCTCCATGTACGTGGAGCACGACAGCACATCGGGGATGCGATCCTCATCAGTATCAACGTTCTCGACTGACGACACGCTCGACGACGAAGAAACCGACGAGAAACTGGAAGACGAAGCCGGAGTATCACCGCACTCACCGTCGTGGAGGCCATCGATCGTGCCGATCGAGAGGGCGGCGGAGTACACGCGCACATCATCGAGGTATCCGGCGAACGCCTGCGCGCCGGCGACGGAGCGATAGCCGATCTCAAATGCCTGGGTGTTCGAGATGGACGCTGCGGCGAGGGTGTCTTGCGACGACGTACCCGTCACGTCGGACCCGTCGACGTAGATGCGGACGCCGGCGGCGTTCCCCGAACCGTCGTAGGCGAAAGCGACGTGGGATCACTGGCCTGGCGTCAATGAGACGACCGAAGGAACAACGGAGTACGCGTTGTTCGCGTAGTCATTGATGAGCCACACCTCGGGGAAGCCATTGTTGAGCGTGAACAGGTATCCAGAGCGGGCGGCGGTCGTATCATCGATCTTATGCACGATGGTCTGGTACCCGCCGAACGACGTGGGCTTCGCCCATGCCGTGACGGAGAAGGACGTATTCGTGCTGAACGACAATCCCGTCGTATCGGTCACGGTCACGACGTCGTTCGATCCGTCGAAGAACATGGAGTTCGGATCAACGAAATCGACGGAAGGTGCGGAGACGTTCCAAAAAGCGCCGCTGATGTTGCCATTGTTCTGATAGCTCGTGGAATCGATGGCGAAGGCCGATTCGCCATCCTCATCAAACTTCCAGTACGCAACGAGCGTTTCGTCGCTCGGAACACAGGCACTTGCCTCGGAGCTGGACGATGACGATTCGCTCGACGAGGATTCCTCGCTGGAGGACGAACTTTCGCTGCTGGACGAAGAAGAACTCACGACGCTGGAGCTGCTGGACGACGAGCTTGCGACGTCGCAGGCGTTACCGACGCCGTTCTCGTTCGAGTCGGCCTGATCGGTGTTCGCAACGAGGGGGCAGTTGTCGGAACCGTCGTTCACCGTGTCGTTATCATCATCCGCGTCGCACGCGTCCCCCTCGGCATCCTCATCATTATTTGCCTGATCGGCGTTCGCAACGAGCGGGCAGTTATCCATCGCGTGCGGAATACCGTCGGAATCATCCACGCTCGTTTCGCAGTTGATGACGGTGTTATTACCGCCGGTACCCACGGGATCGCAGAAGTCGATGTCCGCACCGCCATCGAAGTGATCGTTGCCGGTACCGCCGGTGATCGAGTCATTGCCGGCGCCGGACTGAATGCGCGTACCGGAAGATCCGTTCGTGCCGTTGCCGAGCACGATCGTATCGTTACCGGAACCCGTCACGACGTTATCGTTGCCGCTGCCACCCGTGACGGTGTTATTGCCGTCGCCGGCATTCACGTTGTTGGTGCCGCCGTTGACGTTGATGACGTCATTGCCGTTCCCGGTCGTCACCGTGTCGTTACCCGAACCGCCGAACACGGTGTTGTTTCCCGCACCGGCATTGATGGTATTCGTGCCGTTCCCGGCGTCGATCCAATCGTCGCCGCCAGTCGTGGTGATCGTATCGTTGCCGTTGCCGCCGCAAATAGTGTCGTTGCCGCCGTTACCGTTGATCGTATCCGTTCCTCCTCCACCGTAAATGACGTCGTCACCGGCCGTTCCGTTTAAGGTGTTATTACCGGACGTTCCAACAATGGTGGCAGACAAGCCGTTGCACGTTTCACCGGCAGCGATGACCGGCATGATGCCGAACACCATGGAGCCAAGCGCAATCTGCGCCGTGAGTGTCGCAAACGAAATGCGCGCACCGAATTTCTGAACCGAAGACCGGGAACCCATAGGTAGTAGGGAAGGAAACGAAAAGTACCGACATATAGTACGGATCGCACACTACAACACAAGCTTTTTACACGTAAAATTTGACGTTATTGGCAAAACCGCCACTCACTACCCGCTACCCGCTAATCACTACCCGCTAACCGCCACCCGCTTCTTTCGCAGCAATTCAACTTTTGAGATGTACTACGTCTCGAAACAGATCCTCCTCCGGCGGGAACATTGCCTCTTATCAAACCAAACGAACAGCAGCAGAGCGGCCGCTTGATCAAACCCTCCGCCCTTTGCGCCGCCTCCAATACATCCACCCGAGGAACGCAACGACCATGACGCCGATCACGATCTGGATGATCGACTCGATGCCGTCGAGCCCATCGACGAGCGCATGGTATGCCGCAACGCCGCTGAAACCCACGTACAGATAAAAGAAATCGCGGACGACCGTTCCGACGATCGTGGCCACCACATAGATGGGGAACGACACGCGCACGATGCCCGAACCCACGGACACGACGGCGCTCGACATGATCGGGAGCGCGCGCAGGAAGGTGAGGGTGAACAAGCTATGCCAGCCCGTGCCGATGCGCGCGCTCAACGTCTCGACATCTGCGTTCGTAACGCCGAACGCGCGGCCGAATTTCTCCACGAACACGTTGCCAACCACGTACGCCACGCCGTACACGAGGAGCGCGCCAAGCGTCTTGCCCGCGGCGCCGATACCCGAGAGCACGAACAGGTACGCGAACGAATGGCCATGTGAAGCGGCGAGCGAACCCGCGAGCGTCATGACGATGGGCGACGGGATGGGGGCGACGATTTCCTCGATGAGGGAACCGAGGAACGTGAATGCCTCGACCGACATGGAATCAGCGAGGGACACGAGGGACTGCGTAAAGGCGTCGAACATGGGGGCGAGTGAAGGACAGAAGTATACAGAGAAGGCTGCGGGATCAAAAAAAGGAGACCCTGGCGGATCCCCTTTTTCGATGTCGCGGAATGCTTAGGCGCGGGACGGAGAGACTCCGGCGCGGGCGGCGATGATCTCGTCGGCAACGTTGCGCGGGACCTTGGCATAGTGCGCCGGTTCCATGGCGTAGCTCGCGCGACCCTGCGTCTTGGAACGGAGGTCCGTGGCGTAGCCGAACATCTCGGAGAGCGGCACCTGGGCGGAGACCACCTTGGCCGTGCCGCGCTCGGTCTGGCCGAGGATGAGGCCGCGTCGCGAGTTGAGGTCGCCCATCACGTCGCCGAGGTAGCTCTCGGGGCAGGTCACTTCGACCTTCATGATCGGCTCGAGGATCGCGGGTTCCGCCTTCTTGGCTGCTTCCTGGAAACCGATCGACGCTGCGAGCTTGAAGGCCATTTCGTTCGAGTCCACGTCGTGGTACGAACCGTCGAGCAGTTCGACCTTCACGTCCACCACCGGGAACCCGGCCTGAATGCCGCGGCTCATGCCCTCCTGGAAGCCCTTGTCGCACGGTGCGATGAACTCGCGCGGGATGCGTCCGCCGACCACCGAGTTCACGAATTCGTAGCCCTTGCCCGGCTCCTGCGGGAACAGCTTGAACACCACGTGTCCGTATTGGCCGCGACCACCGGTCTGCTTGGCGTACTTGTGCTCGCCCTCCACTTCCCTGCCGATCGTTTCGCGGTAGGCAACCTGCGGCTTGCCGGAGGTCGTTTCGACCTTGAACTCGCGGCGCATGCGGTCGACGATGATTTCGAGGTGGAGTTCGCCCATGCCCGCGATGATCGTTTGTCCGGTTTCGTCATTCGTGAAGGTGCGGAACGTCGGGTCTTCTTCCGCGAGCTTGGAGAGGGCGATACCCATTTTCTCCTGGTCGCCTTTCGTTTTCGGTTCCACGGCCATGGAGATGACCGGCTCCGCGAAGGTGATGGACTCGAGCTGCACCGGCTTGTCGTCGGCGCAGAGCGTGTCGCCCGTGCGAGCTTCCTTCAAGCCGATGGCGGCGCCGATGTCGCCGGCGCGGATTTCGGGGATTTCTTCGCGGGAGTTGGCGTGCAAGCGGACGATGCGACCGATACGTTCGCGGTTGCCCGTGCGCGGGTTGAGGATGGCCGTGCCGCTCTTGAGCACGCCGGAGTACACGCGGATGAACGTGAGGCGGCCGACGAACGGGTCGGTCGCAATCTTAAACGCGAGGGCCGCGAGCGGCTCGTCGTCGCTGGCTTTGCGCTCGGTTGGCTCGCCCGTGTTCACGTCGGTGCACTTAATGGACGGCACGTCGAGCGGCGACGGCAGGTAGGCGACCACGGCGTTGAGCACGAACTGCACGCCGATGTTCTGCAGCGAGGAACCGCACACCACCGGATAGAGCTTGCCGGCCACCGTAGCGGCGCGCAGACCCTTCACGAGCTGTTCGTCGGTGAGGGCGCCGTTCACGAGGAAGTCGTCGATGAGGTCGTCGTTGGCTTCGGCCACCTTCTCCATGAGCACGGCGCGGTATTCAAGCACGTCGCTCTTCATGTCTTCGGGAATTTCCACTTCCTCGATCTTCTCGCCGGACTTGCCGGAGAACGTGAACGCCTTCTTCTGCACGAGGTCGACGATGCCCTTGAACTCGCTCTCCTGCCCCATCGGGAGCTGGATGGCGACGGCCTGCGTGCTGAGACGCTCGTGGACGGACGTGAGCGACATGTAGAAGTCGCCGCCGGTCTTGTCCATTTTGTTCACGAAGGCGATGCGCGGCACGTGGTACTTGTCGGCCTGGCGCCACACCGTCTCGGACTGAGGCTCGACGCCCTGGGAACCGTCGAACACGACGACGCCGCCGTCGAGGACGCGCAGCGAGCGCTCCACTTCGGCCGTGAAGTCCACGTGGCCGGGAGTGTCGATGAGGTTGATCGTGATGTCCTTGGGCTCGGGACCTTCGCCCGGCACCGGCGCGTGCCAGTGGCACTGCGTGGCGGCGGCCGTGATGGTGATGCCGCGCTCCTGTTCCTGCTCCATCCAGTCCATCGTCGCTTCGCCTTCGTGCACTTCGCCGATCTTATAGTTCTTACCCGTGTAGAAGAGGATGCGCTCGGACGTCGTCGTCTTGCCGGCGTCGATGTGCGCGATGATACCGATGTTACGTACGTGCTTAAGATCCATAAGGAAGTGAGAAAAGAAGGGCCTATGCCTCGGCGTAGCCCGCAGGCGAAGCCGGGCAAAAAAGTACGGAGAGTCTAGGGAACCGACCCAGCGAATGCAAACGGATGTGGCGGTTTACGCCGTTTCGGGCAGCGGCAGCACCGGATACCCGGCGTCGGCCATCACCCGGAAATACCAGACGAGGTATTCGTGCGGGTTGGCGGGCAACTCCTTCAGCCACGCCCAATCCGACGATTGGTCATCGAGAACGATATTCGGCGCCATTCCCGACTTGAGCGTCATATACGCGGCGCCTCCCCAATAGTGCACGTGGTCGACCCCCTCCCCGTAGCGCTTCAGTGCATGCTCCGCATCCATGTGTTTCACGTGAAAAATCTCCTCGTTATGCCTGTCGGAAATATGCCGGAGGTCGTACGACTCGGGCTCGAGCCCGATTTCCTCGCGCGCCAGCCTGTGCACGGCGTGCAGTTTCGTTTCGCCGTTGCGGATACGCCCGCCCGGTACCCACCATTGGCCCTTCGCGGGTTCGTTGGCACGCAAAAGGAACAGGAACGCGCCGTTCCCGTCGTTGATCAACAAATTCAACGACGGGGTTACGCCGTGGCGGACCATCCCCTTCCATAAGTCATCGGGCATCGTTTTCTTTTCGGGTTTCGTCATGGCGCCATCGAAGCAGAGAACGCACACCCGCGGAAGCTCAAGCGGCCAAACCGCTGTTGCCCAACCAGGCGGAGACTTCCGACCGCACGCGCGTGAGTAGGGTCTCCGGAAACAAATCTCCTCCCGCCAAGTGCTCCTGGATATCGGCATCCATGCGCTCCAAGATCTCTTTCACGCATCTCTCCCGATGATCCGCAACCAAATCCGCGCGCGCATCGACTTCCAATTCCACGATCTGGCGGAAGAGCTTGTCTCCGAGCTGCGGGTGGTGGGTCATGAGGTGTTTGTGTGGGGAAATGTTGGACATACATTATACTCACGGATCGTTTCATGTCAATGGTCAAACACATCTTTTTTGGCTGCAGAAAGCCATATAAAAAAATATATATCATACTCGAAACACATCGAACGACCCCATCACCGGATGGAAACTACGCCCCACGAAAAAAGGCGCCAATGAGCGCCTTTTTCGAATGAAGACATGTTAGATGACCTTGAACGCGCCGTTCTTGATTTGCAGGCTGCCACGGTCCTGCGAAGGCATGGCGTTGATCCACCTGTTCATGACGAGTTCGGACTGCTCGCGCGTGACGGCGACTTGGTTGCGATCGGCCGACGGATTGCGGGCGTTGTCGACGACGGCGTTCACGCTGCGCAAGAGCTGCTTGCGCTGATTCACGAGACCGTCCACTTCGTCCTTGAACGCCTTCTCCGCAACGGGATCGAACGACGTCGATCGCTGATCGTGCTCCTGCTTAAGCGTCTTAATGCGCTGGTTGATCGAAACGACCTGACGCACCAATTCCTGGCCTTCCTCCTCCCACCCGCGCTGCTCTTCCTTCTTTTCGGGAGCCTGCGCGGCCGGCGCTTGGGGTGAGTCCTGGGGACCGAAGTTATTGTTCACGACGACCGTCGGGACGACGGAAGATGTCTTTTGTGACCCCTGCTTCTTCAACTCATTTTGAAGACGCAACACAATCGAACGGAGCTCATCAACCTCCGCTTGCACGGCGGGATCCTCATTGTCTTTATTCGCCTTGCCAAGCATCACGAGCGCGTTGATAAGCCTGGCATACGGTACGGTATGAAGGAGCGTTTCGTCACGAAGCATCGGAAGGATTGACGACAACGTTTCACGCGCCTGACTTCCCACCTGCTTCAGATCGACCTCCGCCGCGGTCGCTTCCACAGCCTGCCGCAACGTATGAACCTTTTCTTCAATAACCTGCACAACCTCCAACCCCTTGCGATTCAACATCTGATCCATCTGCCGAAACGGACTTGCATTAGTTCGATCGACATCGGAACGAAGACCATCAACATGCTTGGCAATGGACTGCATACGCTTCGCTGCACTTGCCTTCGGATCGACGACGCCATGACGCTCCGGAAGAACGTGCTGACTTTCGGCATTCTGCATTCCCTCGTTCGGGGTGTGCGGCATATATGGAATTGGTATGTATATAAATTGTTTTCGATAACATTATATCACTTTTTTATGTTTTTTACAATACATACGAAAAAGGCGCTCATTGGCGCCCTTTTCGTTGAATGCATTGGTTGATTACCCCCTGCTTGGCCATCCCTCGGCAAGCTCGGGATGACATCGTAGGAATCCCAAGGCCCTAGCCTTGTTTAGCCAAGTGAGCGAACGCTTTATTCGCTTGAGCCATCTTGAGCACGTCGAGCTTCTTCTTCACGGCGCCGCCCTGTTCGGCGGAAGCATCGAGCAGCTCCATGGCCAACTTCTGGGCCATCGGGATGCCCTTGCGCTCGCGCGCGGCGGAGAGGATCCAACGGACGGCGAGCGTCTGCTGGCGCTTGGGGTTCACTTCCGTCGGCACCTGGTACACCGAACCGGCCACGCGCTTGGGGCGGACCTCGATGAGCGGGGTGGCGTTGAGGAGGGCTTTGTTGAACACATCCATCGGCTGTTCCTTCGTGCGCGTTTTAATGACTTCCATCGCGTCCGCGAAGATGCGACGCGCGGTGTTCTTCTTTCCGCCGATCATGATGCAGCACACGAACTTTTCGATCGTGGGGTTGCTGCCTTCCGGCATGTAGGGTTTGACGGGCTTGGCCATGGGGACGAGAGAGTAGAGAGAGGAGTGTAGAGGATAGTGGTGATGGGCGGAGAGCGAGGAATCTATTTTCTAGCCTCTGCTCTCTCATTGTTACGCTTTGGGCTTGCGGGCGCCGTAGCGGGAACGTCCCTGCTTGCGGTTGCGGACGCCTTCCGTGTCGAGGATACCGCGGATGATGTGGTAGCGGACACCCGGGAGGTCTTTCACGCGGCCGCCGCGGACGAGGACGACGCTGTGTTCCTGAAGGTTGTGGCCCTCACCCATGATGTAGGCCTTCACTTCGTGGCCGTTCGTGAGGCGGACACGGGCGATCTTACGCAAGGCGGAGTTCGGCTTCTTCGGCGTCATCGTCGTGACTTTGAGGCACACGCCGCGCTTGAACGGGGCGCCTTTCGGCAACGGAACGGGGCGCATCTTGAGGGCGTTCCAGGTGTACTGGAGAGCCGGAGATTTGCTCTTCGTGCGCTTATTCTTGCGCGGACGACGGATGAGCTGGTTGATGGTAGGCATAGATGGAGTGCGGGGATCCTACGGAAGGGCTGGGTTGAAGTAAAGGGTCAAATACGGGAATTAGGCATCCTTGTGGTTAGGCTTCTCGCTGCCGTCGAGGTTAAAACGGTTGCGGTACACCTCGCCCGTGGGGATGAGACGGCCGATGATGACGTTTTCCTTGAGGCCCTTGAGCAGGTCCACGCGGCGGGTCGTGGCGGCGTCGACGAGGACGCGGATCGTTTCCTGGAAGGACGCGCCCGAGAGCCAGGATTCCGTGGCGAGAGCCGCGCGCGTGATGCCGAGGAGGAGCTGCTCGTACGTCGCGGGCTTCGACTTGCCCTTCGTCTTCTTGGCGCGGCGTTCGTTCTCGTAGTCGACCTCGCCCTTGTCCACGATCTCGCCCGGCAGGTACTCGGTGTCGCCGGCGTCCGTGATGCGGATCTTGGAGAACATCTTGCGGACGATGATCTCGAGGTGTTTGTCGTTGATCGTTTGGCCCTGCGAGGCGTAGATGTGCTGCACTTCCTGGATGACGTAGTGCTGCACGGCGTACACGCCGCGCTTGGCGAGGAGATCCTGGAGGTTGAAGTGGCCCATGTTGATCGGATCGCCGACTTCGATCTTGGCGCCCGACTTCATGAGGATCGATTCGCGACCGTCGAAGGCATATTCCTTCTCGAGCAATCCGACGTGGCGGACCTTGATGACGCCGTCGACGATGTCCGTGACCTTGCCCGCGTACTCGGAACGGAGGACGGACTTGTCGTACTTCGACTTGGCGAGGATGGTGCGCTCTTCGACTTCGTCGCCCTTGGAGACGACGGTTTCGAAGCCCGGCTGCAGGTGGTAAGAGTCTTCGCCGGATTCCTCTTCGCTCACGGTCACCGTCGTCTTGCCGCCGCTGTGGCTGACTTTCACGACGCCCGTGAGATCGGAGAGCTGCGCGGAGGTGCGGGGGTTGCGCGCTTCGAAGAGTTCTTCGACGCGGGTGAGACCCTGCGTGATGTCGGCGCCTTCTGCGACGCCACCCATGTGGAACGTGCGCATGGTGAGCTGCGTGCCCGCTTCGCCGATGGACTGAGCGGCGATGATACCGACCGGCGTGCCGATCTTGACCGTCTTGTTGTTGCCGAGGTCGCGGCCGTAGCACTTCACGCAAATGCCCTGGCGCGTCTTGCACGTCATGACGGAGCGCACGGCGACGGATTCGATCTTGGCGTCGTTGATGGCGTCGATGATATCGGCGTCGATCTCCTGGTCGCGCTTCGCGATGACCGTGCCGCCGGCCGTGATGTCCTGGGCAACCGTGCGGCCGAAGATGCGGACGTCGAACTTCTCGCCGATCTTGTCGGAGTCGGCGCGCGTGATGACGTGGGCCTTTTCCGTGCCGCAGTCCTCTTCGCGGATGACGGTGTCCTGCACGGCGTCGACGAGGCGGCGCGTGAGGTAACCGGCTTCGGCGGTCTTGAGGGCGGTGTCAGACTTACCCTTGCGTCCACCGTGCGTGGCGATGAAGAACTCGAGCACGGAGAAGCCCTGCTTGAGGTTGGACTTAATCGGGAGCTCGATGGTGCGGCCGGACGGGTTGGCAACGAGACCCTTCATGGCGCCGAGCTGGGCGACTTGGCCCCAGTTACCGCGGGCGCCGGAGTCGATGACGTACGTGATGTCGTTCTCCGGGACCTTGAGGAATTCCTCCACCATGAACTTGGATACTTTCGCCTTCGTTTCGGCCCACACGCGGATGGCGTGCGTGTAACGCTCGTCGGCGGTGATGAAGCCCTTCCAGAAGAAGTTGTTGATCTGCTTCACGCGTTCGTTGGCTTCGTCGACGAGCACGTCGTACTCCTTGGGCACGATGATGTCGGACGCGGCGATCGACACGCCCGAGAGCGTGGCGTACTTGAAGCCAACGTCCTTGATGCGGTCGGCGAAGTTCACGGTTTCATCTTCGGCATGCAATTCGAGACACTTGGCCAAGATCTTGGAGAGCTCCTTCTTCGTCATCGCCTTCGTGATGTGACCGAGGCCGGACGGCATGATCTCTTCGAAGCGGAGGCGCCCCACGGACGTGTCGATGATCTCGGTGCCTTCGCCATTCTGCTTCGGCACGCGGACCTTCACCTTCGCCTGGAGGTCGACCACCTCGTGGTTATGCGCGAGGAAGGCTTCGTCCGGCGAACCGAACGTCATGCCTTCGCCCTTCTTGCCGTCGTGCACCTGCGTGAGGAAGTAGCAAC
>JACCDG010093817.1_pt1 | contig 11460 bp, 9 predicted proteins | sample 7442471 | NCBI WGS metagenome assembly JACCDG01 (sample SAMN15323444, study PRJNA562643) | freshwater metagenome | isolation source: river surface water | place: USA:Blue River Watershed | collected 2017-08-17
ATTTTTTTAAGCATGTTGAATAGGTTTATAAACTTGATTAAAGTTCAAGTTAATTGCGATAAATTCCAAATCGTTTTTTATTTTTGCAAGGATTAAGCATTATATACTAATAACAAAACCATGAATGAATCTGCTACCCTTGCTGCTCAGCAAGCGGAATTAACACATGCCATTGATACAGTTTGGGTCGCCCTCTGTGCGGCGCTCATTTTTCAAATGGAAGGCGGTTTTGCCCTCTTAGAGGCAGGATTTGTCCGTTCAAAAAACGCCGTCAGTATTATCGCCAAAGTGATGATTGACATCATGTTCGGTGGAGTCGCCTTTTATTTAGTGGGCTTCGGAATTGCTTACGGCCAATCGAATGGCTATTGGGCATTCGATACCGGAATTATGGAAGGTGATTTGGGCTTGGGATTAACCATTTCAAATTCATTATTCTGGTTCATCCAAATGGGATTCGCGGTTGCCGCGATTTCGATCGTTTCGGGTGGTGTAGCAGAACGGATGAAAATGTGGTCCTATGCGGTTTATGTAACTATTTTCTCGGCGGTGATGTATCCCTTGGCGGCCAATTGGGTTTGGAATCCCAACGGCTGGTTGGCACTAGAAGGCTTTAACGACTTCGCAGGATCAGCAGCCATTCACGCGATGGGTGGATTTGCAGCTTTGGCGGGAGCGATTGTGTTAGGACCTCGTTTGGGTAAATACAATGAAGATGGAAGTCCTAATGCGATTCCAGGTCACAACTTGACATTATCTGCCGTGGGTGCCTTTATCTTGTGGTTTGGTTGGTTCGGATTTAACCCAGGATCTACCCTGGGTGCCGTAGGCAAATGGGATTTGATCGGCTCAGTAGCGACGAATACCTTTTTAGCCTCTGCTTCAGGGGGTATCGCAACCATCTGTTATACATTTTTACGTTATAAGAAAGTGGATATTACCATGGTAATCAATGGTGTGTTAGCGGGTTTGGTGGCAATTACCGCAGGATGTAATGTGGTCAGTCCCAATTCAGCACTCTTAATTGGCTTGGTAGCCGGGACGATTGTGGATATCGCCGTCGTATTGGTGGACAAAATGAAAGTAGACGATCCCGTGGGAGCCGTGGCGGTACATGGCGTGAATGGTTTTTTTGGAACGATTGCGGTAGGACTATTCTCAACGAAGAATGGTTTATTTACAACCGGACAATCGGAGCAATTTATTACGCAATTAACTGGTGTAACGGTTATTTCAATTTTCTCCTTTGTCTTAACATTTGTGATATTCAAGGCCTTACAAAAGACAATGGGAATTCGTTTGAGTCACAAGGAAGAATCGGCGGGAATCGATGCAGTGGAGTTTGGAGTGGAGTCATATACAACATTTGAATAAGAACTATGAAAAAGATAGAAGCAATTGTCAAGCCGTCCAAATTAAAAGCCATCCAAAAGGGCTTAATCGACGCAAATATTCCGTGTATGACGGTGGTGCCGGTGCGTGGTGCGGGGCTCCAACAAGGTTATTCGGAGATCTATCGGGGTACCGAGAAATCCATGATCTTATTGCCCAAAGTGATGATCATCTGCGTCGTAAGCGACGAGAACTTAGAGAAATGCATTGATGTGATCTTGGATAATGCTTCTGAGGGTAACACCGGCGATGGCAAAATCTTTATCTACGATGTGCAAGATGCGATTCGGATCAGAACGAAAACGAGGGGGGTGGAAGCGATAAGGTAGATATCAGTCGCAAGTCACAAGTCTCTAGTCTTTTAAAAAAGGTTCAGAATCAGGAAAATTGATAATGAACCTTTTTTATTTTATGATAATTTGCTGTAAGTTGATTGGCCTAAAATTGAAGCGACTAGCGACTAGCGACTAGCGCTACAACCTTCATCCTCACAAACATCTCCTCCTTATACCAATCATATTTCCGGGTCTTCTTGATCATCGGAGCATGTTCTTTGCTTTGATAGGCAAATTGGTCTAATCGCTTTGCAGAATCCCAAAGCGAGAAAGTGGCCTGTTCCAACAAGGGTAGTTCCCCTACCCCTTTGGCGTAGATCAAGCCCTCCTTGCCTTCCAAATGCTTACTGGCAGAGGGAACGTTCCACCAAAAGAGTAAGGCTTTCGACCAACGTATACTTGCGCGCGTGATGACCGCAATGGAACCCGTCCAATCCGGATCCGCTTCCGAAAAATCAAATGGAGACAATTGGTTCCAAGTTCCTTTGCCTTTGAGTGGTTCACCGTCCCAACCGCTTATTTCCTCGGATAGGCTAATTAAGGATAACCAGCGAGAATCTGATTGAAAGAACGTAACAGCTGATTCGGGTGTATCCCATACGCCCAACCAGGCATATAGACCAAAATCAGGGAAAATCGAGAATCCATTACCGGCACCAGTGCCCAGGTGTTTGGCGAATACTAAACCAGGTGCCGACCAGCTTAAAAACAACGAGCGGCCCATTTCAGAAAAGGCCGCTCGACGGGCTTTGAAACCCGAATATTTTATAAATCGTATCGTGATATACTTCCCGTTTGTCAAGTTCTTGAATTTGAAATTAAAGCTATTCAATTTCAACGCACAAGACAAATGTTCTATAGGCTTTTATCATTAATTATTCGTGTACAATAAGGCAGTCGTCGTTGTCGTCCCTTTAATACCCGTTACCTTTCTCGGTGTTGCCACGGTCTTAATATAAGTCTGTACTTCAGCAGGTGTCTTGGTTGTATTACCCGACAAATACTGAGCAACTACTCCTGCTACGTGCGGTGTAGCCATCGATGTTCCACTTAAAGCGCGAATGGCGTTATTATCACCGATATAAGCTGAGTTGATACTCGAACCCGGTGCAAATAAATCAACCACCGAACCAAAGTTCGAGTAAGTTGCAATCGCATCATAAGACGTTGATGTCGTTGTAAATCTACCAGTTGCCCCAACAGTTATCGCATTTTTAACACGGGCAGGTGAATAACGACCTGCATCCGCAGCGTTATTCCCTGCAGCGACACACATAACGATACCATCTTTTATGGCATTTTCAACCGCCAAATCCAGGGCACTTGAAGCACCACCCCCCAATGACATGTTCGCAACCGCAGGCTCTCCAGGTAAATGGTCACTTATTGCCCAGTTAATACCTGCAATGACACCCGAATTTGTTCCAGATCCATTCGCATCTAAAACCCGGACAGCTACCAAGGTTACATCTCTCGCAACGCCGTATTTCAATCCACCAATCGTACCCGCCACATGTGTACCGTGCCCATTACCGTCAATCCAATCCGTTGCTGTATTTATCGCAGAAAAACCACCAATCGCTCGTCCACCAAATTCACTGTGTGCTAATAAAATACCCGTATCAATTACATAAGCCTTTACACCCAGCCCACTATTAAAATAGGTAAACGAATAAGTCAAAGGTAGATTAGCCTGATCAATTCGATCGATGCCCCAAGATGGAACGTTAGTAACCGTCGCGTTCAAGGAAACTTCTTGATCCTTCTCGATAAAATCAACCATTGGATTCCGACGTAATTCCGCTAATGCGTCTGGAGATAAGCGTGCGGCGAAACCTTTGATTGCTCGAGAATACACATGATCAGGAATAGCATTAAAGCGTTTCTCAAGACCTGCTACTTGCTTCTTTAATTCGGTAATCGTAATTGAATCTTTATAAACGACAATGTATGAGTCATCTGGAATACCTACTTTGTTTTTGACAACGGAAGGCTCAACTAATTGTATCGAGGCATTTTGCGGCGAGAGTTTATCACCATTTTCTAAGAATTGTTCTGTACAACTGGCTAAGAATAAAGTTACCGAAAGTAACAGAAGGGAGGACAATCGAAAGTATCGCATGGCGTGGTTGGATTTGGTTTTCTGAAATTAATTCAAATAAAAACCATACTCAAGACGCGTAGGAGCGAATATGTTCCAATATTAAAATCTAGTCCAAATTTATTTAGGATAACTTAAAAGGACCCTGTAATTGATTAATTCTTACTTCCCGATACAAAACTTCCCAAAGATGTTCTTCAACAAGTCATCATTCGATATTTGTCCCGTAATCTCTCCCAAATCATGCAAAGCATAACGAAGATCTTGCGCGATCAAATCCCCTGTCAAACCTACTTGTAATCCCCTCAAGACAGACTCCAATGTTTCTTGCGTTTGTAACAGGTGTTGGTAGTGGCGCAAATTAGTCACCAAGGTCCCTCCGGTACTCACTTGGTCCAAACCAACAATGTCCAACAAAGCCTTTTCAAGATCCGCTAAACCTATTCGGTCCTTCGCCGAAATTTCAATCAATTCAGGGATACGCGATTTAAATGTAGCTACCTGGGAGTCATCTACTTGATCTACTTTGTTCAACAACTTAATAACAGGAATATCAATCTCTCCCAAAGCTGCAATGGCCTCGCGATATCCATCAGGCGTCTCTGTGACAGCATCTGCTAAGTAAATGACAACCTGCGCCTTTTTAACCCATGCCTGCGTTCGCTCCACGCCCATCGCCTCAATCACATCTTCCGTCTCACGTAATCCCGCCGTATCAATCAAGCGAAATTTAATACCACCCAACACCCAGGTATCCTCTAAACTATCGCGCGTCGTCCCCGCAATATCGGATACAATCGCACGATCCTCATTTAATAAGGCATTTAAGAGCGTTGATTTTCCTGCATTCGGCTTCCCAACGATGACCGTAGCCACGCCGTTCTTAATGGCGTTACCCGCCCGGAAACTCGCTACTAAAGGTCGGATCGCCACAAGCAATTGGTTTATCAAATCCTCCAAATCCTTACGATCCGCAAATTCGACATCCTCCTCACCAAAATCCAACTCCAATTCAATCAAGGAGGCAAAATGAATTAATTGCTCTCGTAATGCCGCCAATTCATTCGAAAAGCCACCGCGTAACTGATGCAAAGCCGCAGCCTGCGCAGCCGCTGAATCTGCCGCAATTACATCCGCCACCGCCTCTGCTTGCGCCAAATCAAAAGCCCCGTGCATGAACGCGCGCTGCGTAAACTCACCCGCCTTGGCTAAGCGTGCTCCCTTTTCGACAAATAACTGAATAATACTCTCCTGAATAAACGGAGAGCCATGACACGATATCTCGACCACATCCTCCTTCGTATAACTTTTGGGAGCGATGTAAAGACTAACAACCACCTCGTCATACACCCGACCCGCATCTTCGATCCGCCCATAATGTAGGGTATGCGAAGACTGCTTACTTAAATCCTTGGGTTTAAAGACCGAATTGACTAAAGGGATCGCGTTAGGACCCGATAAACGGATAACACCAATCGCCCCCACCCCAGCGGGTGTGGCCAATGCGACTATCGTGTCTTGAAATAACATTACAACAAGTTTTGAAGCTTCATCGCAACGGACATGTCGCCAGAAATTTTCACTTTCCCTGTCATGACAGCCATCATGGGATTCAATTCACCTTTCAATAAAGCGGTGAAATTTTCTTCCGTTGCCGCAATCGTACAATCTGCATCCACATTCTCATTGGTCACAGATCCATCACCATTAACCACAATGATGCCCGAAGGAAAAGCAAATTTAAAGGATACGCCCATGCCACCCTTTTCAGCAGCTAGAGCACTAATACGTTCGTTGATTTCTTGAAATGTCATGTTGATAATTTTAAAACACAAAACTACGACTTAAATCTCCCGATGGCAAATTACCTTGAAGTCACAAAATTGACAAGCATCTAAATCTTTTGTCTTTTCAAAGGCAGTCGTTCGATCCAGAATCCGATTAATCCAAACTTGAATGACCTTTTCCGAATCGACCAGGAATTCCTCCATGCTTTGAACCTCTGAAAACCACAAACCAGTACCCGGTACGGATAACACCTTAGCACCTAAATTTCGGAATGAAATGATTCCCGGCTCTACCTGAATTTGACGCCAATCCAAGTTGGCAAAAATTTCATGTGTTGCCGCCTGAACCGACTTGACTAATAAAAATTTATACAACCACAATTGTAAAAGCTTCCCCTTTAAGTCCTCAGACTCCAATTCGCCCTTCAACCCAATCTCTCCAATCGTTAAATCCTTCTGCTCCACCTTACCCGTCTTATAGTCTATAATCCGATAAACGGAGGCTAAGCGATCTAAACGATCGACACGCCCTTTTAATTTGACTTCAAATGACTGACCCTCATATTGAACCGGAACCATGGTATTTAAATCCAACTCCGTATCCAACAACTGTACACGTTCCGTATTCCACGAACGCTCTGCTTGATAATAACTCTCCAATAAAGTTTTGGCAACCTCCTTCAAAACAAAATTAAATCCCTTCTCCATCTCGAAAACCCCTTCACGCTCTTGGATTTCAGCCATCGCATCGTCCAACAAGGTATCAAGATGCTGAATTCGTTCTTCTACATTTGATTGATCAACCCAACCCTGATGCTGTTCCAAAATTTTCTGATCAACATTCTCCAATACCTTGTGAACCCACGTACCGAAAACATCCGCCCCCATCTCATCTTCAAATTCTTTCTCTTTCCGCAAATTCAACACATAGCTGTAATAATACTGCAAACTACAAGTCGCAAATTGATTCATCGCTGAAGGCGATAGCCCGCGCTTTTCCAAGGTAATTTTCAAGCGCTCAATGACCTCATCCGTTTTCTCAATTCGGTGGACAAAATCAACTTGATTGCGCTCCTCCAAGGCAAAACGAACCTGTGGCTCAGACCACCGTAAATTAGGGTTCTGATTGGGCCAATCCAATCGCAATTGCTTGATGAACCGACTCATTTCTTTGATACTCGATTTCTCAGAAGCTTGAACATAAATCAATTCCACCTGGCGAGGTCTTTGCAATAAACGATGAAAGTGATAAGACGTTACCGCGTCAGCCTGTGTGAAGGTAGGCAAATCAAAGGTATTCATTTGCGCAATGTCCAAAGGAATCAAACTTTCCCGCTTCCGAGTACCCGGCAAACTTCCCTCATTTAACGAAAGAACAATTACCCGATCAAAATCTAGGGTTCTCGTCTCCAAAAGACCCATCACATGCAAGGTTCGATTCTTTTGCTCCGCTACCTCAAAAGTCAATTTCTGTTGTTGGACCAAATTCAACAACAATTTCAAGCCCACCTTCATCGAAACTTCCTCAGGTAATTCTTTCAACGACTCTAACAAATTATCAATCACGCGGCTTGCCTGCGTTACCGCTTGCGCATCAGCCCCCCAATCTGCATTGGGTATCTCCTTTAAAATCTTATCTATAGCCTTGGTTAAGTTTGACAAAAGCGTTTTGAAATCCCCAAATTGAAACAAATCCGCCAACACAGGTAAGGCGACCAAAGATTGTATGGCCTCTGTCGAAACATACAAATCCTGTTTCCCAAATATAGCCCTCCAATCCCGATTCAAATCCTTCGATACTTTCTTCGATCGACCATCAATGTAATACTGCATGATGGGATGCTGCATCAAGGATTGAAAAACACCAACGGGGATGCGCGACTGATCCGGACGCTTATAAATCTCACCAATAAGATTCAAGAATGAATACGCAGGAGTCTTCTTCAGCGAATAACCCATCGTAATGTTCAGTCGGTCCTTAAACTCTCCCACAAACAACAATACCTGGTCTAATAACGACTCATCCCCCAAAACCAAAGCCACCTGTTCCTCTGCGCCATATTCAGCTTGCCAAGATCGTATCAATTCCATGGCCACAAATACCTGAGCACTCGGATTCGCTACGCCCAAGACATTCACCTCCTTCGGATTTTGGGCGAAATGCCTTTCCATCCATTGAAACTTATTTTTCCCTAAAAATTTGGCATGACTCGGATCTGAAAAATCACGTAACCAATTTCCTGCACGATGAAAGGGGTTAGTTACATAGTATTCATCCGCATCCCAAAGTGTCTCCGCTAAATCCAATTTGAGTAATTTTCGAATGATCTCTTCCTCCCCTTTGGATAAGGCGTTAAAACCTACAAAATAAACTTTCTTGTAATTTTTGGCTAAAGGGCGGTTTTCATCCAATCGGGCAACTAATTCTCGGTAGGCCATTCCACGATACACCAAACCTCGATCTTTCAATCGTGCTTGTAAACGACCATATACTTCTAATAAATGATCATAAAGCTTGAAATAAGCCTGGGTATGTTGGGTAATGTATTTACTCGTATCCTCCTCGCCATAAGCCTCTCCCCAGCGTTCCAATGATTTCACTTCAGATAGAAAAGAGAAGATTTGATAGGGCTCGACTAAATACATGTCGAGCGTATCAAAATCCTTAAGCATCATTTGGCCCCAACCCATGAATCGATCAAAGTCGACCAAAGGATCAACTTCCTTAAAACATGTATAGGCCTCAAAAAGCAAATCGATCGGATCAATCAACGTCGAATCCGTCATCTGCAAAGCAAACTCCTCAATCGTCATGAAGTCGGGCGCTAAAAAAGGACGATCGCCTAAATAGGCCAACTCCTTTTTAAGGTACAAAACGCCACGCTGGGAAGGCATCACCACGGCAATGTGCTGCAACTCCTCCATTCCATGCGCCTCCCACAAATACTCGGCCGTCTTCCTTAAAAATGACTTCATTGACTAGATATTTCCTTTACGCATCTCTTTTACTGCATAATCAACTGCACGAGCCGTTAAGGCCATATAGGTCAAGGATGGATTTTGCGTCGAAGTAGAGGTCATACAGGCTCCATCCGTCACAAAAACATTCTTCACCGCATGCATTTGATTCCACTTATTCAACATCGATGTCTTAGGATCAGCCCCCATGCGAACACCCCCCATTTCGTGAATATCCAAGCCCGGAGCTTGTTTTGAATCACGTGTACGGATGTTTTTAAATCCGGCTTTCGTGTACATCTCCGTGAATTGTTCGATGAAATCTTGAACCATTTTATCGTCATTGTCATCGTAGGAGACATCCATGTGCATGATCGGTAAGCCATGTGCATCCTTCTTTAACGGATCCAAACGAACCTGATTTGTTTCCTTCGGAATCGTTTCCCCCATCATGTGAGATCCCGCATACCAATTCGTATTTAATTTCGGATTCAAAAGGGAATTCTTCAAACTCTCGCCTACTGAATTTTGGTCCGAATGACTGCCTCTTCCCGCACTCATTCCCGCCGCATAACCCCGTAAGAAATTCGTTTCTTGCTTGTATACGTTACGGAAACGTGGTACATAACCGGATGTTGGACGGGAACCGTCAGTCTTAGAATCTAAATAACCCTCGTATTCGGCCGATAAGGATGCGCGGTAATTATGGAACGCAATGTATTTGCCCAACACACCACTGTCATTACCTAAACCATTCGGGAAACGATGTGATTTCGAATTCAATAAAACCGCATTCGTATTTAAGGCCGCAGCCGTTACAAAAATCACTTTTGCGTAATATTCCACCATTTCACTGGTATGCGCATCAATCACACGAACTCCCGTCGCACGCCCCTTCTTCTCATCATATATGATTGATTCTACAATCGAATCCGGACGTAAAGTCATATTCCCCGTTTTCGCAGCCCATGGCAATGTCGAAGCATTGGAACTGAAATAGCCCCCATAAGGACAACCACGTTGGCATAAATTACGGCTCATGCAGCGCCCACGACCTTGTTGGTAGTGAATCTCCCGTGGCTCCGACAAATGCGCACACCGCGCCACGATCACATGACGATCCTTGTAATGCTTCTTCATTTCGGCCTGGAAATGTTTTTCCACACAGGTCAACTCATACGCCGGCAAGAAATCGCCGTCCGGCAAGGAATCCAATCCGTCCTTATTTCCTGAAATTCCCGCAAAATGCTCTACATAGCTGTACCATGGATCGATGTCCTTGTAATTAATCGGCCAAGGCGTCGCGAAACCATCGCGTGCCGGACCCTCAAAATCAAATTGAGACCAACGCTGGGTTTGACGTGCCCAAAGCAAGGACTTACCCCCGACTTGATATCCTCGGATCCAATCAAAAGGCTTATCCTGCACATAGGGATGCTCTGCATCTTTCACCATGAAATGCTTCGCATCTTCGCGGAAAGCATAACATTTACTCACAATTGGATTGGCAGCAATTTCCTCATTTGTCAATCGACCGCGATGTTCAAACTCCCAAGGACTCATTAAGGTCGTCGGATAATCTTCATTATGTGTCACCTTACGGCCTCTTTCGAGCACCAAGGTTTTGATACCTTTGTCACAAAATTCTTTGGCAGCCCAACCACCCGCGATACCGGAACCAATGACAATGGCACCATAGGTACGCTTCTCCGCATGATTTAAAATTTCCATCGTCTATTGTTTTACAGGTACACAAGGATTCCAAAATCCAGGTGCCATTTGATAATTTAAATGATTTACCATGACATATTCGCTCGTCACGTAGCCTTGAATGGTCAAGCCCTTCAATGTCGACATCGCCTTCTTCGCGTCTGCCCCATGTTTTCCGTTTTCTAACTCAAACAAGAATGCCTCCAAGGCAGGGCCATTTGCCTGCGACCAATCCCCTTTATATAGACTTGGAATTTGCCCTAAAACACTTCGGAATGTTTCCTGAGCCTTCGGTTCATAACAGTCCTTCAACATCGTTTTGACAAAGACCGGCACCCCTAAACTCAGCGCTCCTGGAATAGAAGATTCTGGAATAATTCCGCCAATCCAGCGATTGAGGGTATCTTCTTCGGCAATCGATAAAGAAAAAGAAGTGGGTTTGGATTTGGCCGACAAATCATAAAAGGCAACGGTTCCTAGGGCTGCTAAGGTCATCCCTTTTAACCAATCACGGCGACTCGACATTCTCATGTTTGATAGGTTTTAAAATACCCTGCAAACATATTAAAAATTAATCAAATAAAAGCCACTTGACACCAAAGCCGAAGCCCCGACTCATGGCAGGATACAGATAGGCCGAATAATAATTATCCGTCAGGATTCCTTGCGTCACATTGGCCATTTTGAAGAAGACACGTACGCGATTGATACGAAGTGAAACATACGGATCCACCTGAACGAAAGCTGGCAATTCATAGCGATTTTGCAGATGATATTGCTGAATGGCAGGTTGATAAGTATCCCCAAAATAGGCCGATTGATGAATTACATCCAAACCAAATTGCATGTAGAGTAATTTCTTGTATTGTACGTTCAAGGCCAAATTCGCATTGGCCACCAAGGCCGGCATACGCATCACATCAGGTCCCGTCTGCGTGTTGGCATGTACATTCGTGCTCCATTCGAATTTCCCCACATTACCACCCATGGTCACGGAAGTCCTAAATACGGCAATGGCAGCACTGCTTTGACGGGCCGTAGCTAAACTATCATAATATACCCAAGAGCCGATTCGCTGAATCGTCACCGAAGGCTTAATGTAAAAATGCTTGGATTGAACCTCAATTCCACCGGCTAACTCATCAAATTCAATGTTCTTAAAATCATTCTTCCAACG
>JACCDG010297520.1_pt1 | contig 11458 bp, 7 predicted proteins | sample 7442471 | NCBI WGS metagenome assembly JACCDG01 (sample SAMN15323444, study PRJNA562643) | freshwater metagenome | isolation source: river surface water | place: USA:Blue River Watershed | collected 2017-08-17
CGATGGGCGCGTTGGCCTGGCTGGGCGCCAAGCCTTAAAACGTCAGTGTTTTGACGCCGGCTGCTGTGCCCAACAAGCACACGGCCGCTTTGTTGCGCGCAAACACGCCCACGGTGACCACGCCCGGCCATTGGTTCACGTCAGATTCAAACTGCGCGCCATCGGTGATGCTCAAGCCAGTCACATCCACGATCACATTGCCGTTGTCGGTGGTGCAACCCTCGCGCACTTTGCCCGTGCCGCCCAGTTTGGCAAATGCGCGGATCACTTGCGCTGCCGCCATGGGGATCACCTCAACGGGCAGCGGGAACTTGCCCAAGGTGTCCACCAGTTTGGATTCATCGGCAATGCACACAAACTTGTCAGCCAGGTCGGCCACGATCTTTTCACGGGTCAAAGCAGCACCACCGCCTTTGATCATGGCACCTTGATGGTTGATCTCGTCGGCGCCGTCGATGTAGACGCCCAGGCTGGTCACGGTTTCAGCGGGCATCACTTTGACGCCCAGCTTTTCCAGGCGCTCTGTGCTGCGCACGGAACTGGACACCGCACCGGCGATGAAGGCCGGGTCTTGCTGCAAAGCTGCACCCAGTGCGTCGATGAACTTGTCCACCGTTGAGCCCGTTCCCACACCCACGATGCTGCCAGGCTGGACATAGTCCAAAGCAGCGCGGCCAACCAGGGTTTTCAACTCGTCTTGGGTCATCGGTGTGCTCATGCGGGTCACTCAATCAGTCAAATCAAGGCAAGGGGCGCCCTTGCCACATCATCCAGGCGGACAGCACACCAATCAAGATGGGTTGGTGCACCATGTAGAAGGTCAGGCTCCAGCGCCCCAGCAAGCTCAAAAGCGCCAGAGGCTGCAGATAAGCGAACATACCACGGGCATCAGGGTTATTGCTAGGCGCGCCAGTCAACCATGTGGAACGGTTCTCGATGATCCATTGCGTGGCAGCCAGACCCCACAGCATCACGCCAATCCAGGGCAGCAAGGGCACATAGTCTTCCGTAAAGGGCTTGTGCGTGATCAAGCCCACCCAGTTGGTCAGGCGGGTGTCAAAAAGCGGGTGTTGCACCAGTTGCGGCAAAGCCAAGGCCACAGCGCCAACCGGCCACAACCAGCGCCCTTGCAGCAATTTGAAATGGGCCGTCACGCGCACCAGCAACAGCATCACGGCCATACCGTGCAGCACGCCAAAGTAGATGAAGGTCTCGGGAAACATCTGCATGCTGCCCACCGTCACCAGCAGTGCACAGCCGGCTACCTGAGCCCAGCGGCGCCAAAATCGGACCCAAGTCTGGCCTTGCGCGGTTGCCACGGCCTGCCCCGCCCCTGCGCACAGCAAAAACAGGGACAAGATGCAGGTACGCTGCGTGGTCCAGAAGGAATCCACATAAAAATTGGCGTTGATCAGCTGAAAGTGGCTGAGATCGAAACAAAAGTGGAAAATCGCCATCCACACCAGTGCCAGACCCCGAAGCCTGTCCAGCCGCGCATACCGCAAGTTTGTGCGTTCACTCATGGGCGATAGTATCGGGGCTGTTTTGCCCGCCCCAGCCTGACTGGGGCCCTTGCTTTCTCTGCTCTTTCATACCATGCCCCTTGCTCGCCACGAAATTGAACTGCTCGCACCCGCCAAGACTGCCGACATCGGCATCGAGGCGATCAACCATGGTGCCGACGCGGTGTACATCGGCGGGCCGTCCTTCGGCGCCCGCAGCAATGCCAGCAACGAGGTCTCGGACATCGCTCGCCTGGTCAAACACGCCCACCGCTACAACGCCAAGATCTTCACCACGATCAACACCATCTTGCGTGATGACGAGCTGGAGCCCGCGCGCAAGCAGATCTGGGAGCTGTATGACGCCGGCGTGGATGCCTTGATCGTCCAAGACATGGGCATTTTGGAGCTGGACCTGCCCCCCATCCAGCTGCATGCCAGCACCCAGACCGACATCCGGACGGTTGAAAAAGCCAAATTTCTGCAAGACGTGGGATTCAGCCAGATCGTGCTGGCCCGCGAGTTGAACCTCAAAGAGATCCAGGCGATCTCGGCCAACACCCACTGCGCCATTGAGTTTTTCATCCACGGCGCTTTGTGCGTGGCTTACAGCGGTCAATGCTTCATCAGCCACGCCCATACCGGCCGCAGTGCCAACCGGGGTGATTGCTCGCAAGCCTGCCGCCTGCCCTACAACGTGATGGACGGCACCGGCCAGATGGTGGCGTTTGAACAGCACGTGCTGTCCATGAAGGACAACGACCAGAGCGCCAACTTGCAAGCCTTGATCGATGCGGGCGTCAGCTCCTTCAAGATCGAAGGCCGCTACAAGGACATGGGCTACGTCAAAAACATCACCGCCCATTACCGCTTGCTGCTGGACGAGATCCTGGAAGCGCGCCCTGAACTGCAACGCTCGTCCTCGGGCGAATGCACCTTCTACTTCCAGCCGGAACCCGAGCGCAACTTCAACCGCGGCAGCACAGACTATTTCGTCACAGGCCGCAAGGAAGACATCGGCGCGTTCGAGTCCCCCAAGCACCTGGGCCTACCCATTGGCGAAGTGGCCAAAGTGGGCGACAAGTGGTTTGACGTGGCCATTGATGACGAAGCCGCCCAAGAGGCTGGCGGCATCCACAACGGCGATGGCTTGAACTATCTGACCTTGACCAAGGACATCGTTGGCGTGCAAGTCAACACCGCCGAGCCTGTTGGCAAGTCGGGCCGCTTGTGGCGTGTCTTCCCCAATGAGGACATTGCTGCCCTGCCCGACCTGAAGTCCGGCCTGGCCATCAACCGCAACCGCGACCGCGCCTGGGAAAACATCCTGTCCAAAAAATCATCCGACCGCCGCATTGGCGTGTGGATGCAGTTGGCCGACACGCCCACAGGCTTGGCCCTGACCGTGACTGACGAAAACGGCCACGTTGGCCAGGCAGAAGTGACCTGCGACAAGCAGGCCTCTCAAAACACCGAGAAGGCCGAATCCAGCCTGCGTGAAAACCTGACCAAGCTGGGCACCACCCTCTTCCAGGCTCATGACTTGACCTTGTCAACGGCCCAGCCTTGGTTCGTCCCAGCCTCCGCCGTGAACCAGTTGCGTCGCGATGCTGTGGCCGCGCTGGAAGCAGCCCGAGCAGCGGCCTACCAGCGCCCAGAGCCTGCCAAAGCGGTTGAGCCGCCCGTGGCCTACCCTGAAGACTCGTTGAGCTACCTGGCCAACGTCTTCAACCACAAGGCTCGGGACTTTTATGCCAAGCATGGCGTCAAGGTCATCGAAGCGGCTTATGAAAGCCACGAAGAACTGGGCGAAGTCAGCCTGATGATCACCAAGCACTGCGTGCGTTATTCATTGAGCTTGTGCCCCAAACAGGCCAAGGGCGTGACGGGCGTACAAGGCACGGTGCGTGCCGAGCCACTGCAACTGGTCAACGGCAAAGAAAAGCTGACCCTGCGCTTTGACTGCAAGCCTTGTGAAATGCACGTGGTGGGCAAGATCAAAAAATCGATCTTGAACCAGATCCCGGCATCGCCTGTGCAGTTTTACAAGACGCGGCCCGGCGCTACCACCGGCTAAAGCGTTACCGACGCCCGCCCAGCATGCGTAAAGGCAGGATGGGCGCGCGATCCACATCGACCCAGTCGATGAACTCGCGCACATAGCTGGCAATCAGTTCTGGGCGCTTGCGGATCACCCAGTGGGTATCAGCCACGTCCCGACGCCACAGCACCGGCACAAAAGGCACGGCTGCCTCGGCCAAAAATGCGCCGACGTACATGTCATGCGTGGGCACCACGATCTGTACGGGCGCATGGGCCTCACGCATGCGAGGCGAGAACATCACCTTCAGCACATTGGCCCTGTACATGCCCAGGCCATTTCGTGCATCAACCAATTGCCGAGGCACGGGTGTCACATCGATGCCTTCGGTCCATTTCAGCCAGCGCGGCCAGACGGACTTCCAACCCAGACGCCAAGTCAACTCAGGCAGCCACGGTAGCTGAAAGAACAGCACATACAAGGACGAAAAAAGTTGCCGAGTCAGCAGCCACAAGTTGCGGGGCTTGGGCCGACTGAGCTTGCTGCGCACCCACAACGCTAGGTGATCCAGGCAAGGCCCCGAAATGCTGGTGAACGAGGCAATGCGCCCCTTCAGTCGATCATCGGTCACCGACTCCCAACTGTGGACAGATCCCCAATCGTGGCCAACCAAATGGAAGGGCTGCTGGGGCGATACCAGATCCGTGACCGCAACCAGGTCATCCACAAAGCGCGCCAAAGCGTAGCCTTTGGTCGACGAAGGTGCGGTGGATTGGCCTGCGCCGCGGCAGTCGTAGGTCACCACGACAAAGTCCTTGGCCAACTGGTCTCGAACACCCTTCCAGACCTCAGAGTTGTCTGGATAGCCATGAACCAGCACAACAGTGGGCGCATCCGGCTGGTCAGGCGGCATGGCCACCTCAACCGACAGGTTCACGCCCCTGGAACGCACCCAAACATGCTGGATAGCACCCATTCTGTCCCCTTTGTCCCGACGCAGCCAAAACAAGATCCGACGATGGTACGAGGATGCACCGCCAGCCCGTCAGATGGTTTTCACCATGAGGGGAGACCTCAGTTGAAGCTGACTTCAGATCGGGTGGGCACACTGACCAAGGCACCCGCGATACCGCTGATCTGCTTGAGTGCGTTGTCACCCCAACCCCAGACCTGACCGTTGCCCAGCACCACCAAGGTATGAGACTGCTCTGCGGGCGATACGCTGATGTCCTTGACGGGTGACGACGGCAAACCCAACACAGGCTTGGCTGACAAGGTCGAGCCCATGGCATTCACCGCCACATCGCCCCAAGCGTAGAGGCTTCCCGACTCTGTCACGGCGTAGGCTGTGCCAGACATCGATACCAACACCTTTTTAACCTTGCCTGCAGCCGTTGGCAAAGTCACTGCTTGAGGCGTGCCAACAAAAGCTTTGGTGCCATTACCTGCCTGGCCCTTGTCGTTGGTACCCCAAGCCAGCACTTGACCGGAATCGTTGACGGCCAGGCAGCTTTCAACAGCACAAGACGCCTGCTTGATACCGGTCAAGCCGATGACGCCCGTGGCTGTCACGCGGTTGGGCACACCCGTCGGTTCAGCGCTGTTACTGGCGACCAGCAAGGACACCGTGCCATCGTTGGCGATGGCCAGCATGCCGGAACAAGTATCGTCTCCGCCATCACTCAGCGCCTTCGTGGCCTTCAAGCCGGTGACCTGGAACGCTGTCGAGTTCTGGCTCAGAGACTTGGCCGGCGTCGCCCAGACCGTGCCGTCAGACTTCAACATGTACACCATAGCGACCGGACCGATGCCACAACTGCGCGCAGCCACGACATTACCCAAACCAGACAACAGCAATGGCAAATTGGTTTTCCCGTCGAGAGAGTCGAAACCCCAATGACGCAGCTGCCCAGAATCAGAGACCGCAAAACTGGAATCTCGGCCATCCGTCCACAAACCTGCACCGACTGATTTGGTGGTGTTCAGGCCGGTACTGATCAGGCCAGTCATGCCTTCGCCCCAGGCTTTGACTGAACCATCAGCTTGAACAGCCAATGAATAACCCACACCGGCCGCAACAGACACCGATTGAACGCCCAGATTGAGTACTTCGTTGCCCCCGGCGGAAGGCGTGGCACCTGCTCCGTCACTGCCGGCGCCCCCTCCACCACAGGCTGTCAGCATCGCCGCTACGCCCAACACTGCCAAGGCGCGACCACACATGTTTTGACGAGAACCGAACATCATCTCAATCCTTTTCGGCGCAGATCCACTTGAATCGACACCGGTTTCTTGACTACACGCCGTTTTGAATTGCATGGCTGTCATACAGGCCAAAGCAACGGACTTAATTGGTATCAAGAATGGCGTAATCCGTTTCCTCAGACACCCTCATTGACGTCTATACATCCTTCGTTACACACCCAATAGGTGCACAAAACCAAAATGCCCCCGTGAACTCGGGGGCTGAGCCATCAGGGTCGTCCCTGATTCGATAAATCCCAGCTGTCTACGACCACGCGGTAATACAAGCGGCAAGACCCATCCATCCCTAGATGGCGTCAAAATATCGCCTTATCACCCATGTTTTTGAGACTGAACCCTATGGCCTTCGCTGACAACCTTCAACAATTGCCCGCTGCTGACTCGCTGTCCGCAGTCCAACTGAAAAACGCTGCCGGCGACGTTGTTGCCACCATTGAGAACAAACCCGGCCAAGCGGGCTCCTTGCGTGTTTACGCCGCACTGGCTGACAAACATGGCGAAATCAATCAAGCCGCTGCAGCTGAAGGCATGGAGATCTATGCTGAGCACACCGCTGACGCCATCAGCAATCCGGGCAAGCACCCCAACATCGATCGGTTGATCGCCATTCGAGACGGTGGCGCGGCTCTGCAGCTGAGCAAAATCAGCGCCTGAATCTGCGCAGAAATAAAAAAGGGGGCCGCAGCCCCCTTTTTGCTTTTCGGCTAACCCGAAATCACCCCACCCACTTCCGTGCGTTGCGGAACATGCGCAGCCATGGGCTGGCATCGCCCTTGTGACCGCTGGTCCAGCTCATCTGGATGTTGCGGAAGACGCGCTCTGGGTGCGGCATCATCGCAGTGAAGCGCCCGTCAGCCGTGGTCACACCGGTCAAACCTTCGGGCGAGCCGTTCGGGTTGAATGGATACATCTCTGTCGCAGCACCGGTGTTATCCACAAAGCGCAAGGCCTTGTGAACCTTGGCGGCGTCACCACGTTGCGAGAAGTTGGCAAAGCCTTCGCCGTGAGACACAGCAATCGGCATGCGGCTGCCGGCCATGCCCTGGAAGAAGACCGATGGGCTTTCCAGCACTTCAACCAAGCTCAAGCGCGCTTCAAAGCGGGTGCTCTTGTTGTGGGTGAACTTGGGCCAGTCTTGTGCGCCAGGGATGATCGGGCTCAAGGCCGCCAGCATTTGACAGCCGTTGCAAATGCCCAAAGCGAAGGTGTCAGTACGACCGAAGAAAGCCGCGAACTGATCAGCCAACTGTGGGTTGAACATGATCGAGCGCGCCCAGCCTTCGCCGGCACCCAAGGTGTCACCGTAGCTGAAGCCACCACAAGCAATGAAGCCTTGGAACTGATCCAGACGGGCACGTCCGGCTTGCAGATCGCTCATGTGCACGTCAAAAGTGTCAAAGCCACCTTGTGCCATGGCGTAAGACATTTCCACGTGCGAGTTCACACCTTGTTCACGCAAGATCGCCACCTTGGGGCGAGACTTGTTGATGAACGGTGCGGCCACGTTGTCCAGCGGATCAAAGCTCAGGCTGACATGCATGCCTGGGTCGTTTTGCAAGCCAATGGCGGCGTGCTCGCTGTCGGCGCAAGCGGGGTTGTCACGCAACTGAGCAATGCGCCAGCTGACTTCGTCCCAGGTCTTGTGCAACTGCTCCAAAGGCGCAGCGAACACAGCCTTGGCATCACGCCAAACTTGCACTTCTGCCTTGGTGTTGGGCTTACCAATCACGTGGCTGTGCTTGCTCAAACCATGCTCCCGCAGGGTTTGCATCACGGCATCACGGTCAGCTGTGCGCACTTGCAGCACCACGCCCAACTCTTCGTTGAACAAGGCCTTCAAGGTCAACTCGTTGCGGCGCTCGCCCACTTGGCCAGCCCAGTTCTTCGAGTCACCCGTGTCAGCACGGCTGTCGTTGATGCCATCACCTTCGGTGACCAGCATGTCCACATTCAGGCTCACACCCGTGTGGCCAGCAAAAGCCATTTCGCACACGGTGGCCCACAAGCCGCCGTCACCACGGTCGTGATAGGCCAGCAGCTTGCCTTGAGCGCGCAGCGCGTTCACGGCAGACACGGTGGACTTCAGCATCTCGGGGTTGTCACAGTCTGGCACGTCGTTGCCAAACTGGTTCAAGACCTGGGCCAGCATCGAGCCGGCCATGCGCTTTTTGCCTTCACCCAAGTCGATCAGGATCAGGCTTGTATCCAGGTCCTGACCGTTCTCGGATGTGATCAGTTGCGGCGTCAAGGTCGGGCGCACGTCGTCGATCGAGGCAAAAGCCGTCACGATCAAGGACACAGGTGCAGTCACGGACTTGGCTTCGCCCTTGTCAGACCATTTTGTGCGCATGGACAAGGAGTCCTTGCCCACCGGGATGGACACGCCCAAGGCTGGGCACAACTCCATGCCGACCGCCTTGACGGTGTCGTACAAAGCCGCGTCTTCACCAGCTTCGCCGCAAGCGGCCATCCAGTTGGCAGACAGCTTGACCTTCTTCAACTCAATGGGCGCAGCCAGCAAGTTGGTGATGGACTCGGCCACGGCCATCCGGCCAGATGCTGGGCCATTCACAGACGCCAGCGGTGTGCGCTCGCCCATGGCCATCGCTTCACCGGCAAAGCCCTTGAAGTCAGCCAAAGTCACGGCCACGTCAGCCACCGGCACTTGCCATGGGCCGACCATCTGGTCGCGTGAGTTCAAGCCGCCCACCGTGCGGTCACCAATGGTGATCAAAAAGCGCTTGCTGGCCACAGTGGGGTGACGCAGCACGTCCATCGCCACCTTGTCCAGCGCCACGCCAGTCAGGTCGATCTGGCCGCCGTCCCATTGCACGCGCTTGACGTCACGGTGCATCTTGGGTGGTTTGCCCAGCAAGACGTCCATGGGCATGTCCACGGGCTTGTCTGAAGCAGGCTTGGTGGTGTCTTCCAAAATCAGCTCGCAAGCTTCAGTGGCGACGCCGATCACGCCAAACGGGCAACGCTCGCGGTTGGCCATTTCTGTGAAGATGGGCAGGGACTCGGGCGCGATGGCCAGAACATAGCGTTCCTGGCTTTCGTTGCACCAGATCTCTTTCGGGGCCATGCCGGTTTCTTCCAGCGGCACCTTGCTCAAATCGAAACGTGCGCCCTTGCCTGCGCCATCGACCAATTCAGGGAAGGCGTTGGAGATACCACCTGCGCCCACGTCGTGAATAGCCAGGATGGGGTTGTTCGCGCCCAGACCCCAGCAGTGGTTGATGACTTCTTGTGCGCGGCGTTCGATTTCAGGGTTGCCACGTTGCACCGAGTCAAAGTCCAGCGCAGCCGAGTTGGTACCCGCCGCCATGGACGATGCAGCCGCACCGGCCATGCCGATGCGCATGCCTGGGCCGCCCAACTGGATCAGCAGAGTGCCCGCATCAAACTGGATCTTCTTGGTCTGCTCACTGCTGATGGTGCCAATGCCACCAGCAATCATGATGGGCTTGTGATAACCACGGCGGATGGCACCCGCGCCTTCACCCACGGTTTGCTCGAACACACGGAAGTAGCCGCCCAGGTTGGCACGACCAAATTCGTTGTTGAACGCAGCGCCGCCCAATGGGCCTTCGATCATGATCTGCAGCGGGCTGGCAATGTGCTCAGGCTTGCCGAAGTTAACGGCTTCCCACGGCTCATTGGTGCCAGGCAGGTTCAGGTTGGAGACCGAAAAGCCAGTCAGACCCGACTTGGGACGGGAGCCTCGGCCTGTCGCGCCTTCATCACGGATTTCACCGCCAGCACCGGTCGACGCGCCGGGATAAGGCGAAATCGCAGTCGGGTGGTTGTGGGTCTCAACCTTCATCAACACATGGGCCAGCTCTTCACGGGCCTTGTATTGCGGGGCATTGGTGTAGCCCTCAGGCATCCAGCGCTCAATCTGATGGCCTTCCATCACCGAAGCGTTGTCGGAATACGCGATCACCGTGTGCTGAGGGTTCAGCTTTTCGGTGTTGCGGATCATGCCGAACATGGACAAATCTTGCGCCTGACCATCAATGGTGAACTGGGCGTTGAAGATCTTGTGACGGCAGTGTTCGCTGTTGGCCTGAGCAAACATCATCAACTCGACGTCTGTCGGGTTGCGTTTCAGGCCCGTAAAGGCGTTGACCAGGTACTCAATTTCATCATCTGACAAAGCCAGACCGAAAGTCACGTTGGCCTCGTCCAATGCCTTGCGGCCTTGGCCCAGCACATCCACGTGCGCCATCGGGGCACCCTGTTGTTCGTCAAACAGGTGGCGGGCTTCGTCGCGAGACAACATGACGCTTTCGGTCATGCGGTCATGCAACAAGGCGGCTGCGGCTGCCAATTCGTCGGCAGACAAGGGCTTGGCGCCGCCAGTGAGCGAACCAATCAAACCGGCCTTCACGGTCAGGCGGAATTCGGTCACCCGTTCGACACGGCGAATGGCCAGGCCGCAGTTGTGCGCGATGTCGGTCGCCTTGGAGGCCCAAGGTGACAAAGTGCCCAAACGAGGCGCCACCACGATCAAATCGCCCTCAGCGGGGCCTTCGTAGGCCTCACCGTAGTTCAGCAGCGCAGCCAGTTTGTCCAGCGCGGCGTGATCCAGGGCGTTGTCCATGGCAACCCAGTGCACAAAACGTGCATGCACGCCTGAGATCTTGGGGTTGATGGCTTGCAGCTTGGGCAGCAGGGCCTGGACTTGGTGAGGAGCCAGGGCATTGCCGCCCTCAAAGTGCATCAAAGTGGACATCACGGAGGGGGTGCGTTCGGTCACGTGGGAGCCTGCAGTCATCAGGAAAAACGCGAATTTTAACGGTCTCAGACCCCAAACGCCGAAAATCTGCAACGAAAGCAATTTCCCTTCACGCGTCATAGCCCACAACAATTGCGGATAATTCCGCCCTATGAGCATCACCATCAAATCCGGCGCCGACATCGACGCCATGCGTCTGGCGGGCCGTTTGGCCTCCGAGGTGCTGGACTACATCACCCCCTTCGTCAAACCCGGTGTCACCACCGAAGAGCTGGACAAGCTCTGCCACGACTACATGGTCAACGAACAGGGTTGCGTCCCCGCCCCACTGAATTACGCCCCGGGCGGCCACGCGCCCTACCCCAAGTCCATCTGCGCGTCGATCAACCATCAGGTTTGCCACGGCATCCCCAATGACCGTCCCCTTAAAGACGGCGACATCGTCAACCTGGACATCACCGTCATCAAAAACGGTTGGCACGGCGACACCAGCCGCATGTTCATCGTGGGTAACGGATCCATCGCGGCCAAGCGCCTGTGCGCCTTCACCTATGAAGCCATGTGGAAGGGCATTGCCAAGGTCAAACCCGGCGCGCGCCTGGGCGACATCGGCCACGCCATTCAAACCTTTGCTGAAAGCAATGGCTTTTCCGTGGTGCGCGAGTTTTGCGGCCACGGCATTGGCGAGAAATTCCATGAAGAACCTCAAGTGCTGCATTACGGCCGCCCAGGCACGCTGGAAGTGCTCAAGCCCGGCATGATCTTCACGATCGAACCCATGATCAACGCCGGCAAAAAGGACATCAAGTCCTTGGGCGACGGCTGGACCATCGTGACCAAAGACCGCTCGTTGTCGGCCCAGTGGGAACACACCATTTTGGTCACCGAAACTGGCTATGAAGTGCTGAC
>JACCDG010654775.1_pt1 | contig 11458 bp, 17 predicted proteins | sample 7442471 | NCBI WGS metagenome assembly JACCDG01 (sample SAMN15323444, study PRJNA562643) | freshwater metagenome | isolation source: river surface water | place: USA:Blue River Watershed | collected 2017-08-17
GCATCTACTTCGCTCCTTTCAAGACCATGTCGAGCACCCGCTCGGCGCGCGGGCGCAGCGCCGCCACGTCGCCGTCGTTACAGATCCCAGCATCGAAGACGTCGCGCAGCGGGTCCGCAGGGTGCCAGGTGCCTTGCCTCAGATCATCGCTGACGAAGTCAGCGTAGCTGCAGGGACCGTCATCTTGTGAAGCACCTGCTAACAGCTCGGTAACGTGGCCGTTCCACTCGACGCCCGGCCGCTGCACGAGCACGTTCACGCCGCCCGCGTCGTGGATCGCTGCCGCCTCGTTGAGCCGGCGCACGTCGGGCACGGCGACCACGAGCTGCGGATCGGAGCTCACGACCAAACGGCGCAGCTCCTCGACGCACTCAACTAGGTACGCCTGCGCTCGCGCCACCTCGATGCGCCAGCGCTTGACCCAGTGGTCGTGATCGCCGCCGAGCAGCGTCGCGGGCACGCCCAGGTTGATGAGCATCTGCCGGTACGTAATGCCCCACTCGGGGCACACATTGTCCTTCTTGGCGTCGTCGGTGAATACGCTGATATCTACGCCGTAGGCCGCCGCCGCGGCCTGCCGCAGCGGGTCGGCGAAGGCGACCGAGACGAAGGCGAAGCCGCGCTCTATGGCGACCTCGCGCAGCACCCGCGCGAACGTATCCTTGCCCGCCCTCTTTAATCCTCCGATTCCTATCACATATCGCATACTTATTCCCCTTCTCCGAGCTTGATCCAGCTCACGTCGTTACTCTCTATGTGATACAGTCGCGCCCGCGCTTCTGCGGCGTCTGCGATGTCGTAGCTCCGCAGGTAGTATACCGCGCGGCACCCCCTCGCGATCAAGTCCTGTGTGCAGCGCAGGCAGGGCTCGTGCGTGACGTAGGCCGCGGCGATTTCGCCCGTGCTATAGTCGAGTGCCGAGCGCTCCGCGTGGCGGGTGTTGAAGCAGCGCGCCGACGGGTTGCACGTCTCCGGCTGGCAGTGCGGCTGCCCCGGCAGCGCGCCGTTGTAGCCCACGCCCGCCACGCTGCCGTCTCGCCGAAGCAGTACGGCTCCGACACTCAGCCGCCGACAGGTGGACAGTCGCGCCAGCTGCTGCGCCATCCGCATGTAGACCTCGTGCTTCAGCTGCCTGCGCTCGTCGCTCATTCTTCACCTCTGCGTCGCTTAATTCGCTGCTCAATGCGCGGCGTCCGCTTCGCTGTCGGCACATCGTGCGGCGCACCGCACCGACCGCATTTTACGACTGAAATCTGCCCCACCGTATCGCCGTCGCAGTCTATGTTCGGGCGCTTCGTCACGTCTGCTGGCTCAGCCTGGCATACAGCAGAGCATTTCTTGCATGTAAACTCCCACCATACAGGAGCTGAAATAACCTTCATTTTATCACCTCTTTAAATTCGCAAATCTACGCGCTTCCGGAGCGCGCAGAGCCAGACCCCGTACCCGAGCCGCCACCCGCGCCAGATCGCGCCTCCTGAGCGCTCCCAGGCCCCGTAGCGTTGATGTCTAGGCCCTGGACGAAGTAGCGGACGATGCCGTTCACCGCGCCGAGCTTCTCAAGGTGCACGCTGCGCCCACTCGTGACTACCTCGCGGCCCACGATCGCGCCGAGCATCCGGCCGAGCTTCGCCGAGCTCCGGGGGTCCGCGCTCTTGGTCAGCTCGCACAGCGCGCCGACCACATCCATGGCCCGCCCGTCGCGGTTCGCGTGCATGTCGAAGAGCTGCCGCGCCGTGAAGGGCCGCGAGCCGTAGATCTGCCCGAGCGCCTGCATGACTAGCTCGTAGCCCTGGCCGTCGGCGTTGAGCTCCGCGTTGTCCGACACCGGGTCGGGCATCCCAAGCCAGACGATCGCCTGCTGGACGAGCCGCGACCACCGGCGGTACTTCTTGTGTGGTCGGGCCGAGGCGTCTTGCGGGCAGCGCGCGGCGGCGAAGGCCGAGACGATCGTGTACACGTCGCGCAGCGCCTGGGGCTGAGCCCGCGCGTACTCCTCGGGATCCTCGGGCTCGAAGTCCGTGTCGAAGCAGACGATCTTCTTGAGGTTTATGACCATGGCGCGCACGGCCATGTCGGCGTCGAAGCTCACGTTGTTGCCGCTGATCGCGAACACGCTGCCTCGGAAGTCGGCGTTTATCATCGTGTGCTTGCCGAGCTCGCGGTCCTCGTTCTGTGGCAGCGTCAGGAGCGCCGCGACCTTGGGGTTTGACCACACCTGGCCCTCTTTGAGGTTGTCCCAGAATACCAGCGGGCGCGTGGACCACCCGTAGGTCGCCTTGTTGGCCTCGTCGCCGTGGGCGTCCTTCTTCTCGGTCACAGGCACCGGGACGCTCCCGTAGAGCAGCCCGTACGCGATCACGAGCGCCGCTGTCTTGCCGCTGTTCTGCTCCGCACCCCGCGTCACGAAGAGCGGGCAGGTCTCGTACGCCGTGCGCGTGGCGAGCGTGAGCAGGAGGGCCAACCAGCGCGACCTGTCCGCCTCTTCGCGGAAGTTGGCGACGCGCATGTACTCGAAGAGCCGGTCCCTGGCCGCCTTTGCGTCGGCGAGCGTGGGCCGCTCCGGGAGGGCCAAGGTTACGCCTGAGTCGTCGTAGTAGACCATGCTCGCGGCGTCGTAACCGGGCGCGGCGCGCACGGTCCCGCTCTCGGTCACGGGCGGCAGGCGCGACACGCGCCGCAGCTCGGGGAGCCCCGGCCAGGATCCGCGGGCGCAGATGACTCGGGCGAGGTCGAGCGGCGCGGCCTTGGTCACGACCTCTATGCGCTTGTCGTCGGCGGGGCCGACCTCTTTCTTCACCACGAACTCGGCGGCGAGCGCCATGCTCTCGCGGAGGCTGTCCGCGGAGAGCCAGTGGATGGGCGACCGCCCGCCCTGGACGCGCACGAGGTGCCCCGCGTGGACGTAGACCGCGCTCTTGCCGCTGAGCTTGGACAGCGCGTCGAGCGTCTGCCGAACATTTACCGCTACGTCGGGTGATATTTCGATCACCGGCCGGAGCTGCAGGTCCACACCCTCGGCGTCAGCCGGCGCAGCGACTGGCTGCGGACGCCAGAGCTCGTGTCCGCGGGGCTTGTCCACCTGCCGCGACGGCTTGGCCGCGTCCCGCGCTTTGTGCAGCAGGTCCGGCTTCGCCCACGGATAGGGCCGCCCGACGCTTTCGGCGGTACCGTCGTGGCAGCTCTTATTCCAAGGCGACGCCGCCATGACCCGCGCGACGTCCTCGGGGGGCAGACACAGGCCCCAGCACCCGAAGCGTGCGATGGCCAGGGCATGCGCCCCGGCACCCCCCGGCAGCATGCCCGGGTAGCTCGGGTCGCAGCCCTCCAGGTACAGCCGCAGGCGTTTCTCTCGCCGGTGCTGGCTGTTCTTGGGGTGCGCGAGCAGCGCCTCCAGCTCGCGGTCTTCGGCCCCCGAACCAAACAGGTCAGCGGCGCTCGGGGGCTCGGCGTCCTCCGGCGCGGGGAACCAGGCCCAGTCGAAAGCGGGCAGGAGGGCCAGGAGTTCCCTCGTCCAGGGCTGGACCTCCTCGTACGCGCCGCCGGTGCCATGGACGCTGCCCGGGGCCACGACCTGCCCGCCGTCGGCTTTCACGTCGATGTTGAGGACCTTGTCTTTTCCGTCAGAGCCGCGGACCGAGATCCGCGCCCGGTTGCCCACGGCGGAGTCCCCGGCGGGTCGCTTGTAGAACCAGTGCTGGCCGCGCCAGCCAGCCTCGGCCCGCCCGCTGTAGGTCTTCACCGGCGTCGGCGGCAGGTGCTCCGCGGCCCACCGCGCCGACTCCTCGGAGTCCACGTCGACGGCCACGACCTCGAACTCGGCGCCGGTCTTGCCCGTGCGCACGCCGACGTTGAGGTCCGGCGCCAGGTCCAGGTCGTCTGCGCTCCGGGGCACCGGCGCGCTCTGCCAGCCTTTTTGAAAGGGCGTCTTGCCCCGCTTAGCCGCGGGCTTCTGCTGCTCGCTCGGGTCGTTGGGGCTGCGCAGCGCCACGGGGCAGAGCCCCAAGCCGATCAGGCGCTCGGCGATTTGGAGCGCGTTCAGCGAGCGGGGGGCGCTCACGATCGTCGTCCCCGCTTGATCGCTGTCGTCGCCAGCTCGTCGCAGCGCTCGTTTTCAGCATCGCCGCTGTGCCCCTTTACCTTGACGAAACTAAGGCGGCTGCCGAAGCGGGCGCACGTCTTGCGCACAGCGGCAACTAGCTCTTGGTTGGCCTTCGCTCGCCAGCCCTTCGAGAGTAAGCCGATAGCATATTCTGAGTCGCTGTATACGATGATTTTATTTGCCAAAGCACTGCCTTGGCGTCGCAGGACGTACAGTAAGCCGGCATCAACGGCGAGTAGTTCAGCGCGTTGGTTCGTACCGTCGCCTAGAAATTCTGAGACTTCAACGCGACCAGGATCATAACTGTCGCCTTCATCGAAGATGACGCAGCCAATGCCCATCGGGCCTGGGTTGCCCGAGCAAGCGCCGTCGGTGTAGACGTGGATCGTTTTCATTTACTTCGCTTTTCTCACTCGTCGCTTGGGTGCCATATCGCGAAGGCGCTCGACGCGGACGTGCACGATCATCTGCTTGCGCACAGCCTCGACGGGCCAATAAACATCGGTGTCCCTCCTGCCTTTGGCGTGCGTTCCGGGGTAGACGCCAGCGTCGAGTAGGTCGCAGGTGTAGCCCGCGCCGTCGGGCCGCCAGAACAGCGCGCAGTTCCCGACGGTCTGCCGAGTGTCTTGGATGTAGTAATGCGCCTTCTCGTCGATCGGCTTTCCCCTACCGTCTCGCAGTACCTTTTGCTTTTCCATGCTCAGCATAGTCCCAGACCCCAAAGATTTAGTCAAGGTGTGTTTTTGTCCTACAGTGGAGTAGTGGAGCACAGAGCCATACCCGCAGGTGTTGATGATGAGCGCCGCGGGGTCCTTGACGCTGACGCGCATGCCGATCGCGGTGAAGTGGCCCATAGATATGATGCTCATCGCTCTTTCTCCTTGTGCAGGCAGACGACGTGTCCACAGGTGGCGCAAGTAGGCGCCAGCTCGATGTTCTCGACGGGCAGCGCGAGGGTTAACCCGTGGACCCCGGCGGCTCGCGCTTCGAGGTGCCACAGGGCTCGACGCAGCGACGACAGCACGACGGCGTTGTTGCCGTCGGGGAACTGTTTGTCGACGTGCTGGACTCGCTCGATCAGGGCGCGCAGGACCTCCTGCATGGTCGTCCCGGCGTAGTGCCCGACGTTGCCTGGGTATCGCGCGCCCTCGCGCTTGACGAAGGTGAGGACCTCTTCCCCCGGGCCGTCTAGATGCGATAGGCCGTACACGTGGCCGGGATCGATGACGCGCATGCCCAGCATAATCCCAGACCCCAAAGATTTAGTCAAGGTGTGTTTTTGGCCTACAGTGGAGTAGTGGAGCACAGTGCGGTACTCCTATACTCTATATAATATACTATATTACTATTTATTTTAATTCTCTTCTCTCTAAGAAGAAAAAAGATATAATATACTCCACTACTACTGAGGTAGCTGAAATGATTGAGGATTTAGGAAGTGGGTGTACACTGGAGTAGTGTGGATGAAGTGTAGAAGCATGAGGGTATCGTGTGTACCTTTGGTTAGGTTTTAGTGCAGTGCCCAGAGTACCTGACATTGTGTATTTGCAGGAAGTACAGGATTAAGGCCAGGTGAAACTACAAATTCACTTTGACCTGATCTGGAGCCTAGCTTCGCAATCGTGGGAAGATAGCTTTACACTTTCGTGTAGTACACACATGTAGGCAAGGCAAAGTGCTCCACCTTGCTCCACTAGTGCTCCACTAGGGGCAATGTGTGCAAAGTAGGCAGAGCGGTCCCCAGATTATGGCGCGAACGGGAATTTGGACCGCCGATTAAGGTTGCGCTGGTTCGACGGGATGAATTAAGCTCTGGATTAAGGAGGAAGAGAGTATGAGAGGTTACTTCGCGATCGGCATCGAGAACACCAAGGACGCATTCAACGTCGGCAGCCTGTGGCGCACGGCGGACCTGTTCGGGGCGGCCTTCATCTTCACGATTGGCAGGCGCTACAAGACGCAGGCCAGCGACACGATGAAGTCTGCGCGGCGGGTGCCGCTCTTCCACTACGCGGACTTCGAGGACTTCATTGGCCACCTCCCGTACGACGCGCAGCTCGTCGGCTTGGAACTCGACCCACAGGCCAAGCCCGTCGAGACATTCTGCCACCCGGAGCGCGCGGTCTACCTGCTCGGCTCCGAGGACAACGGCATGAGTAAGGTGGCGATGCAGCGCTGCCAGCACCTCGTGCAGCTACCCGGCCGCACATCGCTCAACGTCGCCGTAACCGGCTCCATCGTTCTCTACGACCGACACGCCAAGGCGGTGCGTCAGTGACCTCTGATTCGTTTGAGTACCTGACGCAGCGCTGGTCAGAGACACCGCGCTTTGAACCGCTCTGGGTTTCACCTGCTCTAGTCTTGGCCCTCTTGGGCTCGTCGCGCTTCTGCCTCGTCGCGTCGCTGACGAACCCGCTGGAACGCCGCGCCGTGAGAGACGGACGGGTGCCCGTCTTCACCGACGGTATGCGCACGATCATTGACAGGCACGCCTGCGCTGCCTTCGCCGCTGAACTGCAGCGTGCCGAGAAGCGCCACGGAATGGTGCTCTCATGACCGCCGAGCGCTGCCCGACGTGCGGGGAGTGGGTATTCTCGAAGTACCATAAGTGCGACCCGGTCTGGTTCGTGGTGATCGTCGAGGGCGAGGAGCAGCCTGCGGACGACGACTACCGCGAGGTGCGCGCCGTCGACGAGGAGGAAGCGGCGGAGAAGGGCGCAGAAGAAGACGACTGCAACAGCGCCGACTACGAGATAATGAAGGGCTACGGCGACTACGTAGCCTGGGTCAAGGCTGCCGCCGACGCGAAGCCCAGGCGCTTCAAGGTCACGGGCGAGGCGGTACCTCAATACTACGCAAAGGAGATCGAGGAATGAACATCTACGACAAGGTCGAAGAAGTGCTGACTGCTCTGGACGAAGTGGCGACGGCGATCGGGGCGCTCGCGGTGTTCAAGCACACCTGCGGCCTGCTCGCCTCGGGCTTGAACTCCAAGGGGCGTTTGTCCGCCTTCATGCCAGGCTACCACACCGCCGAGAAGAACGCGCTGGAAGCGTGGGAGGCCAGCGTCGCCAAGGACGGGCGGCGCGCGGTTAAGCTCTTGTTCAGTGACTACTACGTCCAGAAGACAAAGCTAGAGGCGCTGCTCAGCGAGCAGATAGCATGACGCGTCGAGCTGTAGTGCTGCTCAGCGGTGGTCTTGACTCGACGACGGTGCTGGCAATCGCCAAGGCCGAGGGCTTTGCGCCGTGCGCGCTGAGCTTCCGCTACGGCCAGCGCCATGCCGGCGAGATCGCGGCGGCGCAGGCAGTGGCCCGCCAGCAGGGGGTCAGCGACCACGTCATCGTCGACATCGATCTGCGCGTCTTTGGCGGCTCGGCGCTCACCGCCGACATCGCGGTGCCCAAGGATCGCGATCTTGCGCGCATGGGCCACGACAACGAGATCCCGGTGACGTACGTGCCGGCGCGCAACACGATCTTTCTGTCGTACGCGCTAGCCTATGCCGAGGTGCTCGGCGCCGCCGATATCTTCGTCGGCGTCAACGCGCTCGACTACAGCGGCTATCCGGACTGCCGACCCGAGTACCTGCGCGCCTTCCAGAAGCTCGCCGATCTGGCGACGGCGGCGGGGGTGAGCGGGCAGACGCGGATGCGGGTGCACGCGCCGCTCTTGAAGCTGACCAAGGCGCAGATCGTCCTGCGTGGCCTGCAGCTCGGCGTCGACTACAGCCTGACGCGCAGCTGCTATGACCCGCGGCCCGACGGCGCGGCGTGCGGGCGCTGCGACTCGTGCCAGCTGCGCCTGGCCGGCTTTGCGCACAGCGGGCTGCGCGATCCGGCCCCCTATGTCTAAGCTGTTTGTGGCTTTTTTCCCGTCAAAGGTGAACGACCGCCTCAACGGCAAGCCGTGGGAGCCCGATCGCTGGGTCGGGCGCTGCATGGTGAACCCAGCCTATGCAAGGCGCTGTCGACTGGTGTTGCCCGAAGCCGAGACTGTGGTCGACAGCCAGGCTTTCCAGCAAGCCGCTGCTCGCGCGAAGTACGAGAGGGCTGTACGACTCAAGAAGAAGAAACTGCCTCCCAAACCTTTAGAAGCCGCAGCGGCGGCCGTAGCTCAACACCAGTACTGGAAGAGCTTGGGTATCCGCCCCGCAGCCGTCGTTCACTTTGACGACGTAGTAGGCGTGGACGAAGAGATGGTAGACGGGAAGTTGGTCAAGCGCAGGGGCACGCGCGAGTCCGCCGCACTAGCCGTGGAGAACACCGTGCAGGGCGCCTTCGTGTTCTCCGCCTACAGGGCGGAGCGGCGGGCCGAAGGCGAGTGGATGCCTCCTATCGCCTGGGCCTGCCAAGGGGTAGACCCAGAACAGTACGAGGGGTGCCTCCGTCGTCTTCTACCGCTAGTAGAGTTCGGGGACTGGGTTGCGATGGGTGGGTTCTGCATCATAGGCAGGCTCCGCCGATACGTTCCGGTGTTCTTAGAGACATGCCGCCGTGTGTTCCCCCTTATTGCCTCCGCTGGGGTCCGTCGTGTGCACGTCCTGGGGGTGGCCTTGGTGTCTGCGCTGCGGGACGCCGCCGTCCTGGCGGCTGAGCATGGGTTAGAACTCTCCACCGACTGCTCTGGTCCCGAGCGTTCGGGGTGCGCCTTCGGTAAGAGGACGTGCGCCGACGGGGTGTCCCGACCGCTGCGCGACCTAGGCGAGCCCTGCCGCAAAGGCCAAGACTACCACCCGGCAGATCTTGCCCGCTACAATATAGAAAGGGTATCAGAGATATGCATGGACCTGTCATCCATACCTGCGCCTACGCCTTGCTCTGCGTCGCCGCGGCTGCGGCGGCAACCTACGGCGGGCCTACGTGGACGCCGTACGTCGCCTTCTTCGCGATCGGTGGGCTGATGCGCCTGAAGGATGTGATCCAGCGGACCTGGGGCTGGCGCTGGGCCGTGGTCGCCGTAGTACTCGGCGCCGGGGTAGGCGTGCTAATCCCAACGACCCGCGCCGTGGCCGTCGCTGGCGGTGCCGCGGCCGTAGTTGCTGGTCTCGTCGACGTGGTCGTCGTTGAGGCGTCTGGGTCGCTGCTGCTGTCTGACGTGGTCTCCAGCCTGATCGACTCATGGCTTTTTTTGACGCTGGCCTTCGGGGGCGGCCCGTGGCTCGCGCAGTGGTTAGCAAAGGTCGTAGGGGGTGCGTTCTGGCGCAGTCTGCGCCGTGACCCGATGGGCACGGGCTGGCGACGGTGGGGGCCTTTCCTCTTTCAGCAGATCCCCGGCCTCCGCGTGTGGGAGCTTGACCTCGGCCTCGTCGGGCTGCGCCTGCACCGCTTCGATGCCGCCGACGTCCTGCCGCTGCTGCACAGCCACCCGTGGTCGGCGGTCTTCCTCACCATCCTGGGCGGCTATTGGGAGGAGACGCTGGCGGGGTTACGTTCACCGCGCTGCGTCAACTGGGTTTCCCCGTCAACATTCCATCGCGTCGCCAAACTGACACGGACGCCGACGTGGACCGTTGGCATACGGTGGGGGTCTGCGCCGTCTTGGGGCTTCTGGTCACGGGAGACGGGCTATGTCGACTGGCGAATTGCCTTGACAGCGACGCAGGATCGCGTAGAGTAGGACGCTCAACACTAGAGAGGAGGCAGAGCGATGGCTTATAGATGGAACGGCGTGGAGTGCGACACCTTCGAGGAGCTGCAGCGGCTCCAGGGGAGCGCGCGCACGACGAGCGCGGTGGTTAAAGAGACGCGGGAGCCTAAGAAAAAGAAGCATGTGTGTGGGCTCCAGTGCGACTACCCAGAATGCACAAGGAGGGGCAAATGACCCTCCAGATCGTCAAGGGCGGCGCGCGCCGGCCGCAGATGTCGTGCATACTCTTTGGCCCTCCCGGGACGTGGAAGACCAGCACGCTCGCGTGCGCGCAGCGGGCGCTGTGGCTCGACTTCCACGGCAGCACCAAGACCATGGGGGAGCGGCCGGACTGCGCCTGGGACCCCGAGACGGGGGAGGGGCGGCCCGGCAGCTACCCCGACCTCGTGGACATGATCCGTGACGTCGCGGCAGACAAGAAGCTACGCGCGGACCACGACTGGCTCATGCTCGACGGACTCGACGACGTGGAGCAGGAGTTCTTGCTCCCCGAGGCGCTGCGCCGGGCAGACGCCAAGTCGCTCGGGGAGAACTTCTTCAAACCCTGCGACTTCCTCCTGGCCGTCCACCTGGAGTTTCGGCGCGAGCTGGAGCTGCTCGTGCGCCAGGGCTGGAACGTCGGCATGACGTGCCACGCGCAGAACATCGAGCGCGTGAACGCCGACGGGGTGAACTGCCTCGTCTGCGACCTCAAGGTCATGTATGTGTCGGGCAAGCTCGGTAAGTGGGACGCCGCGCCGATCTGGCGCGACTGGGTGGATCACTGCGTCTATCTGGACATGGAGGGGGGCAAGTACGCGAAGCTCGACGCCAAGGACAAGATCGCGCACGCCACGGGGACGTACGGCGCGGGGCGCGTGGCCTACCTGCGCGGGGAACCCTGGCTGGAGGCCAAGGTTCGGCGCCTGGAGTCCGTGCCCTCGCCGATGAAGTGCGGCTCGCCCGAGGAGCTCTGGGCCGTGCTCTGGGGCAGGTGGTCAGAGAGCTTCGACTCCGGAGCCCTGGAGCGCAAGCGGGCCGAGGTCCTGGCTCTCGCGCAGACGTACTTCGCCGCGGGCGGCAAGGGCTCCCAAGAGAAGCTGGTGGGCGCGGTGAACGCGGCGAAAAGCACCGGGGCTCTCGACAAGATCGCAGCGACTCTGCGATGAGTCGCTGCGATCACTACAGCAAGCACTTGCGCGCTTTGCGCGACATCCTGTCCGGCATTGAGCACACCGAAGAAGTGCCGAGTAGCGTTGAGCTTGAGATTGAGGAGCACGCCGAGGCTCTCATGCAGCTCGTCGGTTACGAGTGCCTTGACAAGAGTGCTGCGCTTTTGCGATAGTACCGAGGGAAAGGAAGAAAGAATGGACGAGTACGCTCTTTATTGTTTTGGCTTCGCCTGGAAGCTAGCGAGCAACCAAGAACCTGTGAAGGCAGCGACGGTGCGCCTACAGGCCGCGTTCATGCTGGGCGTGGCGCACGCGGCCGATAGTCAGCGCGCAGAGGGTCCGACGGCGACCGAGGCGATCAGCGACGCCTCGACGCTCGTTTCGACTCTCGATCGCATCCTGAAGTAGAAAGGCGGACAGGAGGCATGGAAAAGGTCACGATACGGTTCAGCAGTAAGCGGGAGTCCCAGGACTTCTGCGCGAAGCATCCGATCGACTCGGACATCGAGCTGGCGGTGGGGGGCGCGGTGCTCACCTTCGTCGTCGCGGGCTTCGA
>JACCDG011512450.1_pt1 | contig 11458 bp, 7 predicted proteins | sample 7442471 | NCBI WGS metagenome assembly JACCDG01 (sample SAMN15323444, study PRJNA562643) | freshwater metagenome | isolation source: river surface water | place: USA:Blue River Watershed | collected 2017-08-17
AGTGCGTATGACGTGTTGTCATTTATTGTTCGTAGCATTTGATTTAAGAGGAACACTACAAGCCTCTGCATGCTGACACCTGACTACCGCTATCGCTGTCAAATCCAATGTCGACCCCAAAGAACGTAGGTACAAAGTTACGAAGAAAGCAGCTGCTTTTTTTATTGCAAACGAAAAACTTGTGGGGTTTGCAAAGGATTTACATCCAATTGAAGGTATAAGATGCCATTTTTTATTTCTGCCTGATTGCTTTTGTTTAAGGGCTTCACGGTCCACTTGTTTTGTTTTGTGTTTTCGCTGGGGTTGAGCAATGAAAGATCTAATCTGACCTGACTCTTTGGCTGTGTACCCGGAATCCAAATGGCATAAACCGCTTTTTCTACCTGTGTAAATACCCAAGTGCCGATTTCACCGTTTTTGATTTCATAAGGCGCAACAGGCTTGGAGTTGTAGATGGCTGCGCTGTTGATGTTCATCCAGTCTCCGATTTCATCGAGTCTTTGGTAGGCGAGGCTGTCCCAGCGGCCTTGCGGGTCAGGGGCAATATTGAGTAGGAAGTTGCCGCCTCTTGAGACAATAAGGCAAAGATTTTTAAGCAGAGTTGCGGTGCTTTTGTATTGGTCACCAGGCACGTAACTCCAGCTGTTGGCCATGGTCATGCAGGTTTCCCAGGGGTAAGGCAAGGGCCTGTCAGGAATACTTTGCTCTGGAGTGAGGTAGTTTTGGTTGGGGCCTTCTACGGCGCGGTCCACAACAATTAAGCCTGGTTGCAATTGGCGTGCTTTAGCCGCAAGTTCATCCATGCGGATATTTTGATCAACGGGTTTGTAGCCCCACTTCGGGGAGGTTTCGGTGTAGGGCTGAACCCAACCGCCATCTAGCCACAAGATGTCAATTTTGCCATAGTGCTGCATGAGTTCCATGATTTGGCCTTGTGTGAATTGAACAAATGATTCCCATTTGGCTGGTTTCTTTTGAAGGTCATAGTTGGGGTTGCGATCGTAGGGTGGGAATTTGGGGTCCCAGTAGTCTGGGTGGTGCCAGTCGGGCTTGGAAAAATAGGCGCCGATCCAGAGCCCTTCAGCCCTAAAAGCTTCGAATATACTTTTGGTGAGGTCGGGTTGCGCGCTTTTGCTATTGGGGCAGGCTGGGTTAGCCACTGTGTAATTCGTGAGTTTGGAATCAAACATGCAGAAGCCGTCGTGGTGCTTGGTGGTGAACACCATGTATTTCATACCTGCATTTTTGGCGGCTTTAGCCCAACGTTTTGGGTCGAACTGTGTGGGGTTAAAGGTTTGTTGAAGCTTTTCATAGTTACTTACGTAGTCGAAGTAAGAAGCTGCATAGGGCCCGCGGCGTGTGCACCAATCTTCGTCTTCGGGGCAAATGCTCCAGCTTTCAACAACGCCCCATTGGCTGTAGGCGCCCCAGTGCATCAAGAGCCCAAATTTGTAATCTTGCCATGTGGCCAATTTGTTCAGGACCAAGCTGTCGGTCGGGGGGAAGTAGGTTTGCTCGTGGTGTTGTGCGCTGACAAACTTTGGAAGCAAGCCGCATAAAAGTATAATGAGTTGTAATTTATTTTTCATGGCCATAAACTTCAATTTCATCGATAAATAACCAGCCTAAGCCATCGACACCTCGCCATTTAGGGAGTTGCCCCGGATTGCCAATGGTTATTTCTAGTGTTTGAATGCTGCTATTTGGAAAATGCGTCAGCGTGAGCGGATAACTGCCGTTAGGTTGTGCTTGGTTGACCAAAGCATTCAGGGTAGAATCTGTAAAACTTTGTAGATCTGAAGTTTGTCCAAATGCCTTCAAAAAACTTGGGCCCATGATCCACGATTGGTTATTGGCCAAATAATGGATGCGCACCGAATCGATTACATATGGTTTTTTGAGCACGAGTTGAAATTTGGCGTCCTGACCCTGCCATCCTTGCCAACTTCTTTGGTATTCTTGGGTGGCACGTAGGCCATCATTGAGACTAGAGCTAAAAGTGTAAGTAATTGTGTCTTCAAGTTGAAGACCATCCGAATAGGCCTTTGCGGGTAGGGTGTGGTATTTAATTTGTTGATTTTTTGCCAAATGATTTACCATGGCTTCTTTCCAAAATTGCTGGGTGCTTTTTTCATAATCTGAAGGGCTGAGCCTGACTTCATGCAAGAGTTTGGGCCCATAATTGAGCGCAATGCGCGTAAAGTCTTTGAGCATTTGCTGATAATAAGCGCTGTTGCCCGAAAAATACCAATCGGACCCCGCACTTGGTGATTTGGAAACTTCGAGTAAGGCATAACGGATACTTTGTTCGGCCATTTCAATTCTTTGAATGTGTGTTGCCTGCATTTCAGGAAGGCTTTTGGCCTTTTCATACATACTGAGTGCCCATTTGAGATTGGCAGGAGCTAAATAGCCGCCGATATGGGTAATGGGTGGTTCGTAAAGTGTCAGCGCTTTGCCACTTTCTTGTAAATCTTTGACCTGAGCACGCAGTACTTCCCGAACAATCATACCGGCAGGGCCATAGTAATTTTCTGTAAATTCATAAATAAGGCTATCGGCATTGAGCTTCGGATCCCAAGCCCATTTAGAAAGTAGAAAGGCGCGCAGTGGTTGCATTTCTGAGGAGGGCGAGTTGTAGCCTTGCTCAAAAAGCATTTTGACTCCATTTTGCTGGAAAATTTGGATGTTTTCTTGGAGTGTAGGCCAATTCGGGAAGGGCATCACCATGTGCGAGAAATTGATGACGTAATCCCAAATGAGGATATTTTGTGTCAGGGCCGCCCAATTTTTCAGGTCTTTTTCAAAGCTGCTGCCTTTTAAAGATTTTGCCCGATTCTCCTCAATAGTGCATAGCATGATATTGACATTGGCTTCGGGTTTGGTAAGTATCGGCGCACTTCGAGTATACTGGTAGGCGAGGGTTGAAATATTTTTATTCGGAAAGCGCTTGGCTACTTCATTGACAAAGCGCAACATGGTGCCAGCGTGGCTGTGCTCAATAGAGTCTGTGTGTTTACAGGCGTCACATTCGCAAAAGTTGTAGTTGTCCATTTGGCTCACCGACCAATATTTGGCTTCAGGTTTTTTACTGATTTCAATGGCGAGATTATCACAAACCAGATTTAAAACGTCCGGGTTGCTCAGGCAAACTTGGTCTTTCATGCGGATTCCGTTGCGCAGCGCATAATATTCTGGATGTGCTTCGAAGTGTTGTTCGGGAGGTAGTAATTTGTGTAAAGTATGTACCCACAATCCCCAACCCGGATGATTTTCAAAGGTAAATGATGATTCACCACTGGTTAGTTTGTGCCAGTCGCCGTAGCCAGTGCGTCTGGTTTCTCCGTAAAAAATTTCTCGGTACTCAAAGGCCGGAACAGATTCATAACGGTCATAGGCAAATTTAACAGGCAGTCGACCCGGCAACTTGGTGCACTCAGCTTGGTAGTATTCAAAACCAAATTTGCGCTGCAAGACATCATAGACAGCGTTTTTACATGCTGCTTCTGAGTAAGCAAAAATTTGAATCTGACGTTGGTCACAAATCACACCAAAGCCATCGCTTCCCCAGGTTTCGCAGTTCGGAAAAAGTTGTTGGTCAGGCCAGAAAAAGCGCAATTGAAATTGAGTCGTTTGTTGCCCGGCTTCACGCAGGTAAAATTCAAAGGTGCGTTGTAGTTTGGGGAAAAACGTTTCCTTTTGACCGAAAGTAGCAAGCGTCAAAAGCAAAAAGAAGGAGAGTATGAAGTTTTTCATGAAATGATATGTGTAAATATGGGTTTTTAATGAAAGCCGCCTTTGCCACGGTAAAGCTGAAGGGGTTCAGCAAATTGCAGTTGTAGCACACTGATCATGGGGTCCATTGCTGCAATAGGAATTTCTATAAAGTAAGTCCCGGGTACATAGCTCCAAGAAATCTTACCGACTTCTTTGATCGGAATAATATCCTCAGAACCAAGTAATTTCACATGAGTCGTTTTGCTTTTAATGCCTTTTAAGTAAATGGTCATGACGCCTTTTGCAGTGCTCAGCTCCATATTTTGTGGGCTTGGAACAAAGAGGTTTAACTGTAAAGAATCTTTACTGAGTGTAGAGTTACCATGATAATGCCCAGCTGGCAGACCCGCCGTTGTGCCGTAAATGGCGCTTGCATTTTTTTGCGTCCAACGTCCAAATTCTTTCAGAATGGCAACTTGTTCATCCGGAATTGTACCATCGGCTTTGGGTCCGATATCGAGTAGCAGGTTGCCGCCCATGCCCAAACATTCGGTAAAAATGCTCAGTAGTTCGAATTGACTTTTAAAGTTGCGGTCTTGTGGGCGATAACCCCAGTTGTCATTGGAGGTGAGACACAATTCCCAGGTATTTCTGTCTGGGTGAATGATTGGCATGTTTTGCTCCGGGGTATCATAATCTCCAAAGCTTTTGAGCCTGCCATTTAATATCGCGTTTGGATTTTTAGCCTTAATGATGGAATCAATTTTTGCTGCTTCCCACTCTGTTTCTGAATGTTCCCAATCGCCATCAAACCAATATAAATCTGGATTGTAGTTTGTTGCAATTTCAGCAATTTGCCCATGCATGAATGTTAAAAAGCGTTCCCAGCGCGCAGGGTCATCTTTGATTTGATATCGGCTTGAGTCTTTGAGAAAGGCAGGGTAGTCATTTGAGGACCAATCGAGTAAAGAGTAATAAGCGCCTATTTTGATGTCTTCTTTTCGCAGTGCGCTATAGAATGGAGCAATTAAATCTTGACGTGCCGGTGTTTGGTGGCTCGTACTGAATGGATACTTCGGGTTCCAGTTTTGCTGTTTACTGGCCTGTGGTGTTTTGAGTTGTGTATTATAAAGGGCCAAACCGTCATGGTGTTTGGTGGTGATGACACAATATTTGGCGCCACTAGCCTTAATGAGTGCTGCCCACTGTTCAGGTTGGTAATGCTCAGCCGAGAACCTCTTCATTTGCGACATATAAGTGGGGTAGCTCACACTTTTGTTATGAAAGGCCCAGCTCTCTGAGGTGCCATCAACCGCATACATCCCCCAATGAATAAAGATACCTAGTTTGGCATCTGCAAACCATTCAGTAGTTTGTTTGGTTTCTTGTGCTAAAAAAATAGATGGTAGGAGGAAGAGGAGAAGTCCAATTTTATTCATCTCTCAAAGGAACAAAAATGCCCCGAAACGACCAAAATTTAAACAATCGTTTAATTTTTTATACAAATCTTAAACATTTGTTTAAAAAGAGTGTTTAAGTTTGCAGCGCAAATTTTGCAATACCTATGAAAAGAGACCTCAGTACGGAAGAAAAAATAAAGGCTGCTGCAAAGAAAGTCTTTATGACCAAAGGCTTTGATGGTTGTTCAGTACGCGATATTGCCAAAGAGGTAGGAAGCAACGTTGCTTTGCTCAATTATTACTTTAGATCTAAAGAAAAACTCTTCGAACTCATTTTTGAAGGCGCCATGAGTGATTTCTTGCAGTCCATGATAGAAGTTTTTAGCTCCAATCTCACACTTCAAGAAAAGCTAGAACAACTCATAGATAAAGAGTTTGAGTTTTTCATGGAGCACCCTGAACTACCCATGTTTATTCTGCAGTCTTTACATCAGAATAAAACCGATGCCCCAATGCCCAGTCATTTTTTAGAACCCATCGCCAAAACGGGCATTTTCGAGCAATTTGAATTGGCAAAAGCCAAAGGTGAAATTAGAGATATTAGCATCCGCAACATGACCATGTTATTGATGTCTAATGTGCATTATCCTTTTATGTCCAAAAAATTGACAGAGCAGTTTCACGGTATTGACGCCGAAATTTTTGAAGCAGATTTAATCAAGCATAAAGCAATAGTCAAAGAATTAATTATCAATTATTTATTTATACCAAACCCAAAAGCATGAAAATGAAACCCAATCTCTCCTTCGGATTGCTATTTGTACTGATGGGTCTGTCCGTACAGGCCCAAAAGTATGACCTCGCAGCTTGCTTGCGCCTGGCTGAAACGGCCAATGTGCAAATTCGAAATGCGCAACTTGATGTTGCCATCAATGAAAGTCAGCGTTCGGCTTACTTATCGACGCGTTTACCATCCTTAAATTTCAGTGGTGATTATCGCTACAATGCTGTCATTCCAGGACAGGTGGTTCCGGCTCAGTTTTTTGGCGGCCCAGCTGGTACATTTGCTGAAGTGAAGTTTGGTGTGCCTATCGTTTTGAGTAATACAGTGCAGCTCAATCAGATCCTCTTCAATTCCCAAGTAAATTATGGTCTGGCTGCTTTGCGTATCAATAGTGATATCGTCAAGATCAAGCGCGACATGACCATTCAAGAAGTAAAATATCAAGTAGCCAATACCTTTTTTATTCTACAAGGTGTTGATCAACAATTGCGTTTTCTAGATAGCAATGCAACTCATGTGAAACGCATGCTCAAAAACATGGATCTACTCGTGAGTCAAGGCATGCTAGTGCAGACCGAGGCAGACAAAGTTCGCATCAATTTGCTCAACATAGAAAACAATGTAGCAAACCTAAATGCTACTAAGTCACAATTAGAAGAATTGCTCAAAATCATGATTGGTGTTGATCCCAAAACAGCAATTAAATTGGCTGATGATCAAATGGTTCAGCAAACCTTACTAGTGGATCCAACACAAGCTAATTTATTTGCCTTGCAACTCCTCGAGCAACAGCAAAAAATGGCCGAAGAAGAGGCCAAAGGCATCAAGATGGGTTATTTACCTAATTTAAATCTGTACGGCATTTACCAATATAACGTCAATATGAATCCTGAAACAGATTTTCGTACGGGTATTGACGGGGCTTTTGTTGGTTTGCGTCTTGACTGGAATTTATTTGATGGTCTCGATAAGCACCATAAAGCAGCAGTCAATGCCCTTAAGCAAGAGCAAATTCAAGCGCAACAAGATCTTACGCGTTTGCAACTACAACAACAAAGCGAACAAAACAAGCGCAATATATCAGTAAAGGCTTCCGCTTTAGATGTCGCTAAAGAGCAACTTGGTTTGGCTGAATCCATTTTGAAAAATGCGTCTTTGAAATACAAAGAAGGTCTCATTTCCGTGAATGACTTCTTAATGGCTGAAACAGGTCTTGAGCAAGCACAAGCGGGTGTGGTAGCAGCGTATGTATCACTCAGACAAGCAGAACTTGAATACTTAAAAACAAACGGAAATATCAAATAATCTATCATGAAAAGAATCATCCTTATTTCAATTATTGTCATTGGTGCATTAGCTTTAACCGTGACAAAACTTTTATCAAACGCAGATAAAGCAAAAAAGAAAATTTACATCCACGACCTCGAGGCGGCAGTTTTAGTTGAAACGGCTAACCCTGTGGCCAATTATACATTTGAGAGTGCCTTTTCTTATTTAGGTGTTTTTGATGCGATGCACCAGAATAATGTGGCTTCAGAAGGATCTGGTAAACTCATCGATTTATTAGTAAAAGAAGGTCAACAAGTTCAAAAAGGTCAGGTAATCGCTAAACTTGATGACGAACTGATTCAGTTGCAAATTGAAAATGCAAAGCTGAACATTGCTCAGTTAAAAAATGACAACGCGCGCTTTGCAAATCTTCGTAAAGAACAGGCGGTATCATCTGTTGAAGCAGAGAAAATGGAATTGGCCTTGAAATCTGCCGAAGTACAACTAAAGCAACTTCAAAAACAACTCAAAGGCTGTAAAGTATTGGCGCCATTTTCAGGAGTTGTCACAAAAAAAATGGCAGACCTCGGTTCAATGGTCATGCCAGGAACACCAATTGTAGAACTCACAGATATTGCACAACTCAAACTTACCATTTCTGTTCCTGAGCGCGATGTGCTCAAGTTCAAAGTGGGGCAGAAGGTCGCAGTGAGTGTAGATGCGCACGAAGGAGAAGTTTACAATGCCAGCGTTTATAGTACTTCGGTTCAGGCCGATGCCTTACATAATTTCAAAGTACAAGTATTGGTTTCGAACAAAGCGCAAGCAAGAATTCTTGCTGGTATGTACGGAAGCGTAACGCTACAAAGCACAAAATCGGTTACGGCTATGGCTGTGCCAAGAAAAGCACTCATTGGCTCTACCAAAACGCCGCAAGTTTATGTGGTGCGCAACGGAAAAGCGAAGCTGACGAGCTTTAGCCCAGGTACCTCTGACGGAAATTACCTAGAAGTCGTTTCAGGCTTAGCAGCATCAGATCAAATTGTTGTGAAAGGACAAGTGAATTTAGAAGACGGGATGAACATCAAACGCAATAAATAGCCCCATGACACTTACAGAATTGGCCATTAAAAGGCCCTCATTTATCATCGTAATTTTCACCATCTTAGTTGGTGGTGGAATCCTCAGTTACAAGCAGCTCTCTTATGAGCTCATGCCGGATTTCTCGGCTCCTCTATTAACCATCACTACGGCTTATCCGGGTGCGTCTCCATCTACTGTTGAATCTCAGGTGTCTAAACCACTTGAAGATGTCCTAAGTGGTATGGAAAACGTCGATGAAGTGACTTCTTTCTCTTTCGATAATGCTTCTTTTGTATTGCTTGAGTTCAAGGCCTCAGCCAATATTGATGATGCACTTGAAGATGCGCAAAGAAAGATCAATAACAACCTGAGTAAACTTCCTGAAGATGCCCTCAACCCAGTGGTTGCCAAAATTGAACCCAATGCAACGCCAGTATTACAGCTAAGTGCCGTCGCATCCAAAATCAACGATGCTGAACTCATGCGCTTGATGGACGAACAATTGTTGCCGCAAATCAAGCAGGTAAAAGGGGTGGCCGAGGTTCAAGTGATTGGTGGTGAGCGTCGTGCGTTCCGCGTCAATGTAGACAAAGAAAAAATGCGCAAACTCGGTTTGTCTTTGGCCCAAATCAATCAGGCTGTTGCGATGTCAAACCTCGATTTCCCAACTGGAAAGGTCAAAAGTCAAGACGAGCAAATTACGGTGCGTTTAACGGGTAAGTACCAAAGTATTGAGGACCTTAAAAATCTTGTTTTGGTGTCCAAAGGCACTTCGTCTATCAAATTAGGTGATCTTGCAGAAGTGGTTGATGCCAGTGATGATCAAATAACTATTAGCCGCTTAAATGGCGTCAATGGTATTGGTCTGCGCATCAAAAAGCAAAGTGACGCCAATGCGGTTGATGTTGCTAAATTGACAAAGCAGAAATTCAAAGACCTCGAAGAGAAGTATGCCAAAGAAGGCTTGCAATTCACTATTGCTACGGACACCTCAATTCCTACTATTGAGTCGGTTGATGCCGTTATTCATGACCTCGAGTTGGCTGTCTTGTTAGTAGCCTTAGTGATGCTCTTGTTCTTGCATACCATCAGAAATGCCTTTATTGTCTTGGTTTCAATCCCGGCATCCTTGATTTCTACTTTTGTAGCGATGTACCTCTTGGGTTACACGCTCAACCTCATGACTTTGCTTGCGATGTCATTGGTGATTGGTATTCTTGTAGATGACTCTATTGTGGTCTTAGAAAATATTTATCGCCACTTACAAATGGGCAAGAAGCGTCGTCAGGCTGCACTAGATGGTCGAAACGAAATCGGATTCACAGCCCTTGCCATTACGCTAGTTGACGTCGTGGTCTTTTCACCGGTTGTCTTTATTGAAGGAACCATTTCTGACATCTTACATCAGTTCTCTATTGTGGTTGTGATTTCAACCTTGATGTCTTTGTTTGTTTGCTTTACCCTGACACCATGGTTGGCATCGCGTTTTGCCAAAGAAGTTCAACTCAACCCAAAGAAGCCTTTTCAAGCTATTTTGCTTTGGTTTGAGCGCCGAATCACCATCTTCACAGATTCTTATGTGAAAATAGTGGGCTGGGCACTCAGACACAAAATCTCGATGGGCTTGATCATCATTGGTATTTTCATCGCATCTTTCTCTACGATGGGCTTAGGTATTGTGGGTCAGGAATTTGTTTCTCAAGGTGACCAAGGAAAATTCATGCTCAAACTCAAATATGAAAAGAGTGCGACTTTTGCAGAGAATAACCTGACCACCATGAAAATTGAGCAGTTGTTATTGGCTCAAAAAGACATGATTGATATCGTCTTCTCCAATGTGGGCGGCCCAAGTGCAGGTCTCGGAGCTGCAGCTTTTGGCGCTGAAAACCGTTCAGAGGTTACGGTCATGATGAAAAAAGACAAGCAAAAGGAAATTCCGACAGTCGATTACATGAACGCCATTCGTCAGAAAATTGAGAATGAATTCCCGGGCGTGGAAGTGAAAGCGCTCAACATGGGCTTAATCGATTCCGAACAAGCACCAATCGAAATCTTCATCTCGAGTAATGACAAAGAACTCATGATGAAAGAAGCGCAGCGCTTGAAGCATGCGATTAAAGCCATGAAAGGAGCGAAAGATCCATCATTAAGTACCGAAGATATTACGCCTGAAGTTAAAATTGCGCTCAACCGTGAAAAAATGGGGCAATTAGGGGTAAATGTGGCCGCAGTTGGCATGCAATTACAGGGAGCACTTTCTGGTAATGATGACAGCCAAATTGATCTTGGTGGTTCAGAATACGACATCCGCGTAATGCTCGATGCTGCCAATAGAAAGGATATTCAGGATATCTCTGAACTCAGTTTTACAAATAATGAAGGCAAGCAAGTGCGCCTCAGTGACTTCGCTAATATCAGCGTAGACAACGCAGCGGGTACACTTGAGCGCAAGAACCGTATTCCAAATACAACACTCAGATGTTATGTCTTAGGGACTGCGCCAGGAACAGTTGCTACTGCCATTGAAGATTATCTTAAAAAAGCACCTCTTGATCCTAATGTTCGCCTCACATGGGGTGGAGAAATCAAAAGACAAAAAGAATCTTTTGGAGCGCTCGGAACTGCAATGGGTATAGGTGTTATCTTGGTTTACCTGATTATGGTGGCCTTGTACGATAACTTCGTGTATCCGTTTGTAGTCTTGTTCTCTATTTTAGTGTCTTTGGTTGGTGCTATCCTAGCGTTAGCCCTTACATCATCCAACATGGGGATTTTCACGATGTTAGGTATGTTGATGCTATTGGGGCTAGTTGCCAAAAATGCCATCCTGATTGTCGATTTCACCAATCACCTCAAGGAAAAAGGAATGTCCACTTATTTAGCCTTACTTGAGGCTGTTAAAGAAAGGATGCGTCCAATTCTCATGACAACCATTGCAATGGTCATTGGTATGGTGCCTATTGCCACAGCAACTGGCTCAGGTGCAGAATGGAAAAATGGCCTTGCTTGGGTACTCATTGGTGGTTTGACCAGTTCGATGTTCTTGACCATCATTGTTGTACCAATGATGTATTACGTTGTGGATCGCATTCAAGCTAAAATTCAATTTAAAAAGCTAGCCAAGCTTGCAGATATTGATGTAAACGAAGAGGCTAATTAATGTTTCTCTGAGTTTCATTGAATTACAATAACAAAAGAGGCGGCC
>JACCDG010062530.1_pt1 | contig 11457 bp, 9 predicted proteins | sample 7442471 | NCBI WGS metagenome assembly JACCDG01 (sample SAMN15323444, study PRJNA562643) | freshwater metagenome | isolation source: river surface water | place: USA:Blue River Watershed | collected 2017-08-17
AGAAATTGAGAAAATCCGTGCGGAACTCGAAAACAAAAACGAAGAAATGATTGAAGAACTTCAAAAGGTTTCAGGTATGTCGCGAAACGAGGCCAAAGACATCATTTTGAAACAACTCGAGAAGGATTACGCAGAGGACCTCATTGTTCGCCTCCAGAAATTGGAAATGTCGAATAAGGAGAAATTGGAGGCCAAAGCAAAGGAGATTTTGGCTACAGCAATTCAGCGACTAGGCACAACAACACCTGCTGATTTGTTTTCTTCCGTTGTAGATTTGCCTAGTGACGAAATTAAAGGAAAAATAATCGGAAAAGAAGGCCGAAACATCAAAACATTTGAGCGACTGACAGGCGTCGAAGTGATAGTGGACGATACTCCTGCCGTAATTACGTTGTCTTCATTTGATCCTGTCCGTCGTGAGATTGCAAAAATCGCGTTGCAAAGCCTAATCACAGACGGTCGAATTCAACCCGCAAAAATTGAGCAAGCAATTCAAAAGGCAAAAGATGAGATTTCGCAAACAATCAAGAAACAAGGAGAAAAAGCTGCTTATGAATGTGGGGTCTTCAACCTCGATCCAAAATTGCTCATGATTCTCGGTCGTTTGCATTATCGAACCAGCTACGGACAGAATGTTTTGCAACACTCTGTTGAAATGGCTCACCTTTCAGGAATGATCGCCGAGGAAATCGGTGCAGATGTGAAAGTCGCCAAGGCTGGTGCCCTTCTGCACGATATTGGTAAAGCGGTCGATCATGAAATTGCCGGTTCTCACCTAGAAATTGGTCGTAGAATTCTTCAGAAATTCTCTGTCGACGAGCGAGTTATCAAGGCGATGCAATCTCATCACGAAGATTATCCGTTTGAAACCGTCGAATCAGTGATCGTATATGTTACAGACTCAATTTCCGGCGGTCGTCCAGGAGCCCGTCGCGACAATGCAGAAAATTACATCAAACGATTGGAGGATTTGGAAGCAATTGCCGATTCTTTCGGTGGTGTAAATAAATCATACGCTCTTCAGGCGGGTCGAGAAATAAGGGTATTTGTGAAGCCAGATGAAATCAGTGATTTTGAAGCTTCAAAATTAGCCAAGGAAATCGCCAAGAAAATCGAAAACGAATTGAAATATCCAGGCGAGATTAAAATAACGGTTATTCGAGAAAACAAAATTACCGAGTACGCAAGATAACATCCTTCTTGCCTAAAAAACCCTTATTTTATATAATAGACCAGTGCTAAAAATTAGCTTACGTAAGCACTTTTATTAAAATAAAATAGCGAATAGAAAATATGAACAAAGCAAATCTAGTTGAAGTAATCCACGGCGTTCTAGGCGGAACAAAGGTTCAGGCAGAACAGGTCGTAGATACTCTTTTCGACACAATTACAGCGTCTTTGAAGAAAGGTGACGAAGTATCAGTTGCAGGATTCGGAATTTTCACTGTTAAAGCTCGCGCAGCTCGAACAGCTCGAAACCCACGAACAGGAGAGTCAGTTAACGTTCCAGCAATGAAGGTACCAAAATTCAAGGCTGCTAAAGCTTTGAAAGACTCAGTAAAATAATTTATTGAGGTTGAAGTGAAAAACACCCGCAAGGGTGTTTTTCTTTTGACTACACAACTTGGTGCGGGCAGGGAGAATCGAACTCCCGTCTACTGCTTGGAAGGCAGTCATTCTACCACTAAACCATGCCCGCGAACTTCACAAAATATACCAAGAATTCATTTTTAATTCAACTATTTTATCTGGTATAATATTTTAATGCCATTCATTATCCGAATAATACTGCAACGAGCGATTGTTGGAATGACAACTGTCTTAGGTTTCTTGGGTCTCTCTCCATCGACTCACATCCCCACTCAGAGTGAAGCCATCGTCCAAATCGAACAGCGCCAAGAAGACATTCAAAAAATGGTTGAAGAAAATACTGAGACCATCACACCAGACGACATCATCGCGCAAATCGATTCTGCAAAGAATACTTTTCAGAATAAAGTTGATTCACAAGTAGAAAAGATTCGTAGAAGTGAAGTTACACCTACTACACCGGACAAGAAAGAAATAACTATTCCGAAGAAAATTACAATTCCAGAAACAAAAATCACTCCTGAAATCAAGGTTGATGTAGAACAAAAACAAATCACAATTCCAGAGGTCAAGAAATTCGTTGAGGAAAAAATCGCTGATCAGGTCACAAATGAAGTCACCGACTTCACCAAAATTGAAGATGTCGTCGTGAACATAATTTGCACCAGCAAACAAGGCAATTTCACTTCTGCTCAAACTGGTAGCGGTGTTCTAGTCTCATCTGCCGGAGTTGTTTTGACTAACGCCCATGTCGCCCACCCTTTCCTACTAGAGAATCACACTTGCCTTTTGTATCAAAAAAATAATCCATATTTCGGATATCGCGCATCTCTTTTATACATTCAGGAAGAGTGGGTAAAGAAAAATCGTGACATTGTAACGAATACAAATCCTCGAGGAACCGGAGAGGATGACTACGCGTTCTTATTCATCACTTCGAACTCTAATCCTGGTGGATATATGCCCAGCAAATTTCCATACGCAAAGGTTTCGACTGATAAAGCCATTTACGAAGTTGGCCAACCGATTTCTGTCGGCGGATTCCCTGGCGCACCGGCAACCCTACTTGATTTAGCACGAGCCGGTAATTTGAAAACAGACGACACAGAAATTTATGACGTCTTCACTTTCTCAAGCGGTCCAATAGATGTTATCAGTACCGAAAACACTCCCGTTGCAGCTAGAGGGGCATCTGGTGGAGGAATTTTCAAAGACAACAATCTCGTCGCATTGACGGTTACAACCTCTGGTAGTGGCAATAATGCGCGAATAAATGGCATCACAATGGCTTATATCGATCGCGATATGCGTTCTGATCTTGGTATTGGAATTACCTCTTTCATCACTGGCGATTTACAGACTCGAGCTAGCAACTTCATGCAAAACGAATTTGCAAAATTGGCAGGAATGTTGAATGGATAAAGTCTCGATCGTGCCGCTCATCAACTACTTCCCCTTCTGAGAAATCTTTACCAATTCATTAAAGTTGTCTCCGTTCACTGCCTTGTTTCTCTTTTCATGTCCGCATTTTGTGCATTTATGAAGTATATAGAAAACGTCGCTCCTGTTCTCAAGCGCAACCGGTTCCATCATTCCTCCGCAATTAGCGGCACGATCTCCGGGGTTCACATCAACGTGTTTTGACCAAATGCATTTTGGGCAATGATTCGTGTAGCCGTCTCCAATCACAGAAAAACCGCATTTTTCACAGACGAAATCCTCTTTAGTTCGAGTGAATTTTTTAGAATCCATAAAATGTCGGAGCACCGGGATTCGAACCCGGAGTCATTCGCTCCCAAAGCGAACATGTTAGCCGTTACACCATGCTCCGATAACATTGCTTACATACTATCAGAAAAATGGCTTGGGGCAAGTTTAAAAAACTTAATTTTTCTTTTCTAAAGCGATATACCATTTTTTGTCTCCCGCTGTAGCGCTTTGAAAATACCGAGTTAAAACATACCCATCTTTCAGATAATCATCGAAATTGAATTCGGCATTATCGTCTTTTGACAAGATTTTGACCGAGCCATCTTCTGAAACATAGTTCTCTGCCCCAGACAATGTCGCTCTAACATATTTTTCTTGTATTTCACTTTCGCTCATCTTTTTTGAAGCAAAATCAAAATTATTGTCGTCCCTTTCAATATTCAAAATTGGAACTTCATCCAAAGCACCAGCAGAGTTTGCGACGAAACCGCGCTCGATGTAATTTGCACCGATTCTAGCATACGCAGCACACTCAGCATGCATAACTTTTTCTTTAGCAATTTGATCAATTTTTTCGAGCATGACCGCCTCACCAATTCCCGAGCCGTGAAATTCTTTGTCGACATTGAACGAAGCAAAATGTACCGAGCCGTCAGGCAAAGTGTCGATTCGATAGAATCCTGCCAGCATTTCATCGAGGCGAAGCATTGTGAATCCCGAATCTTCAGAAGCGAGTGCCTCATCGAAACCCGTGAGAAGTCTTTCTGACAACATAGGGTATTGCTGATAATTCAAAGCATAAATTCTTTTCATTTCTTCTTTGTCATCATCAGTCAATTCGGCACCAGAAACGTCCGCCTCTATTTGAAGTCTTTTTATCTCCGACGATTTGATTTGCTCTCCATTTTTCTTCATCAATTTCAAAGCAGACGCGAGCAACAAATTATCCGCCTTAATTTTTGAAAGTTTTGCAATAATCTCCTCATCAGATAATACAACACCTCTTTCTTGAGCAAGTTTTGACGCTTCAATAAAGTCAACAAGGACGTCTTTGGCTCGGAGCATTAAAATGCTTCTGAGCTCCTGAACCTGTGGGTATTCTGGCACATCGACTTCAATTTCAGCGGCCATGGATTCGCCAACGTGATTTGATTGCTCGACTATTTCGGCGTATTTTTCGAAAACTTCTGAGATAGTTTCCTTGTTACCATTAACACCAAATTTAATTATCTTGTCTCCCATATCAAAATCTAGATCTAGAGAGAGGAATGGGATTAATCCTCCTTCTGAATATTTTAGAAAAAATTCCTCGATTGATTCAATATCACTAAAACTTTTGTTGTACAAAAATTCAAGGAAAAGCTTTTGATTACCTATGGAGATTTTAGAGATATCAATGTGAAACTTTTCAAACATTATTTGTCTAAAATCTAATGAGGAAAATATTTTATAAACAGCAACATCCGTATCTTTGTTTGATTTTAAATAATCGTCAAAGGAATTTTCTTTTACTGCAACATCCTTATATTTGGACCTTAATCTTCTTTGGAGGATATTCGAATTATGGTCTATGATTTTGACAAGCAAACCGGTAATCACACTAATTTCGGTATACTCGCTTGATATAATTTCTATATCAAAATAAAATTCTGGATCTTCAGAAGTAAACTGATCAAAGATCTCCAAGTAATCTTTCCCAACCGCACCCCTTTGCGGGTGTACATAAGATTTTTCATAAATAACACTCTCGCAAAAAGAAACAGTTTTATCTCGAGAATCTCTTTTTAATTCTTTGTCGATTTCAACTACCTCTTTTTCGTATTGACTTGAGTAAAGCGACAATAGTTCGCCAGAAAAATTATACCTTCCGATATTTCCAGGGGAGACTTGAGTATAAAAATATTTCGCTGCACCCTCTATCATTTTAAAATTCCCACCAATACTATTCATTTGGTAATAACTACGGAGCAGGTGTTCATGGATGTACTGTGCTCGTGGCAAGTGTTGATTGTACTCAAAATATGGAGAGGCTTCAGGATTTACATGACGGTTGTCCCTGTGGTTAGCCCCAATTGATAATGATCTATATTTAATCTCATCGACGACATGTCTTATTATTAAATTATCTGCGAATTCTTGATCTCTATCCGATAGGATATCACTCAACATCGTCTTGATACTTTCCACAAATCTAGAAAAGTAGTGTCCATAACATGCAAGTGGTGTATGAAAGTTCCACATTACTCGATTAATCTCGGCAAACACAGACTTAATAAACACGAGATTGCCAAAAAGTTTTTCTTTGTCTTTGTTTTTTAGGGATGTGTCTATACTGTCATACAATCTTTCTATAAACTCTTTCTGCTGTTTGTTGCTTTCCATTAGAGACACAACAATTTGTTCTGCGTTTTGAGTATAAAATGAATTATCAGTAATGACTAAGGAATACACGTCAGGCGATGACTCTTCTGGCGCATTCTTTTGTTCCTTTATTGAGCTCGAGGTCATATACTATAACTATATTATATTCTATCCTACACAAAATCATAGAGCCAAGAATACTTAGAGGCACCAGGGTTTAGAGGAGAGAGATTTTTAGTCGCTCACCCTGAAGCCCTGAATATACAGCTCTATGATTTTATACACGATATTTACTTTTTCGACTCTGCCATGAGTCATCATCAGGCAACCGGCATTAGGTTGCAAAAGTGGAGCGCTTTAACCAGGGCGCGCTCCAAGGACCCTTTCAACCTTTGACCTCCTTCCTATCAAAATATTGTTCCCAATCTTCAACTGTCGGGTCCACAGACCCGATTTTATACTCAACGAGGGCGTAAGACCCTCCACCGGAGGGGAGTATGTACACATCCGCCTCGGAGATGCGGTCGAGGAAATCCGACCGTCCGTGCAGGACTTTTAATATTTCCCGCACATTAGTTTCTTGACCCTCGTATTTCCTATATTTCGGTCCTATTTTAGTTTCACTAACCTCCTCGCCACGGAACCAAAATTTAGCCACGGACCCATAGCCTTCCTGGTCCAGAATAAAAATTCTGGACCAATCTTTGACCATTAGGTACCATGGTATGTTACCTATGATTTTTACCACCTTTCTTATTTTCATTTCAATTCCTTTTGATGCTTTATCGGGTGCACCTACATATAAACCCGCTCACACTTGATATGGCAGTGAGTACCAGTTCTTCATACCAACGACACGATGTCGCAGGTATGATAGAAAGGCAAACATTCTCGCAGTTTGCCTAGTTGCGCCGGTCACCACGACCGGAAACCGTGCTGGAATTAGGATTGGCAGATCTCCAGCACTTTCTTCTCCACAATCAAATATGTTTGGTTGTTGAGCCACGTCCCGCACACCTCGAGGATTTCCTCGGGCTGTGCGAGATCATTTATGACGTCTCGGAAGACGTCATAAATCTTTTCTTCGTCCCCCTCTTTCGAGTTCGGGGACGAATAATCCTTTGACTCCACCTTGTGTGGAGTCTTGTACAGCGCTCCCACCGCGCAACTGGACAGCAGCGGGAGCGGAATGCAGGCATTTTCTACGACCACCAGGTCGTAGAAGGCCTGTTCAGGTCCTTCCCCCTCCGCTTGGAGGAAGAGGACTTTGTGACTCCCGTCTTCGCGATGGAAGTCACGATTCTCCATCATCCTCTGCCCGATAAGGCAGAAAATGATGTTTTTGAGCCACATCATCTCGTGGCTCCCCTGGGCGGCATTGGATGCCTCCCAGTACGCCTCATTCAAGTTCTTCACAGAACCCTCCTTTTTTGTTTTTGTGTTTCCTGAGACACCAACAAACTTTTGTTGATGTCTATAAGAAGGAGAATTATTAAAACAATTCTCCACTTCCTATTACACTATTAAATTGTCAACGAACCCCCTACTCTCTCCCCTAATTTCGTCGCTACTCTCTCCTCTCTGAGCGAATCGTGCGATTTTGAGGTCGTAAGGATATTCGTCTAGACAATGAGTGGTTAGTTCTTGTCTAGACTCGATATCATTGCGATAACGTTTGATATGTTTTGCCTTATAGACAGAGTTCCAATTCATATCAGGTGTTTGAGGCCCTCAATTTCACAGAACAACATATCTTCAAACATAGTAGTAATAAATTTGTCTTCCATTCACTCTCTCCTCTTTCTACACTTACCGGCTGTAGGCACCGTCTAGATTCGGCCCGAATATCTGTGGCCCAATCTAGATCAGAAAGTGAACTTCAAATTTATGACTGCTACCTTTAAACGAACTTTCGATGATTCCTGGTTTCCCTATCCTCATCTTCTGCAATTATGATAGCAGTTTCTTGACTAAATGTCAATAGTGTTGTGACAGATATCTAGCAAATGTCACAAAACCAAGCACATTAGTCACAAAGTAGCATATTTATATGTGTATAAGTGTCATACATCCGTGACAGTAGTGATATAATAAATGCAATTATCATTTAAAAATACACAAATGTACGACGAAATTCTCAAATCAGCAGGTCTTTCACCCGAACAATCCAAGATTTATAGCTCCCTTCTAAAACTAGGCCAAACAACAGCCCGCAAGGTCGTTTTAGATACCGGTATCAAGCGCGGCCTTGTTTACAAGGCTCTAGATCAACTCATTTCTCTAGGCCTAGCAGACAAAGAAGACGCTCCGGGCAAGATAACTTCATTCAAACCAAATCACCCCACAGTCATAGTTAGAATTATCGAGGAAAAGAGAAAAAACATCGAAACCGTGAGCGATTCGATTAAATCTATAGTCGGCCAGATGACTTCTTCATACAATCTGTTGACCGGCAAACCAAACGTTCAATTTTTCGAAGGCGAAAGAGGCATGAAGGAGGTTTTGGATGATTCACTCTACGCAAAGAGCGAGGTTCTGGCATTTGCAGACCTAGAAACTATAGAAAAAGTAATTCCAGAGATAAATAGAAAGCATGTGTCAGATAGAAAGAAATTCTCAATCAAAAAACGCGCGCTTGTTCTGGATACGCCTTTTAATAGAAGGGAAATTTCACAATATGATCATGAAGTTACGACAGTAAAATTTCTCGACGTTGAAAATGCGAAACCATATAAATCCCTAATGAATATATACGATAACAAGGTTTCATATCTCACTCTCGACAAGGACAAGATGATTGGGGTTATTATAGAAGACGAACACATCGCTGAAATGCAAAGATATATTTTCGAGTTCGCCTGGAAAAACGCTAAATTGTAAGGGTTCTCAGAGGATTACATTCTCAATCACCTTCACACTTCCCCTTCGCCTCGCAACGTCAAATACAACCGTCGCCACATTCACTTGCAATTCCCTGTTATAAATTCTTTTTTCTTGCACAAACAGACCGATGACTCGTTTCATGTGTAACATCTTTTTCAAATTAACCTGATTCTCCGGCGGGAAGTTTTCTGTTTCACGCGAAACCGTCTTCACTTCCGTAAAATGCACAACATTCCCCTTTTTCGAAACAATGTCGATTTCCCCCACCCGCCTCAAATAGTTTCGGCAAACGATTTTATGCCCATGTTTCATGAGAAACCTACACACCAAATCCTCGCCTCGATTACCAAAACGCCGTTTCTCGCTATATTTTTGATCTGGCATGTTTCATGTGTAACATAAAGCATATGAAATTCCGCTAAAGAAGTTCTAAAGAAAGGATAAGCTAAGGTTCCACATGAAACATGATGTCAAACAAGTTTTGCATCCTTTTACACACAAACAGACAGTTTCACGTGAAACATGGGGGAAAAGGACGATTATGGACAAAACAGCAAGTTGTGTCGATATAGCCATATTCTACAACATATTTCCGCATTTTTGGAACTTGTAAAAGACGAAATAATGATGTCTTTTATACACATATCCCCATAGTTATCCCCATAATTGGGGAATACTTGGAAAAGTGGCTTTAATTGACTTTGACCAATAGAAAAACCCCATGAAGGGGGATTTCTTGGTGCGGCTAGGGAGAATCGAACTCCCGTCTAATCCTTGGCAAGGACTCATTCTACCACTAAACCATAGCCGCATGTTTTCTTGACTGGAATATTATAATTAATATTTGCAAAATAAACAAATTTGCTGTGCACCCGGAGGGACTCGAACCCCCAATAACGGTTCCGAAGACCGTTGTGATATCCATTTCACCACGGGTGCGAACAAATGAAATAATAGCTTATTACTCGCTAAAAAGCAAAAGCTGTTATACAATACGGCTAATATGAAATTGGATAATATTCCAAAAGAAGTGATGCGAATCGCAGAAACTCTTGAAAACAAAGGGTTTGAAGCTTTTCTCGTAGGTGGTTGCGTGCGCGATCTAATTATCAATAGGGAGCCAAAGGATTGGGATTTAACAACAAATGCAACACCGGAACAAATAATCGCTTTGTTTCCAGAAACTTTCTATGAAAACAAATTCGGCACCGTTGGAGTTAAAACAGAGAACGAAGATCCGCGCCTGCACGTTGTAGAAGTAACCCCATATCGCACCGAAGGCACATATTCTGACAACAGACACCCTGATGTCGTTTCTTTCGGACACAGTCTCGAGGAAGATTTGAAGCGCCGAGATTTCACAATGAACGCAATCGCATACAATATATCTAAAGGACAGATTGTTGATCCGTATAAAGGACAGGATGATTTAAAGGACAAAGTCATTAAAACAGTGGGGGAGGCAGGGGATAGATTCCGCGAGGACGCTCTCAGAATGTTGCGCGCTATACGTTTTTCAGCAGAACTAGGTTTCACGATTAACATAGACACCTTTTCGGCTATACAAAATAACGTTTCTTTGATGGAGAACGTCTCAAAAGAGCGAATCAAGGATGAGTTTACCAAAATAATCATGTCTTCAAACCCAATGATTGGAATTGGAGTAGCACAGAAAATTGGCTTTATTAAATACATCGCACCCGCACTAGAGGAATCAATTGGTGTGGAACAAAACAAGCAGGCCCATAAATACGACGTCTGGGAACACCTTTTGCGTACTCTTCAGCATGCAGCAGATAAAAATTTCCCACTAGAAGTGCGCCTTGCAGCCCTATTTCATGATGTTTCTAAACCTGAAACAAAGCGCGAAACAAACGGAAAGACTTCATTCTTTGGTCACGACGTAATTGGGGCTCGGGTTACACGTGAAACTTTAAAAAACCTAACTTTTTCAAAGGAAATAATTAAAAAGGTTGGTGATTTGGTCCGTTGGCACATGTTTTTCTCTGATACTGAAGAAATTTCATTATCTGCAGTTCGTCGTCTTGTGCGAAACGTAGGCCGGGAGAACATTTGGGACCTAATTAACCTTAGAATATGCGACAGAATCGGTTCTGGTCGCCCAAAAGAGGAACCATACCGATTGCGCAAGTTCCAATCAATGATTGAGGAGGTTTCACGTGACCCAATCTCGGTTTCCATGCTTGAAATTGACGGAAATGTGTTGATGAAAGAGCTTGGAGTCGTTCCTGGACCTATAATTGGTCACATTTTAAATGCTCTGCTCGAGGAAGTATTGGAAGACCCAAAGAAAAACACTCTTGAATATCTAAAGGGAAAAGCGGAGGATTTATCGAAACTCGATATTAAGGCCCTTGAGAAGCTCGGCGCTGTTGCACGTGAAACAAAGGAAAGGGCAGAAGAGGAGGAATTGGCTGAATTGCGCAAGAAAAGGCATGTGAAATAGGAGATGTTACACATGAAACACAAAACTCGGCCGCCTGGTCGAGTTTTTGCTTGAAAAATAAAAAAACACCTATAGTCTCCCTGAAAATTGCGGGAAGTGTGGTTGCTTGCGGTGAGATAAGTGGGTTTTGGGGATTTGATATTTAATTGTGGTCGATCTCCTGGGTGGAAATCAACTTTCGCAAGCATACTACTTCAACACGCGAACGTGGAACCTGTAGATGCTTTTTCTTCGATCTGGCGATGACACCGCTTTGTGTTGGGTCGTAAGAGACCATCATGCGCGTATGCCAGACTATTTGAATGTGCCGAATGTTCTAATCTGAAAACAATTATACTCTCACTAAAGGACATGTAAAGGACAAGTTATCCACAGTGTGTCCTTTATAACAGACATCGAAAAGGATTCTTCAGAATAGTTTTATATTTCAACTTCTAGAGAAATAG
>JACCDG010762702.1_pt1 | contig 11455 bp, 6 predicted proteins | sample 7442471 | NCBI WGS metagenome assembly JACCDG01 (sample SAMN15323444, study PRJNA562643) | freshwater metagenome | isolation source: river surface water | place: USA:Blue River Watershed | collected 2017-08-17
CTAAGGCTAGGGCATCAAGAATACAAAGCTTAACCCCATGATCAGACTTTCCATTCTCCCAACACGTACTTTTAAGCAAACCCTTATATTCACTGGCTTTAATACGACGAGGACTATTTTCATCCGGAACTTCACGGATGTTTTTCGACATTAGCATGGCGACTGCGCCAGAGACAAATGGCGCCGCATGAGAAGTAAAACTTGCCGTACTAGAACTTTTTGGTGAAAATATTCCTGCAACAGCGATTTCTTCTCCTATTGCCCAAACACCAATTCCTTCTCCATAATTTGAAGAACTATATCTACTTCCAAACATGTCAGGATTGCCAGAAAAAGTTCCTGTGGCAATAGCTCCTACAGCAATTACTTCGCTATATTTTGCAGGAAAATGATTTTCTACATCTCGATTATTATTTCCTGCTGAAGCTACAAAAATAACACCTTGATCAATAGCATCTTGAATGGCTGCTTGTGTAACCCAATCATTAGAAGAACCTCCACCGCGGCTATAGTTTATCACCTTAGCGCCATTGGATACGGCATAATGCAATCCAGCTGTTTCTGATTCTGTGCCACGACCAGATCCAATAGCTGTATCTGCACCAACTTGAATCATCATAATTTGAGACTTTGGAGCAGCACCAATAGATACTTTATTATTATTACCTACAGCAGCTGCGACGCTCATTACAGAAGTTGCGTGCTCATATCTTTCTTTATAGTTGTTATTACTTGAATTAAAAAAATTCCACCCCATAAAGTCATCGACATTTCCATTTCCATCATTATCGATATGGTCTTCAAATGAAGAACCAAATAAATCTTTTAATTGAATAATACCATTTTGGTCAGTATCAGTTAAACCAGCTGCTATTAATTCATCTAATGTAATGCGACTGTTTTTATCTGAATCGACTGAGGCTACAAATTCACCTTTATTAAGCCAAATGTTTTCTTGCAAATCTTGATGGTCTGGAAAAAAAGCTGTATCTAAAACAGCAACAACAATCCCCTCCCCCATACTTTTTGACCAACTTTGATTATTAAACTTCATGTAATCAAAATATTTTTTATTCTCAGCAATAGCATACTTAGGATCATTAGGAGGAGCGTCTTGAGGAAAACCATTAGACGTATAAATATAACTCGGCTGACAAAACTCAACGTCAGGGTCATTCTGACACAATTTCAAAGCCTTTTCAAAAACAGACTCATTTGTCGACGAAAGATCTACTATAAAAACATTGTCTAATCGACTTTTACGCTGCGGCATTGCTTTTACAATTTTAGATGATTTTTCGGGAAACAATGGCTGGAGAGATTTTAATGAGACTTTACTTAAAAAAACTGGACTGCTTTTAGCTTCCTGTTTAATTATTCCATTTGAAGAGACAGGCGCTACATCTTTTAATTTAAACAATAACCTACCCGGAACAATATTAGCCTGCTCTTGGGCACAAGCCAAAGAAGCCATTAGTAAAAAAATAAAACTAATGTTGAATATAAAAGACATTATTTTACCAGAAGGTTTATTTTTAATCACCAAATCGATGAGGAAGAGGACGTGCAGGAGGTTCTGATGGCGTAGGATCTCCTTCTACTGGAGGAGCTGCAGGTGCAGGTCTTACTTCTTGACGGCCTGAATATTCGCCACGAAATTTATCCATGCGTTCTTTTAACTTATAGATCTGCTCTCTCATCGCATCCGTTATGGGGCCCATGGGAACAGGAAGATTGTTGGGATCAAATGGTCTGTATTGAAATGTGTATTGTCGTCGCCACGGTGGAGTTGGAGGCGTTGTCGATCTTTGTGTAATTTTTTCAAGCACATCTAAGGTCACATCAATATAGTTCGTGCTGCCTATAATTGAAGACGCATTAATTGTCCAAGAACTATTAAGATTAGTCCATTCAAATGTTTGATTGATAGCAAGCTCAGGGACACTAATGCTTGTACAGGTATTATCATATTTTGGATCCCCTGCAAAAACATCTCCATTAATGACCTCAGGATCTGTTTCTGTATAGACACCAATTTCATTCTTAAGACACACACTCATGACCGTTTCAGGAGCTGGGGCATCGCCATTATTTGTTAAAGTAAAGCCAAACTCTAAAGGAGTATTGGCCACGACATAATTATCATTCGTGCGGCCTTGTGTCTTTAACATAATGCTCTTGAATTTTATATTAGGAGTTCCTTGTGATTCCGGAGGGACAATCTTGATGGTGATTGTTTTAATATCTTTTAAGCCTGTTTCATCGGTCGCTTTAAATGAAACGGTGTATTCCCCGTCAGCAACAGAAGTATCTGGAGTCCAGCGAAATATTTTACGGCCAGGGGTTTCTGTTGAGATTAATGTAGCGCCTTGAGGGGTTTCACCATCGATGGTAATGGCAGTTAAATTATTATTTTCATCGGTAGCAGTGACATCAAACTCCATTAATTCACCAACACGTCCTTCTTGATTGGTAAGGTCGGAAAGAAGCGGGGGTTCGACGCTGACTAAGGCTAAAGCATCAAGAACGCATATGTTAACCCCATGATCAACTTTTCCATTTTCCATACAGGTACTTTTTAATAAATTCTTATACTCACTAGCCTTGATACGACGAGGACTCTCGGCATCAGGAACTTCACGGATGTTTTTTGACATTAACATAGCGACAGCGCCAGTGACAAACGGTGTTGCAAAAGATGTTTGACCGTTAATAGATGTGTATGCCTTTGCAGAAAATATACTTGCAATAGATACTTCATTTCCAACAGCCCAAACACCAATTCCAGGACCATAATTAGACAAATCAAGTTTGGTGCCGAACGTGTTATCATCTACCCCTGAAATTGCTCCCACTGCAATTGCTTCGGTATATTTTGCAGGAAAATGATTTTCTACATCTCGATTATTATTACCCGCTGACGCAATAAAAACAACTCCTTGATCTATAGCATCTCGAATTGCAGCTTGAGTAACCCAATCATTAGGATTACCTCCACCACGACTATAATTAATTACAGTGGCGCCATTATCAACAGCATATTTTAACCCACCTGCTTCAGATGCAGAATCACCTACTCCTGAACCTGTATCACCACCTACTTGTACCATCATTATCTGAACCTTAGGGGCTGCGCCAATTAGTCCTTTTCCATTATTACCTGCAGCACCGACAATGCTCATTACAGCCGTGCCGTGATCCGCTACTTTTGCATAATTATTATTAATTTTCTTTCTAAAATTCCATCCCATAAAATCATCTATATTTCCATTTCCATCATTATCAATATGATCTTCAAAAGCGGACCCAAACAAATCCTTTAATTGAATTTTTCCATCTTGATCCGTATCCCCTAAGCCAGCTGTTTTTAATTCATCTAACGTAATCTTACCATCATTATCTGCATCAACTGCTGCTTGAAATTCACCTTTATTGATCCATACATTTTCTTGTAAATCCTCATGATCAGGAAAAAAAGCTGTATCTAAAACAGCTACAACAACCCCCTCGCCCATACTCTTCGACCAACTTTGATTATTAAAATTCATATAATCAAAATATTTTTTAAAATTAGATTGATTGTATTTAGGATCGTTTGGAAGAGAGTCTTGTGGAAAACTGTTTGATGTATAGATATAGCTAGGTTGACAATACTCAACCGCTGGATCACTCTTACATAATTTCAAAGCTCTATTAAAGTTGGTTTTATTTGAGGAAGCGAGGTCTAATGTAAAAACATTACTTAATCTACTTTTACGCTTTGTAGAAGCTGAAGCTTTAGCTAATTGATTTTGTGTTTCTGAAAAAAGTGGTTGTAGAGATTTTGATGATATTTTTCGTAAAAACGTAGGTGAGTTTGAATTTATATCACGACTTTGCGTGGCAAGCGCTTTCTCAGATGGCAAGCGCGCAGAATCTTTTAGCTTAAATAGGATCCTACCAGGATAAGTTTCTGCTTCTTGATTAACGCCTTCAATCGCTTTCACACGTATTTGCTTTTCCGCAAATGCATGATGCGGCACAAAAGCTAGAAGAGCTAAAAGACAAATTGTAAGGAGTTTATTAAGGGACATAATTTACTAATATCCTTTTGCTTAAATCTGCCCTAAGTATATAATATATATAGCCCAAAAGCAAGTATGTTTATAAAAATTGACATCCCTTGATTTTTTGCTGACATATGTCACACTTGAAGTAGGAACGATTGTTTATTTGAAAGGTGGATTACTATGAAAATGCCATTATACCTTACATTTACCTTATTATGCTTAGCTAGCTCTGCGGCTTTGGCGCAGCAACAAGTGGTAACTTACAATGCATCACCAAATGGAAAATACAATACACTTACAACCAATACAATAACTTCGAATAATATTCTCATTGGAAGCGAAAGTGTTATTGATGATGATAGAGATACTGCCTGTAGTAGTGGCAATTACAGCAATCGCATTTTAGTTGATAGCACTACTGGGGATACCTATTCTTGTCCTGAAGGTCAAAATTCTACACCTACTCGCTGGGTAAAATCCAGTATGGATAGCACCATTCTTACACCTAAATATGGAACTAACGACGCGAAATTTGGTTATGTCTACACAGACTACGAACAAGAACCCGCTTTTGCCGGTTTCAAAATGTCAGGTACTGGAGCTTCAGCCGCTTTAGTCTATCAAAACGGTTCTCTTACCTCAAACCCAGTAGCCTCCTTCACCACAACCGGCATCACCTTGGGATCAAGCAAAAACCTTGTTCTTAATGGTGGGGCGATTGTTATTAATGCTCCAGGTGGTACCCTGACGACAAGTAATTATGACATCGACATCTCCCAAACAGGTAACGTTGGGGTCAATCTCGGTGATCTTCCAGGTAAAAAAATAGCTCTTGCAAGTAAAACAGGTTTCAGCGGGATTGGGTACTCTCAACAAACCAACTCCCCTGGTATTTTGCAATTCCATGTGGAATCCGCAGCAACAGCGGTTCCACAAATGGTCTTAAAAAAGAATGCTACTATTAATATGGGGGGAAATACTGGAATTGGCGGAACTGGCCCCGCTTTCTTAGGCCTCAACAATACTAATCCTGCTGCCAATTTAGACATCACGGGAAACCAACGCATTACCAGAGGTTTAAGCGTTGGTACTGCTCCTTTAAATAATAATGCCGGTTCTATCACCGCAAGCGGCCCTATTGCCGCAGATGGCGACGTTGAGGCTGGAGCTTCAGGTGGTCAAGGTAAACTTAGAGGTGTTGTTGTATTAAAAGGTAGACCAGCAGTAGATGCATCAACAGGCGTCATTGAAAACGGCGCAATGTGGTTGGAGTAAAACTATGCGCTTAAAGTTATTGACCCTTATATTAAGTGTCATGATTTTGCCTGCAATGTCTTGGGCGGCAAGTGCGCCTGATATTAGTGGGCAAGCAATCTGTTCTGGTAGCGCGGCTGCGGGTGATTATTTTGAAAATAATCGTATCACATGGACAATGCCTGTAGCTCCTCCGACGGGAACAACATATATTGTCAGCTATAAAAATCCAACAGTCACAACTTGGACACCTTTAAGCAATAATGCCACAAGCCCCTATACGCCTCCTCGACCAACGAGCGCTTATACCTATTATCAAGTGTCATCTGTAGATGGAACAACACCTACTACAATAACACCGTCGAAAACGATTATTATTTATAAACCTGCTAGATCAGCTGACCCCTATTGCGGAAATTCTTCCAACCCTACATTTCCAGCACTTGATGTGGATAGCAATGGGAATTTAGATATTGGTTTAAAGATCCAAGAAGATGGCGTTACAAAATCTGTCGCAATCTTACCTCCAACTCAATCATCCAATTTAAAAATACAACGCTATGATTTAACATTTAGCGTGTCATTAGTTGCTCCTTCTGTTAGTGGCTTAAGAACTCGCTTTCAAGTTGCAGGGGCTGAGAAAAGATTAGGTGCTTTTAATGGAACCACCTCATGTTCTTTATCCTGCACCCCACAATGCTTAGGCTCCTCATTGCAAGTTCAAAATCAAATACCTAATGCTTCCTGTAATGCGTGCATCCCTGACGGTAATCCACCTGTAGCTAGCGTCGTTGATATTGTTACAGATGCAGCCTCCTGTACAGGTGGCGTGTGTGGTGGGCAAACATGCGCGTTGAATACACATTGTCGAACAACTACTTATACCCCAAACGTCTGTGCTGCGACGTATGAATGTATCCCAGATACTGGTTGCGGTGGCTCAACCCCAACCTGCGATTCTCGACCAACATGTTATGGATCTTATACAGATGCTGATGGTCCAAATGGCGCTGATACAGGATTCCGTATGGCTTGCTGTAATGGTAAAGTAACGAGCTTCACTGATAAAGGCGGCAATGTGCCTGCTTGCCCTGCGACGACAAGCAATTCCATCACCTGCGATTGGTCTGGTGCAAAAACATTTGCGGGAGAACCTCAAGAAACGCCTCGCTCACGTATGACCATTACATGTACCAATAATGCGGTTACAGCTTTAGATGTTACAGGACAACCTGCTAACTTTACGACCACAACATTTAATTGGGATGATGATGGTGACGGAAATGATCTCATGTTTAGAAAAAATTCTAATACGCCGTTAGGGTTTGATGGTATTGGTTACCATGGCCTTAATGGTGATATCGATGCTCCAGGATGGTCAGGTTGCTGCTCTGCTGCTCCTGCTAATGCGACCATGTGCGCTAATGATGGCAGCAGTACAAACACGACATCAACGGTTGTTACAGCATGTTCGGCGACGAATGCCTGCGAATTCACCTGTAACACAGGCTATGCCCGTTCAGGCGCAAGCACCTGTACTGCGATTGTGTATCAATGTTTCGGTAGCCCTGCTCATGCCATCGCTTGCTCTGGAGATACGGCTAATTTAACATCAAACGCATCTTCCAAAGTGGTGAATGAATGTACAGATGATACTAAATGCGAATACACATGTGATGCTGATGCTGGTTACTTCAAATCTGGTAATTCTTGCGTGCCCTTGACATGTTCTCCTCAAGTGATCGTCAGCAAACAAATCGGTCAACGCGATCCTGGCACTGGGTATTCGTATGCATCTCCTCTCTTTGAAAGTAATGTGCTCTTTACTGTTAAAGTTGAAGCGGATGATTTGAGCTTCTCGATAAGCATGAAAGATGCAAACGGGGCTTCTTTAGATGTACAACGATGCCTTGGCACCAATGATCACTTATTAGGCGTATTAGATAATAGTTGTGGTTTCCCTGACGGTGATGGCGATAATGATTCATTCACCATGAATTATATGGCACATAAAGTTGGGTTAAGTGTTACGGAAATTGGTGGTGTGGGCGATGATAATGTTGGCTACACTGTCACTGCTCAAAAACTTTGTGCACCAGCTAATGGTGGTATTGTGGCTTATCAAAAAATCATGGAAGACACTAACTGGGTCGCCCCAACAATGTATTACGGATCACACTACTATTCTGTAGAAGGATCTTGCTCATTAGATGTCGCCCACACGGCTAACCAAAATCGCGCTGCTAACCGTGATACTCAAGCGAATATTGCGGCCATGAAAAGCGGCTTACAAACCTGCTGTGCCGCTCAAGGTAAAACATTAAACTTTAATGACACAGCTATCTTCAAATATAAATCAGACAACACAACAACTGAACCTATAGAAAACTCTCTCTATAGCTATACTTGCCAATAAATAAAGGGGACGGACACATTTAATGAAAATTAAATGTGTCCGTCCCCTTTTTATTTCTTATTTATTATATTCTTTATTCAGACGTGCGATGTGTTCGACGGAGATTTCTTTTGGGCAGGCGGCTTCGCATTCGTATTCGTTGGAGCAATTACCGAAGCCTTCTTGATCCATTTGTTTGACCATGTTCTTAACGCGTGTTCTTCCCTCAATGGCTCCCTGCGGTAAAATATTTAAGTGAGAAATTTTAGCGGCTAAGAATAACATGCTTGATCCATTCGGGCATGCAGCGACACACGCACCACAGCCAATGCATTGAGCAGCATCCATGGCAATATCGGCATTTTCTTTGGGGACGGGCAAGGCATGGGCATCTGGGGCTTGGCCTGTTTTAACAGACACATATCCCCCCGCTTGAATAATACGATCAAAAGCACTGCGATCGACGGATAAATCTTTTTGAACTGGAAATCCTTGAGCGCGCCAAGGCTCAATGACTAAAGTTTCCCCCGTTTTAAAATTCCGCATATGCAGTTGGCATAATGTCGTGCCACGTAATGGCCCATGAGGTTGGCCATTGACAACAGCACCGCATGCCCCACAAATACCTTCACGGCAATCATGATCAAAGGCGATAGGCTCTTTGCCTTCTTTGGTCAAACGCTCATTAACAACGTCGAGCATTTCTAAGAAAGACATGGCCGTATCAATACCTTTGGCATCGTAGACTTCAAACTTGCCTGGGGTTTTACGGTTTTTTTGGCGCCAAACTTTTAATGTGAGATCTATTTTAGTTGTCATATTATTTATAACTGCGTTGGGCTAAATGGACTTCTTCGTATTTTAATTCTTCTTTATGTAATGTCGGTTCTTGGCCAACACCGTTAAATTGCCAGGCGGCAACATAAGAGAAAATATCGTCGTGACGCAAGGCTTCACCTTCGGGTGTTTGATGCTCTTCCCTAAAATGACCACCGCATGATTCTTCACGCTTTAAGGCATCGAAGCATAACAGTTCACCAAATTCCAAGAAGTCTGCCACCCGGCCAGCACGTTCTAAAGTTTGATTGAAATCATCACCTGAACCTGGAATCTTAACTTCTTTCCAGAAACGATCACGTAATTCAGGGATTTTCTTTAAAGCTTCTTTTAATCCAGCATCCGTACGTGCCATCCCGCATTTATCCCAGACAATGTGTCCAAGTTCACGGTGAAAATCATCGACGGTGCGATTACCATTAATGGATAATAATTTTTCAATACGTGCGGCAATAGCCGCTTGAGCTTGCTTGAATTCTAAATCATTTAAAATGCTCTTATCAACAGGCTTATTTTTCGCTAAATAATCGCTTAATGTATAAGGCAAAATAAAATAACCGTCAGCCAAACCTTGCATTAAGGCAGAAGCACCTAAACGATTCGCCCCATGATCCGAGAAATTCGCTTCCCCGACCACAAATAAGCCAGGCACATTGCTCATCAAATTATAATCGACCCATAAACCACCCATGGTGTAATGCACGGCTGGATAAATCATCATCGGAACTTCATAAGGATTCTCGCCGCTGATTTTATCGTACATGTCAAATAAATTCCCATAACGGGCTTTGATTGTGTCTTTCCCTAAACGTTTAATCGCATCCGTAAAATCAAGATAAACAGCCATGCCAGACTCACCCACCCCACGACCCGCATCACATTGCTCTTTCGCATTACGAGAGGCAATATCACGTGGGACTAAATTACCGAAACTTGGGTATTTGCGTTCGAGGAAATAATCGCGTTCAGCGTCGGGGATTTCCGAAGGCTTGCGTTTATCGCCGGCTTGCTTAGGCACCCAGACACGGCCATCATTACGCAAACTTTCCGACATTAATGTTAATTTCGATTGATAATCACCATGCACAGGAATACAGGTAGGATGTATTTGGGTATAGCAAGGGTTCGCAAAGTACGCACCTTTTTTATGAGCACGCCATGTGGCAGTTACATTACATCCTTTGGCATTCGTCGATAAATAAAAGACATTACCATAACCACCCGTCGCTAAAACAACAGCATCACCATAATGCGCTTCAATCTTACCGGTGATTAAATCGCGGATAATAATACCGCGGGCAATACCGTCGATGACGACTAAGTCTAACATTTCAGTGCGTGGATGCATGGTGACAGTCTTATGAGCAACTTCTTTCATCAGCGCTTGATACGCACCTAATAATAATTGCTGACCAGTTTGACCACGGGCATAAAATGTACGGGAAACCTGAGCACCACCAAAAGAACGATTATCTAAATACCCACTATACTCACGGGCAAAAGGAACACCTTGAGCCACACATTGATCGATAATTGAATTACTCACCTCAGCTAGACGGTACACATTCGCTTCACGCGCACGGAAATCCCCGCCTTTAATGGTGTCATAAAATAAACGCTTAACGGAATCACCGTCGTTAGGATAATTTTTAGCGGCATTAATACCACCTTGGGCAGCAATGGAATGCGCACGACGTGGAGAATCTTGGAAACAAAATACGTCGACGTTATAACCCATTTCACCAAGTGATGCCGCGGCAGATGCCCCGGCTAACCCTGTCCCAACGATTAACACCTTGTACTTACGGCGATTCGCTGGGTTAACAAGTTTGGAATTAAACTTGTGATTGGTCCATTTGTCTTTTAAAGCGCCTTGAGGTATTTTAGAATCCAACATAGTTTTAGTGGCTCAATATAAGGATGAAAATCGGGATTGAACTAAACATCAATGTGATAAAAATCGCTAAGTAATTCGCCAACCGTGTGATAACGGGCACATAAGGCTTTGAGCGAATACCCATGGTTTGAAAATAACTTTGAACGCCATGAGCCAAATGCATACCAACAAAACACATGGCAATAATATAAAAAATGGAATGCAATGGATCGGCAAATGAATTATAAACAACCCCATAAACGCCATGAGGAATACCATTAATTTCACTACGAGGACCATGTTGATCAATGGTTGTGAAATCCATGATATGCCAAATGATAAAAACAAAAATATAAATACCACTAAAAGGCATTAAACGCGTAAACCAAGAACGTTTTCCCGTCGGTTTATCAACGGCATAACGCTGTAATCCCCCGCGCGCCTTGATATTCTCCAACACAACTGCGGCAGTAAAAATAACGTGCAACAATGCAACAACCAAAAGCCCAAGGCGTGGTAACCAAATTAATGGACCTAAGCTATGAAGCTTTTTAGCATACGCATTAAATGCATCTGGCCCGCCATAAATAAATAAATTCCCTGCCAAATGGAAAATAAGAAACAGGACTAATAATAGACCTGTAATGGCGACGACTTGTTTTTTAGTAATAGATGGAATGCTTAACATATGTACTTTTAATTATAGATACTGGTTAATAAAACACAATTAGAAAGAATAATTTCGATAAGTTGTGTTGAGTTCGAATTCGGCTAACACATGACCTTTGATAGCTTTGCGTAAATCTTTAATCGTCCCACCTTCATTCACTTCCAAAATAGCGTCTAAGGCATAGGCTTTAAACATAAAGCGATAGGTGCGATCATCAATGGGACAAGGACCATTATAAGCAAATTGCCCAAAATCATTAAACAATTGTTCACCAGGAATTGAATTTTCGGCAATCGATAATTTCTCCGCTGAAATATTATACACCACCCAATGCGACCAAACTCCCTCGGGCGCATCAATATTTTCTAAAGTGA
>JACCDG011259821.1_pt1 | contig 11452 bp, 13 predicted proteins | sample 7442471 | NCBI WGS metagenome assembly JACCDG01 (sample SAMN15323444, study PRJNA562643) | freshwater metagenome | isolation source: river surface water | place: USA:Blue River Watershed | collected 2017-08-17
CGTCGAGGATCACAATGTTCATGACCCCGATTGTGCCCTGTTGCGGTCAGGGTTTCCTTTGCAGTGCAGCAGACTCCAGGGCCACCAGGCGGTCCAATTCGGCGCAGACCTCGCGCATATTGCCCGAGATGACCATGCGTCCGGCGGCGTTGCGCGGTGTTGTGTCATCGATGATGCGGGTCACGCGCAAGGGCTTGTGCGTGACGGAATTGGCGCCAGGCAAAGCCATGTGCGGCTCTATAGAGCGCAAGGCCTGGGGCGGTAAAAAGTGACGGGTCGGCTTGAAAACCGGAGAAAACAGTCGGAAAAGGCCCAAAACGGCGAGGCTCATGGTGTGTCTCCTTACATCAGCATGGTGTTACGGATCAGGCCCACAGCGAGGCCTTCAATTTCAAATGGCTCACCCGGCTCGACCACAATGGTTTGGTAATCGGGGTTTTCGGCATGCAACTCGATGACCTCTTTGTTGCGTCGAAAACGCTTGACCGTGACCTCTTCGCCAAGACGCGCCACCACAATTTGCCCATTTTTGGCGTCTCGCGTGGCTTGCACGGCCAGCAAGTCGCCGTCCATGATGCCGGCGTCGCGCATGGACATGCCACGCACCTTGAGCAGGTAGTCGGGCTTGCGCTGAAAAAGGCTGCTTTCGAGGTAATAAGTTTGGTCCACGTGTTCCTGTGCCAGGATGGGAGAGCCAGCAGCCACGCGGCCGACCAAAGGCAGGGCCAGCTGCGCCAAGCTTTGCAGGGGCAGGGTGTATTGCTTGATGCGCGACTCGTTGATGGAACGCAGGGTCTCGGTTTTCAGGCGAATGCCACGGGAGGTGCCGCTGACCAGCTCGATGACACCTTTGCGGGCCAGCGCTTGCAAGTGTTCTTCGGCCGCGTTGGCCGATTTGAAGCCCAACTCAGAGGCAATTTCAGCACGCGTGGGTGGCGCACCGGTTCGGGCAATGGCGCTCTGGATCAGGTCCAGAATTTGTTGCTGGCGGGCGGTGAGCTTGGGTTGTTCCATCACAAAGGCCTCCTACGCGGTGGTGGTTGGGTGGATGACTGTTTGTTCATCCAGTAACTGTATTTTTAACCAGTTTTTGGAAAACCGCAAGTTTTTGTGTGCCGGTGTGGCAAAAAATCCCCATTCGGGCCTGAAAAGGCAAAAAAAACGGGCCCCAAGGCCCGTGATTGGAGAGTGCGAACTGCCTCAGGCGCTCAAAGCCTGAAAGGCGCGCTCGCGAATTTCTTCCACGCTGCCGATGCCACTGATGGCGCGGTAAGCCGGCGCTGCCTGAGGTTCCGAGCGTGCCCACTGTGAGTAGTAATCGACCAGCGGGCGGGTCTGGGCCGAATAAACCTCCAGGCGCTTGCGCACGGTTTCTTCTTTGTCATCGTCACGCTGAATCAGCACTTCGCCCGTGACATCGTCTTTGCCTTCGACTTTGGGTGGGTTGAATTTGACGTGGTAGGTGCGACCGCTGGCGACGTGCGCGCGCCGTCCGCTCATGCGCTCGATGATGGCGTCAAAGGGCACATCAATTTCCAGCACATAGTCCAGCTTGACACCGGCTGCCTTCATGGCGTCAGCTTGGGGAATGGTGCGGGGAAAGCCATCAAACAAGAAACCCTTGGCGCAATCGGCTTGGGTGATGCGCTCTTTGACCAGTCCAATGATGATGTCATCGCTGACCAAGCCACCCGAGTCCATGACTTTCTTGGCTTCCAGGCCCAAGGGCGTCCCCGCCTTGACGGCAGCACGCAGCATGTCACCTGTGGAAATTTGCGGGATGTCGTATTTTTGGCAAATGAAGGTGGCTTGGGTGCCTTTGCCAGCGCCAGGGGCGCCCAACAGAATCAGTCTCATGCTTGTCCTTGGAATGAATTTGAAAAGGCACCAACAACGGGCTGTTCTTGCCTGACATCATTTTTTTTCAAAGGATAGCATGCATCGCTATGCGTTGCCTTACAAGGATTGGCGAAGCCAGGCGCGCACCCGTTCCAGATCTTCGGGCGTGTCCACGCCAGGGCCCGGGGCGTGGTCACTGATGTGCACGGCAATCCGATGGCCATGCCACATGGCGCGCAGTTGCTCGAGTGACTCGGTGCGCTCGAGTGGGGCCACTTCGAGTTGGGGAAACTGGCGCAAAAATCCTGCGCGGTAGCCATACAAGCCGACATGGCGCAAGGGTGCGGGCGTTGGCAATTCGGGCTGGCTTTGCGCAAAGCCATCGCGCCACCAGGCAATGGGCGCACGGCTGAAGTACAGGGCAGTGTTCTGTCGGTCCAGCACCACCTTGACCACATTGGGGTTGGTGAATTCGGCCAGGGTGTCCAGGGCATGGGCCACCGTGCTCATGCTGCAGTCCGCTCGTTCGGTCAACAGTTGCGCCACCGATTCAATCATCTGGGGGTCCAGCAAAGGCTCGTCACCCTGCACGTTGACCACGATGTCGTCGCCATCCAACCCCAGCAGCTCACAGGTTTCCGCCAGCCGATCACTGCCTGAAGGGTGATCGTTGCGAGTCAGTACCGCCTCGATGCCATGGGCTTGGCAAGCTTGCACGATTTGCACATCGTCTGCCGCCACCACGGCACGTTGCGCACGCGACAACAGCGCACGTTGCGCCACGCGCACCACCATGGGCAAGCCTTCCAGGTCGGCCAAGGGCTTGTTGGGCAGACGCGTGGAGGCCATCCGCGCCGGAATCAGAACAGTGAACACCGGCGCCGTCATTCAACGCTCCAGTTCGTCGTCACGCAAAGGGCGGGCTTCGTTTTCCAGCAGCACGGGGATGCCATCGCGAATGGGGTAGGCCAGTCGCGCGCTGCGCGAGACCAACTCCTTGCGTTCGGGGTGGTATTCCAGCGGGCCCTTGGTGACAGGGCAAACCAGCAGTTCAAGCAGTTTTGTGTCCATGACTGGATGATAGCTTTGCCTCAAGGGCCGCATCCAGCTCGGCCAGCAAAGTCGCTGGCAGTTCCACTTCCAGCGGCACTGCCCAAGTTTGGGCGTAAGCCGGCCAGAGTTTGCCAGCGTCTTTTTCGGTGCACAACCAATCCTTGCCGTCGCCAAAGGCTGCGGGCAGGGCGGTCAGCGGGTCATGGTCGGGCAGGGCCAAGGTGGTGTCGAGTTGCAAGCCTTGCTGGCGCAGCATGTCGAAAAAGGCTTCAGGCTTGGCAATGGCCGCCAAGGCATGGCAGGGCTGAGCGCGCCACTGCGACAAGGGGCGTTTTTCTCCCGCAGCGTTGTAGGCACATTCGGCCAAACGGCGTTGAAGCAAAAAGGCCTGGCCATCGGGTCGCCGCACGGCAAGCGCTGCATCGGGCACCGAAAACAGCAACCATTGCGGCACCTGATGCGGCCGAGGCCAGGGCTCTCGCAATGGGCCAGCCGGAAACAGCCAGCCATTGCCCAGGCCGCGCTCATCGAACACACACAGCGCCAGGTCGTGCTGCAGGGCCAGGTGTTGAAGGCCGTCGTCGCTCAGGATCACATCGGTTTCAGGATGGCGTTGCAGCAGCCAGCGGCCCGCGGCCGGCCGATCGGCGCCTACCACCACAGGAACCTGACAACGGCGCGCGATCAGCAAGGCCTCGTCGCCGGCATCTGCAGCTGAGCTGGTGTCGCTGACTTCATGCACCTCTTGTCCATGGCGACCATAACCGCGGGAGATCACGCCCACCCGCAGCCCCCGGGCCTGCAGATGCTGTGCCAGCGCCATCACAATGGGCGTCTTGCCCACGCCGCCTAGCAGCACATTGCCCACCACCACGACAGGTACCGGCAGGCGGTGGCTGGCCAACAGGCCTGCGTCATACAGCGCTCGGCGATACGTCACAGCGATGCGCAACAGCAAAGACAGCGGCCACAGCAGCCAGGTCAGCAGTGAGCGGGTCTGCCAGGCTTGCCGAAGAAAGGATGTGCGCGTGGTCATGGGCCAGCGAGCTTCCGATTATTTCCGCGCCGCGCCGCCGGTTTGCGTGACAAACGTCATCCGCCCCAGGTTGTTTTGGCGTGCAGCTTCCATCACATTCACCACGTATTGGTGCGGTGTGCGCGCATCGGCGCTGATGACCAGGACTGGATCGTCCAACCCTTGTGCCGCCTGGCCCAGCGCCTTGGCCAATGCGGTGGCGTCCAGCCGGCCCAAGGCGTTGCGCTGCACGCTGACTTGCCCTTGTGCATTGAGGGTCACCCAAATCTCTTTGGTGCGCAGCGCAGGGGTCTGGGCATCGGCCACAGGCAAGTTGATCTGCAGCTCGGTGAACTTGCTGTAGGTGGTGGTGAGCATCAAAAAGATCAGCACCACCAGCAAAACATCAATGAAAGGGATCAGGTTGATCTCCGGCTCCGGGGTGCTGTGGCGCTGGAACTTCATGGTCAACGCTTGGCAGGCAGGCGCAAGAGCTGCTGGGCCAGACGCTCCCCGGCCAGTTCCAGCGACAACACATAGCCATCCACGCAGGTACGCAAATAGCGCCAGGCAATCAAGGTGGGGATGGCAATCAACAGTCCCAGTGCCGTGTTGTAAAGCGCCACCGAGATGCCGTGCGCAAGCTGTGCCGGCTGGTTGCTGCCCGGAGTTTGGGCGCCAAAAATTTCAATCATGCCGATCACTGTGCCCAACAAGCCCAGCAAGGGGGCCGCCGAGGCGATGGTGGCCAGTGCGGGCAAAAAGCGCTCTAGCCGATGGGCCAGTGTTCGGCCCGTCGACTCCAGTTGAAAGCGCAAAGCTTCCTCGCTGCAATGGGGGTCCTGGTGCCTCAATTGCAAGCCGCTGGCCAGCAACTCTCCCAGGACCGAGTGTTGTGCGATTCTTTCAATGCTCTCGGCGGAGGGCAGCTGCGTTTGGCAGGCCGTCAAAACCTCCTCCAGAAGCTGAGGTGGCGCCACGCGCAGAGCGCGCAAACTGTACAAACGCTCGAGGATCAAGGCCAAGGCCACGACAGAGCAAAGCAACAGGGGCCAGACGGGCCAGCCCGCGGCTTGTATGATGGAAAACAAGACAATCTCCAGTGCAGCAAGGTCGCACAGTGTTGCCGATTATGGCCGAGCGCGGTGCTCACATTTTTGGTGGACAACTTTGTGGATAACTTTGTCTGGACGTGGCCAAAGCCGCATGAAATCAGGCTTGTCTTAAAACGACTAGATTTTGAGCAGAAAAAAAACGAATTAAAACAAGGACTTGCGTGAAAACTTCGTGCTTTAAACCAAAATTCGCTTCGCATACCCCCTTGGGTATGCGCTGTGGAGCATTTGGGTTTCATTTCAAGCCGCGGGCCTTGCGCGGCGAGCCCATGATGGAGAAAACCAAGCAATGACGCCGAAAATTTGGCCAGTCGGCGCGCTGTGCCGCGCCATTGCTGATGCCTTGGATGCGCGTTTCAATCCTGTTGCGGTTCGGGGCGAGATTTCGGGCTTCACGCGCGCTTCCAGTGGGCATTGTTATTTCACGCTGAAAGACGAAAGTGGCCAGATCCGTTGCGCCATGTTTCGCCGCGCGGCCAGTTTGCTTTCACGCTTGCCCCGCGAAGGGGATCAGGTGGAGGCGATGGGCCGCTTGGGGGTGTACGAGGCGCGCGGCGAATTGCAGCTGGTGGTGGAGAGTTTGCGGCCGGTCGGGCAGGGTGCCTTGTTCGAGGAGTTTTTGCGCTTGAAGCAAAAACTTGAAGCCGAAGGCCTGTTCGATGCTGCGCGCAAGCGACCCATTGCGCCCATGCCGCGTGCCATTGGCGTGGTCACCTCGCTTTCTGCGGCCGCTTGGCATGACGTGATGACGGCCCTGCAACGCCGCGTGCCGCACATCCCTGTGCTGTTGGCTCCGGCCCAGGTGCAAGGCGCGGAAGCTGCGCCCACCTTGGTCAAGGCCCTGAAAAGCCTTTACCTGCAAACCGAGGTGGATGTCATTTTGCTGGTGCGCGGTGGCGGCGCCATGGAAGACCTTTGGTGCTTCAACGATGAGCAACTGGCCCGAACCGTGGCGCAAAGTCCGGTGCCCTTGATTTCGGGCGTTGGCCATGAAACAGACTTCACCCTGACAGACTTTTGTGCGGACTTGCGGGCGCCCACGCCTACCGCAGCCGCTGAGTTGTGTGCCACCGCGCAGTCGGTGGTGCTGGGGGCCTTGTCGCTCTTGGGCGAGCGCCTCTCACAGGCCGCTTGGGACGCGCTGGATGAGCGAGCGCAGCGGCTGGACGAAGTGCAGCAACGCTTGGGACGGCCCTCCCAAAGAATGGGCCAGCAGGGCGCCGACTTGCGCATGTGGGCGCAGCGCTTGCGCGCGGCTGCCCGAGAGTCCTTGCAGCGTGAGGCGCACCATCTGTCGCAATGCCAAACGCGCTGGCAGCCTGCGGTGACCCAATGCACGCGCACCGCCGAGCATCGTTTGCAGCAAGCGCAATTGCGCCTGGGCTTGCTCGACCCCAAGCTGGTGCTGCGCCGCGGCTATGCGTGGCTGCGGGCGCAGGAGGGTCAGCCCTTGACCCTGGCAGCCCAAGCCATGCCTGGCCAGTCTGTGACGGCTATCCTTGCCGATGGCGAGGTTGATTTGACCGTTCTTCGGCATCGACTGGATTAGTTTTCTACAATCGCACGCTTTCTCCAACCCATTTGCAGAGGATCTTATGGAACACACTCTTCCCGCACTGCCTTACGCCATTGACGCCTTGGCCCCGCATTACTCCAAAGAAACCCTGGAGTTCCACCACGGCAAGCACCACAACGCTTATGTGGTGAACTTGAACAACTTGCAAAAAGGCACGGAGTTCGAAAGCATGTCTTTGGAAGACATCGTCAAGAAGTCCAGCGGGGGTGTGTACAACAACGCCGCCCAAATTTGGAACCACACCTTCTTTTGGCATTGCATGAAGCCCAACGGCGGCGGCGAGCCCAGCGGCGCGCTGGCTGCGGCCATCAACGCCAAGTGGGGCAGCTACGCGGCTTTCAAAGAAGCTTTCGTGAAGTCTGCCGTGGGCAATTTCGGTTCTGGCTGGACCTGGCTGGTCAAGAAGGCCGATGGCTCGGTGGACATCGTGAACACCGGCGCAGCCGGCACGCCGCTGACCACCGCTGACAAAGCGCTGCTGACGGTGGACGTGTGGGAGCACGCCTACTACATCGACTACCGCAACCTGCGTCCCAAGTTTGTCGAAACCTTCCTGGACAAGCTGGTGAACTGGGAATTCGCGCAAGCCAATTTCGCCTGATCGCGTTCTCGCTGTCTCCCACAAAAAAGCCGATGCATGCATCGGCTTTTTTTATTTGGCAGGAGAGAAAGGCGGGCCGCTCAGCTTGAAGCCTGCAGCCATGTTTTTCTTGGCAAACCAGCCCTGGTGCATTTCCAGCACAAAGCGCACCGGCTTGGCGGCGCAATGGCTTTGCGTGCTTTGCGGTGCCATGTCCGCCAAATTGACAATCGTGCCGTCGTCTGCCACAAAGGCGGCGGTCAGCGGCAGCAAGGTGTTCTTCATCCAAAAGCATTGGATGCTGGCTTGCTCAAAAATAAACAGCATGCCTTCGTGCATGGGCATCTCGCGCCGGTTCATCAGCCCAATGGACCGCTGCTGAGGTGTCTGCGCCACCTGGGCGTCAATTTGGTACATCCCCGCCTGCAATTTGACCCGCGCCAAATCCAGTTGCGGCCCCTCCTGCGCCTGCGCCGAAGTCAGCCCCCAACACATCCAAACCCAAAGTCGAATCCAAGTTTTCATCCGCCTATTATGGGGTCAGGTCTTGCCTTTTGCAGCAGCCTGTGGACAACTGATTGGCGGGCCAAGGGCTCGCTAGAATGACCGCCTGGCGAGTCACGCTGCCTTCGGGTTGCCTGTTTTTTGAGAGCCTTTCATGTACCAGCACATTCAGGTCCCTGCGAAGGGCGAAAAAATCACGGTCAATGCCGACAGTTCTCTGAACGTGCCCGATCTGCCCATCATTCCGTTCATCGAGGGAGATGGCACCGGGGTGGATGTCACCCCCGTGATGATCAAGGTGGTCGACGCCGCCGTAGCCAAGGCCTACAACGGCCAGCGTGAAATTCAGTGGATGGAGGTCTATGCCGGCGAAAAGGCCACCCAGGTCTATGGCGCAGACGTCACCTTGCCGGCGGAGACAGTGCAGGCTCTGCGCGAGCATGTGGTGTCCATCAAAGGGCCGCTGACCACGCCGGTGGGAGGGGGCATCCGGTCCTTGAATGTGGCCTTGCGGCAAGCCCTGGACCTCTATGTTTGCTTGCGCCCAGTGCGTTATTTCAGTGGCGTGCCTTCGCCGCTGAGAAATCCTGAAAAAACCAACATGGTGATCTTCCGTGAAAACTCGGAAGATATTTATGCTGGCATTGAATACGAGGCGCAAAGCGACGCGGCGAAGAAGCTGATTCAGTTTCTGGTGGCAGAGATGGGCGTCACAAGCATTCGTTTCCCCGACAGTTCCGGTATTGGCGTCAAGCCGGTATCGCGCGAGGGCACCGAGCGCTTGGTTCGCAAAGCCATTCAGTACGCCATCGATCTCGACAAGCCCAGTGTGACCATCGTGCACAAGGGCAATATCATGAAGTTCACCGAAGGAAGTTTTCGGGACTGGGCCTATGCGCTGGCGCAAAAAGAGTTTGGCGCCCAACAGATTGACGGCGGCCCCTGGTGCCAGTTGAAAAATCCGCGCACGGGCCGAAACATCCTCATCAAGGACAGCATCACCGATGCTTTCATGCAGCAAATTCTGATGCGCCCCGCAGAATACAGCGTGATCGCCACTTTGAACCTCAACGGCGACTACCTGTCTGACGCATTGGCTGCCCAAGTGGGCGGCATTGGTATTGCGCCGGGGGCGAACATGTCGGACGCCGTGGCCTGCTTTGAGGCCACCCACGGCACCTCGCCCAAATACGCTGGGAAAGATTACGTCAACCCTGGCTCGTCTATCTTGTCCGCAGAAATGATGTTGCGCCACATGGGCTGGACCGAGGCTGCTGACCTGGTCATTGACGCCATGGAAAAAGCCATCGAGACCAAGAAGGTCACCTACGACTTCGCCCGGCTGATGGAGGGCGCTCAGCAGGTCAGTTGCTCGCGTTTCGGCCAGGTCATGATCGACCAGATGTGACATCCCGACGCGCTGCCAGATTGTTCTGACCCCGATAGAATGGAACGATGGCAACCCAGAAACCGACCCCGAAAATAGTTCTCCCGGAGCGCGATGGCGGCGATTCCGTCGTCATGGAGCGCCGCACCCAGCGCACCCAGCCGCCCCAGATGTACCAGGTGGTCATGCTGAACGACGACTTCACGCCCATGGAGTTCGTGGTCATGGTGTTGCAGGAATTTTTCAGCAAGGACCGGGAAACGGCCACCCAAATCATGCTCAAGATCCATTTGGACGGCAAAGGCGTGTGCGGCGTCTACACCAAGGATGTGGCGGCCACCAAGGTCGACCAGGTGTTGGATGCAGCCCACAAAGCTGGTCACCCCCTGCAATGTCTGAGTGAGCCCGTTGAATAAATGGGCTTTGTTTCCATATACAGTTAACCCATAGCCGCAAGCACGAAGGATTTGCACATGATTGCCCAGGAACTAGAAGTCAGCTTGCACATGGCCTTTGTCGAGGCTCGCCAGCAGCGCCATGAATTCATCACGGTCGAGCACCTGTTGCTGGCCCTGCTGGACAACCCCAGCGCCGCCGAAGTGTTGCGCGCCTGCTCGGCCAACATCGAAGATTTGCGCAAGTCGCTGTCCAACTTCATCAAGGACAACACGCCCCAGGTGGCCGGCACCGAAGAGGTGGACACGCAGCCTACGCTGGGTTTCCAGCGGGTCATTCAACGCGCCATCATGCATGTGCAGTCCACGGGCAATGGCAAAAAAGAAGTCACAGGCGCCAATGTGCTGGTGGCCATTTTTGGTGAAAAAGACTCGCATGCGGTGTACTACTTGCACCAGCAAGGCGTGACGCGCCTGGACGTGGTGAACTTCATCGCCCACGGCATCAAGAAGAGCGACCCGCCCGAGCCAGTCAAAGGCCCAGAGGCTTCATCGCAGGAAAGCGAAGAGGGCGGCGAGAAGAACGAAAAAGCCTCGCCCCTGGAGCAGTTCACCCAGAACCTGAACCAGCAAGCCAAAGAGGGCAAGATCGACCCGCTGATCGGGCGCGAGTACGAGGTAGAGCGGGTCATCCAGATTTTGTGCCGTCGCCGCAAGAACAACCCCTTGCTGGTGGGCGAGGCTGGCGTGGGCAAGACCGCCATTGCCGAAGGCCTGGCCTGGCGCATCACCCAAAAAGACGTGCCGGAAATTTTGGCCGAGTCACAGGTGTACTCTTTGGACATGGGCGCCTTGCTGGCAGGCACCAAATACCGTGGCGATTTCGAGCAGCGCCTCAAGGGCGTTTTGAAAACCCTGCGCGAGCGTCCCAACGCCATTTTGTTCATTGACGAAATTCACACGTTGATCGGCGCGGGTGCCGCTTCGGGTGGCACGCTGGACGCTTCCAATTTGCTCAAGCCCGCGCTGAGCTCTGGCCAGTTGAAGTGCATTGGCGCCACCACCTTCACCGAGTACCGCGGCATTTTCGAAAAAGACGCTGCGCTGTCACGTCGGTTCCAGAAAGTGGATGTGGTCGAGCCTTCGGTCGAGCAGACGGTGGACATCCTTAAAGGCCTGAAGTCGCGCTTCGAGGAGCACCACAATGTGAAGTACGCCGTGGCGGCCCTGCAAGCGGCTGCCGAATTGAGCGCCAAGTACATCAACGACCGTCACCTGCCCGACAAGGCCATCGACGTGATCGACGAAGCCGGTGCGGCCCAACGCATTTTGCCGGCATCCAAGCGCAAGAAAACCATCAGCAAAACCGAGATCGAAGACATCGTGGCCAAGATTGCGCGCATTCCGCCCGCCAATGTGTCCAACGACGACCGCGGCAAGCTGCAAACCCTGGAGCGCGACCTCAAGAACGTGGTGTTTGGCCAAGACAAGGCGCTGGAAGTGCTGGCCGCCTCGGTCAAGATGGCACGCTCGGGCCTGGGCAAGGCCGACAAGCCGATTGGCGCTTTCTTGTTCAGCGGCCCCACGGGCGTTGGCAAGACCGAAGCGGCCAAGCAGTTGGCCTACATCATGGGCATTGACCTGATTCGCTTTGACATGTCCGAGTACATGGAACGCCATGCGGTCAGCCGCATGATTGGCGCGCCTCCCGGCTATGTGGGCTTTGACCAGGGCGGCTTGCTGACCGAGGCGGTCACCAAAAAGCCCCACAGCGTGCTGCTGCTCGATGAAATCGAGAAGGCCCACCCCGACATCTTCAACGTGCTGCTGCAGGTCATGGACCACGGCACGCTGACCGACAACAACGGACGCAAGGCCGACTTCCGCAACGTGATCATCATCATGACCACCAACGCGGGCGCCGAAACCATGAACAAGGCCACCATTGGCTTCACCAACCCGCGCGAAGCGGGGGATGAAATGGCCGA
>JACCDG011115261.1_pt1 | contig 11451 bp, 22 predicted proteins | sample 7442471 | NCBI WGS metagenome assembly JACCDG01 (sample SAMN15323444, study PRJNA562643) | freshwater metagenome | isolation source: river surface water | place: USA:Blue River Watershed | collected 2017-08-17
AGCAAAGGCGGGGAAGATGTCGATACATACCCATCTTTTTGCTACGGCGTTCCATTTGAATCCGAGTTCTTTTGGAATGTGGCGCTGTTCGTAGGGACACTGTAGCCAATATTCTTTTCTGAAGGGGTCATAGACGAGCTTTGGGCCTTGTAGGGTTGATTCGTCTACCTGTGGCAATCCGGGTTGTTCTTCTCTGATTGGTTGAACTGCTCTATTCATCTTGCTCCTTCTTTAAACTTTTATAGATGCTGTCAATGCCCTCGAAAAAATCGCACCAGCGACGGAGCGACCAATTTACGAGCGCGAAAATTATTGGCACGCAAAAAAACGCGATGAGGCATCTTGCGAAAAATTCGACCATCATCACTCCCCCCTTATCCGCGCGAGGAGGGCTTTCGCTCTCAGCTCGTATTCGTTCATTAGACCGACATGCAAAGGAGCGTGAAGTATGATCAGCTCCAATAGCTCCTCACAATCGGCTAGGTCCTCCGCTTGCTGGCGGAGCATCCCGGATACCTCGTCAGCCACAACCGTATCTGCAACGAGATAGATAATCTCTGCGGCCTTTTGTATTCGCTCCGCCGTGTATCTTTTCGGGGTCATGATTTCGCCTCGTATCGCTCTTTAATAAGATTCAACACGCTAAGACCGCTGCAAACAATTACGCCGAAGGGATTGTGAAGGCTCACGCTCACGATGGCTAAGGCAAAGCAGAATCCTGATATGAATAAGTTCACTCCCCCTCCTTCGCTGCGGGGGTTTCCCAGGGGAGTTCTCGCTCCGGGCAAAAGACGTTTCGGATTATCTCCGCTTCCTTCCGCGCTTGGGTGAGTTCGAACTTGAGCGCTTCGATTCCAGTTTCCTGGATTCGGACGAGCTTCTCGTCGAGTCTCCGCACGATGGCGAGGAGGGTGACGACGTCCTTCGCCGACTTGTATGCGCGAAATAGGTGAGGATGTTCCTCCCCGTCCTTCAATTGAACGGTGTTGCCTATAAGGATCGAGCTTTCGGCCCGTTCCTCGGCCTCTGAGAGCGTTCCTTTTTCGGATTCGGTCAGGGCGGTCATGATAGAAGCCCCAATTCACCAATCGCATTTAGCGCCACTGCTCGCCACGCCATCGCCTGTTTTCGCTTTGATTCGTCGGCGAAAAACTCAGCCGCACTTGGTAGCTTGTCACCATTAAAAGCCAACCCGCCTACCGCATCGCAGTAGACTTCATATAGCTTGTGCGCCAGTTTTTCTATTTCCGTTTCTTTCATCTCGCCTTCCATCTCTTTTGCATATTCTCCACTGTCGTATTCTTCTTGAGAGAATCCAAAAAACGCTCGCGCCGAACTCATCTCGCCTCGGGCTCCTTTTGCTGGTTCTCTTCGTAGGTCATCCTGGCCGCTTCATCGGCAGCGTAGATTAAATGAATCGGCTGGCCGGGGACGCAGTAGATGGGCAATCCCAAATACTTAATGGTGGCGGGAAACTCTCGCAGTCTTTCGAAAAAGATCGCCCTGAAGCTAAGGACATAACGAGGAGGCATGCCGAATGCTATAGCCGTTCGGTGCTCTTGTTTGCTTTGATAGTAAAGATGAGCGCATCTATCTTTTACCATTTCGCCAACCGTCGAACTAACTTCAACCGATGCGATGTCTAGTTCTTCACTCACCGGCCTCGGGCTCCTTCTCCCAGGAAAACGGATTCTTCTTCTTCCAATCCTCGTAGCTTTCCGGCTCCTCTCGGTAATCTCCTGAGCGGCAACCATGGACATACTCTTCGTAGTTTTCGCGTCGAAAGTTGTCCGCTTGTCGTCGCGCCTCATCCAGCAGCCGCTTCTCGACGAGGGGGATGGGATCTGAAATCTTCCACCAGTTCACACTTCGATCCATGCCGAACGAAGCATCCCACTGCTCGATCTCAATAAGCGCATCCGCTTCGGTGTCGAAGTAATAAGTCTGAATTTGCAGATACGGTTCGGGTCCGCGCATCATCACCTCCACGCGCACCGCGAACGCTTCTATTCGCTTCTCACTCATGCTCTGCGGGCTCCTGTTTTCCCCAATGAAACTTTTTGTCTGAAGTGTAGTAACCGCAACGATGTTCTATGGCCTTCTCTTCGAGGGTGTCGTGGTAGACCTGCGCCACCAAACCCAGACACAAGAAGACTCCCATCAAGAAGCTCGCAATGTTCCATCCCATTGATTCCATCACTCACCGCCTCCCTGTCGTCCTTTAAGATAATATTCCTCCGCGAGTCTCGTGACTTTCTCCTCGTAATCTTCCAGGAATCGCTGATAAAACCAGATTGTGAATTTTTTAAAATATTTACTCATTTGCTCACTAGCTCCTGTAATTTCATTGCGCAGTAATGTTTGAAGACGTGAATGTGGTTTAGGGTTGCTCCGCTTGGCGGAGGGGAAAGGCTTTTAGCGGGGTCAATGCGCTCAAGCAGTAGGAGCATTGACGCGCGCGCCTCTTCCCATTCTGGAGACTGCTTTGAAAGTGTTTGACCTGATTCTCGGTCTTGAGTAAAAAGGGAGTAGAGTTTCATAATTGTTTTAGTATTTTGTTTCAATAAACGCCCAATTCAATTTTCAAGTGATTGCATCCCGTTTAGGTCTAGCCCCCTAAGCGGGATTTTTATTTTGCTAAAGGTCTTCGACTATTTCCCCATGAACTACTCTTTGGGGAATGAAGTTATGGTCTTTAGCGACACTGAGTTTCAAGCAGAAAATTTCATCTTTGGATAGTTGGCAAGAAAAAGGGATTTGAACTTTTTTGTTATTCCAGTCCGCGCTCGGTAGAAAACTGGATTCGCAAGCGCTCCCGTTTGCATCTGTTTTTAGCTTACCGGTGCATAGGCTTCCCGTTTCTTCGTCTTGATATCCCAGTTCGCGTGCCTCAATAACGATGGGCGTTAGGGTGTCGGCGTTTTCCACTTCGGAAACGTTTAGTTTAATGAACTTGATTGCCCCTTCTTTTCCCGCGTGTCGAACCTCCTCTGACGATTCACTGAGTTTCGTATCAAACACCCATGTGGCGGATTCGTTATCATTCGGCGGTGGATATGCGGAGTTGATGACGGTGCTGGTGTAGTAGCTAAGGCCGACGGCTGTAGCCGCCATGATTGCGACGTTTCGAATTTTCATATTGGGTTTATTTCCTCTGATGTGGGGGTTAAAAGTTGTTATTCACTTGCGAAGATTAAACATCGACCAAGCAGGAATCCTGCGAGAAATGCGAGAAAGGTTGTCATGGCTGTTTATCCTAAATCGTTTACCAGTTCGGCGAATACTTTTTGAGGGTATTCGATATTCTCCTGTGAGCAATTACTAATAACGCAATGGTGGGATGCGTTGTAGTGTCTGAGTGCTGAAACGAGGGGGTATTTTCGAAGTTGTTCTTTGAACACTTTAGCCCCGCAATTCAGATTTTTAATAGGGTCGAATAGTTCTTGCTTTGATTTGAGTCCGCAAAACTTCAGGTGTTCGGGCATGACTTGGGCTAGTCCGAGCGCTCCGGCCTTGGATACGGCGAAGGGGTCCCATCGGGATTCGTGAGACACGACGGCCCGAAAGATGGCGGGGTTAATGCCGTGGTTCAGGGCTATGCGTTCCGCTTCCTCTCTGAGGCTGAGACGCGGCAAAGTAGGGGCAGGGCGAACATAGCCCATGCTTGCCGCCGCCTCCGTAACGAGTCGCTCCTTTGCCTGGTTGATGGCATTGAACGCCTGATTCTCCAGATAGATATAACCGTGTGATACGGCGTGCAGTCCGAACGACAGACCGGCTCCAGCCAGTGAGATTTTAAGGGTATTAATACCCGGAACAAACGACGGGAATGGAATAGCCATGGTTTTTATGTCCTTATATAAAGTTTAACCTAATTTATGTTTTTCTCTTATAAATCCGAGCGATTTTTAACCCTTGCTTCCGTGTGACTTATTGGGATGTTAAATTTATCCCCAACTTGACCAAGCGAAAAAAAAGCATATTGATTCGTTTTATCTCTTGGAACTGGCAAGTCTAAGTGTTTTTCAAAAAACAGCTTTAGAGTAACCGCCGATTCCGATTCAGCCCCGAACGTGTCTGATACGTAAGTATTGGGCTGAATAGTATCGCTGTAGTCAAATACACTCAGATATACCTTTTTATGGGCGTAATTATATTGTCCTCCTACCCACCTATTCGTGTGAATTGCGATAGCTCTAATTGGAATGAGTTTTTTCTCTAGGTCCGATATTGCAATGGTCATACTAGTTCAATGCCTCCTGCTTTGCATATTTCGCGAATGGTTGAATCGAGCGTACCGCCATCGAACTTACCGGGGCCTGATAGTAAATAAATAAGAGAGTAAGCGATATCCACCACGTATTGTTTTGAATAGCCATCCTCACCTACTTTGCAGCCTGTTTTTTCGTAGCCTTTAACGTATTGTTCCAGCCCTTGAATCATCATTCTCAATCCGGCTTCAAGTGGGGATTGAGTTGTCATGAACTTTTTTTGATTATCAATTGCTACCGTTTCGAATGGCAGAGTGTTTCTTTCGTATAGTTCTCCGCTTTTAGTTTCAAGTATGCCCATATTAATTCTCTTCTTCCCCCAGTCCCTTGTCTGTCAAATATAAATCACTTGTGTCAATTAGTAATTCGTCGGCCAATTCTTCGATGATATCTAATATGCTCATATTGTTTTCAAGTATTTTTTAAACTCTGCAATCGCTTCTCTTTTCGTGTATCCCATATAGTGCCGGGAGATGCGGAATCCTTTACGCATCGTTGCTATTATCCAACTCCCTCGAAATGTTCTTTCTATTGTCATTTCGTAATAGTCAAATTCTTTCCGCTCCTTTTCCGTGAGGTCATACCCGCAAATTATATCGCGATATTGGTGATTAGTTTTAATGTTCATAATTACCATTGCTCGAAAGGAATTTCTCTTTTTAATTGTGCAATTCTAAAAATTCTCCTAGCCGTTGCCGTTGTCAATCCATGGTATTCAGCCCACCTTGGAAGTGAGATAAAATCATTCAAATAGCTCATATATAGTTTTGCTGTTTTTCTCATGGTTTATTTTCCTAGATATGTTCTGGGTATAAAATTGGGTCTAGTTCGTAAATTGAAATATATAGATTATCAACTAAATGTATTTCGTCGTTTCTACGCTCGCTAACCGAACGCGGAAAGATTGGAAATTTTTTCAGGTCTAACTTCATGAGTCTATCAACCGCATCGTTACATGGGGTTGTGTAGCAGTAGTTTTCAATCACCGCCTTGGCCTGTTCTTTCGTTAAGTTTTTCATAACTCTTTTCTCCCAACAAAATGAGTATCGACTATATGACGCTAAAACACAACAAGTATTTTCACATTATTTTTTACTAAGTCGTGTATATTGGTTATGGTAGGATTTTATGGTTGTTCACCCATGAGAAAATTACACACCATGGTATCTAGTTCGCTATGCATCAATGCATAATTATGCGCATAAAGTATGCATAACGCGCATATTATGCAGCGGGGATACAAAATAGGAAAAGATGAGAGATATCAATGGGATAAGGTAAAACATCCAATGATTTCAAATAGGTGGAAAGATTATGCAGTCACTTTTTTTTTGTTTAATAATATCACATGGTTGCGGACTGCATAAAATAAAAACTTGACGAATAATCCAAGGGTGTATTACTATTAGCGAAGCTAAGTTAAGTTCCATACGTATGGAATCGGGTTAAGCCGCAATGGTTGCTTCGCTGATACGTAGTTCCGGATTACATCCCGGAGCGTCAGCGACCTAAGAACCCTCTCTCTACTGGCCAATCTGAATTTTCGAATCGGAGTAAAGTACCGAATCAGCGAAAGTAAGTTGATACGTATTTAATACGTATATGGACGGACTCGCGCCTAGCGCGATGGTGTGTAATTTGCTCAGGGGTGTGTAATTTGCTCAGCGCCAATCGGCGCGAGGTGTATTCCAGCGGAATAGTTGTGCGTAAATACTTTATACATACGCCAGGAATAATGTGGCTTTGTCACGGTGTCATGAGAGCGTGAGAGCGCGGGAGAAAGGGAAGGTGGGGTTAAAAATTCCGCCTAGTTTCAGTATTTTTTCTAAAATACTGCTGGATTTATATTATACACTATACTTTACTAGGGAAAACACTCTCTCGGTATACATAACTACCCCAAATCATTGTGTATAACTATTATATACCATACTCTCCTCAAGAATCATTAGTATTCTTTGACTATATATATAGTGTGCTACCCATATTCTATAAATAACCTACCCCTTTCCACGGTAGTATATACCTATACTATATATTCTGTCCTTATATATAGAGCCAGTGTCACACCATCCATTCTTTGTCCTTATATATATAGAGAGGGGGTAGGGGGAGATTTAATAGAAAGAGACGAAAGGCGTAATCCCCATCCCGACGATTTCAAAATCTCAGGGCGACTTTATTTATTCTGCCCCCCCCGGTCACTTTGAAATCTCAAGGCAACCCCTTCCTTTTCTTCCCTCACTACTTTTTGAAATCTTAGGGCAACCCCCCTTTTCTTCTTCCCCTCTCATTGTTTCATGACAGGATGACACTACTTGACTGATTCAAGCTGGTCGTTCACTGTTTAAAGTAAGATGGAGCGATACAAGCCGGACGATTATATTCCTTTAGATGAGTCGATAGAGCGGGTTGAGAGGCAAAAGGAGGCTGGATATATATCCCAGGGTCCGGCTTTACCGGCTTTACCGACTCAATTTTCGGGTGCCGATAAGGAATATGGTGCTATTCCTTTAAATCAAGAGCAGTATCAAACACTTCAGCAGGTGCTTGCGGATGAGGAGATGCGGTCGCAGTGCCTTCCAGACCTATTCGATGACCTCGATAGACATGTAAAAGTAAATAAAGCCCGGATAGTTAATCTATATTACGAGCATGAGGGTGACTGGAACCAAATGCGAAGGGACCATAGATGCGTGGGCTATACAACACTCAAGGTATATTGGGCTGACCCGAAGTTTCGAGCGTGCATTATGGCGCTCGACGATACATTCACACTTGAAAGTGAAAGTATTATCAAGGGATTGGCAAGACATTCGACAGATGAGAGGGTTCGCTTAGAGGCAGCTACTAGATGGCTCAGGGCTAAAAAGCCGGAAGAATGGAACCCGGCAGTGCAAAAGCAAATCGTTGCCAATAAAGGTTCGCTTCAGCAAACGTTCTTTAAACAGCTCGTGTCACAAGAGGATTTTGTCAAGACCCTTTCTAATGACCCATTCTCCCCATTGCCTGAAGAGGCCCGGAAACTACTAGCTGGAACCCCAACTCCACCACCTCAAAGTGACCCCCTATTGACTCTCACCCCACCAGAGGTTATTGCCCAAACCATGCCAGACGACCCGTTCGGCTTAGAAGAAGAGGAAGACGAAGAACAAGGAAATTATGGTCTATAAAACATACCTGCCAAATGATACGGCAATTCATCCCATTGAAGCTATTCAATTAACCCAAATAATTATTAATAGTTTCCCGCGAACGGGGGCCGATATTATTCAGTTCGGAGACGGAATCCAACTCCTCACCGGCAGACGCATTGGCCAAACCCATGAAACGGTAGAGGGAAAGCTCGGGGATTATCTCGTTGTCTTTAATGATGAGAAAAGAACGAAAACAATTCTTCAGAAAATTCTCTTCGAACAGCTTTACAAAGAAGCGGAAGAAGGTGTAACGTTCGAATCCCTTAAAGATAAACTTGAACAAACATTAAAGGAAGAAAAAGAAAATGAGCAACGATTATACCCCGGAGTTCCTTCAGGAGCAACCCCAACTGGAGCAACAAGCTCAACCGCTGTCGCTAGTTCATCCGACAGAACGGTCGGAAGCATCAATCCGCAAGAGCTTCGAGCAGCTCCAGGCGGAAGCAGTGGAGACGCTCCGCAAGTTGCAGATAGCCATAAATCGAGCAAGCCTCGAAACGCCTAAAAGAGATTATCCGATTATACTCGGAGAGACCGCAATGTCACGGGCATATTGCGTTCAGCTCGGGCAACTCTTTACCGCCATGGCTAAAGAGTTGAAGGCGTATAAGCGCTTCGCAGCTCGGTCATAACCCGCCATGCAACAGACCGGTGGCGTAGGGATAAATGAAGCAAATTATCACTACGTCATTCGGTCCCTTCACGGGCTTGATGGAAAGTCCCAAACCCCGTGGAATCCACACCCGTCCCAAAAATTAGTAGGTCAATCCCTCTTTCAGCGCGGCTGTAAGAACATCTTCATTCAGTGCGGAAGAAAGTGGGGTAAAACCGAAATCATCGTTTACTGCCTCTGGCGATGGGCGCTCCTCAACCCGAACTCCGCTTGTTACTATATCTGTCCGATTATTAAGCAAGCGCGGGAAATTATCTGGGAATCAAAAAACCGCCAGGGAAGAGACAGACTCCCGCAATTTGGTTCATCTGAATTTATCGAGTCAATTGATAATACCGAAATGCGAATCACGTTTAAGAACGGTTCGTTCATCAAGGTAGATGGCTCGGACAACTTCGACGCTTGGGCCGGTATCTCTCCGAACTTTATTGTGCTCGATGAGTTCCGCTCCTTCAAGCCGGAATTCTACGGAGTCATGAACCCGAACCGCGCCGTATTCAATGCTCCGATGATTATCATGGGAACGCCCCCAGAGCAGATTTGGATTGATAAGGATAACGAGCATCAATACATTGAAATCGCCAAGGAAATCCGCATGGATATGCTCGAAGGCGGAGACTCGTTCTGGATTAAAAGACCGTCGTGGGATAACCCAGACCCCGTTATTCAACGCTTCCTTGCCGCTGAAAAGAAGAGGCTCTTTCGTCGGGGCAAGCAAGATGAATGGTTCCGCGAATACGGAGCGGAACTCGTTCCAGGCGGAAGCTCAAAGATATTTAGAAAGTTCATCTCCGACCCAACTATGCCAATGAGCCACGTTGTTCCACATTCGGAAATGGTCGGATACCTACTGAAGGAACAAAACGTTATCGTTAAGTCTTAAAAAAATGCTCATCCGGGAACCAGACCACTTCGAATGGATTGTCATGGCTGACCCAGGAACAGCAGTCTCACCATTCGCCGTGGGCTTCTACGCCGTCGATAAATACTCGCCGTTCCTCTTTATGCTCGATGAGATTTACGAGACAGAACCAGACCTCACAACTCCCGGAATTATCTGCCCACAAATAAAAAAGCTCTGCGATAAATGGCTCGGCCCAGGCTCTTCCAGCGATAACACCCGCTGGAAAAAATACTACGACTCAGCAGCCGCATGGTTCGCAGCAGCCGCAAGAAAAGAGCACAGTATGCACTTCACCGCTGTCGTGAAAAAACAAGGGGACAAGGAAACCGGACTTCAAACCATCCAGGAACTTTTCTTCCAAAGAAGATTCATCATTTCCCAAAACTGCCCAAACGCTATCTGGGAATTTGATAACTACTACAAGGACAAAAAGGGAAACTTCATTAAGAAGAACGACAACCATATCGACAACACTCGATATCTCATCAACCTCACAAGCCTCATTGTCATTCCCCGCGATGCACCCGCTGGCACCGCTGCCGCTATGCGAAAAAAGAAGCGGAAAAAACTTATTTCTATTGACGAAGATTTAAAGGCAGAGCAGAAAGGAAGCTGGCAACAACGCATTTTCTCTAGGTATGAAAAATGAAAAGCAAGTCAAAAGCAAAACCGGCTCCAAAGAAGTCCGCCAAAAAGTCCGGTAAGAGTTCTAAAAAGAGCTGCTAGCACAACGAGCAGCAACATCTTTTTGAGCCTCTCCAGCCACAACTCAAAGCTCCCTTAGCGCACCCGCATATCATCACCCATCGAGACCCAATGCGCTAAAGAGCCCACTTGTGAATGGAGAGGTTTTTTTATATTCATGAACTCGTCTGCTTCTTTTTTATACACATCTTTTCCATAGGAAAATAACGCTATGTCAGTCGGACCTGTAACAACTGGAAACTCTGGGGATATTTACCTTTTTAACGGAGCTTTCCGAGCCCAGGAAGGTATTCTCTCGTATCTGGGAATCACGAACGAATCGTCTCGCGGTTCGCAACTTCGAATCAAATCTTCAGTTCTCGAATCTGCCGCACTCTCCGGCGGAACGTCCAATATCGGAACCAACGCTATCGGAGATGGTTGGTTTGTTCTCGGCGTTACCGTCTATGTAACGACTCTCATTACCGCATCCGGTGGTGGAGCATCGTTCAGCATCGGTGACGGAACAGACGCAGACCATTGGGGAGCTGGCATCGTGTTCACCGCTGGAACCGTAACCACCTCGGCTGACTTCACAGCTGCTCCAGGATTCTTCGCTTCTGCTGCGAACATCGTGCTTACTGTAAACACGGGCGCGTTCACGGCTGGTAAAGTAAGAGCTGCAATTCACTACATCGACTTCACCGCACTGCTCAGCTAGAGAAAAAATAAAAAAGAAGAAGCAATGAAAGTGGAGCGAGCGAAAGCAAGGGCCAAAATCTTAGGCACCTGCTTTCTCTCCTCCAGCTTCACTGTCTGCCTGTTCGAGGTAATTCAATGCGCCCTGACCCTGAACCAAGCGCCTATTGTTGCCGTTGCAATGCTGTTTTCCGTGATTTCTATCCTTCTAAGCGCTGTGACTGCGATATCGCTTGCGGCAAAACTTCTCTCGACTCATTCAGTTCAAATACTCGACCTGAAATCAAAGACACTGCAAACGCCAATCTCGGAGCTGAAGAAAAACAAAGCCGCCCCGGTTTATACGAAGGAATCGTTCGAAGACGATGGCGATGAAGAAGACATAGACCCGCTCTTTGCTGAAGACGAAGACCAAGCAGAGAGAACCGCTGCGAAATTAACGAGCCAACTCTTTGGTGGCCCGGCTGAAAAAATAGACGACTCGATTATTTAGTTAAGCAAAGAAAATGCCGATTGACCCAAACATCGACCAGATATTCGACCTCGCAACGCCGGACTACTCCGCGTTGGAAATCGAGCCGATTTGGGCCAATAAAAAACTTACTGATAAAAAGGGAGACTACCTCTCTTTGCGAAAATGGGTGACTGATACCCATCAGGCCATGATTGACCCGACTCGAATGAGGGCAAACACCCAAATTCGAAACCTCGCGCTCTGGCTCTCCCTGCACTACAAGTCCCAATCCCCAAACGGAGACTTTCGAGACATCGACGATGAAGATGTGACCGTAGATACCCACAAGGTTGTGGTGAACAACATTTATGACATCGAAAGAAACCGCTATTCCAAAATTACTCGAAACATACCCCAGACTCGCCCGGTTCCTAGAACTCCCGAATACGAAGACTACGCTGGAGCAAGAATTGCAGGGTCCGTTTTGGAAACTGCTAAATCAAGAACTAAGCAACGGACCATCCTCAACAAGATGGTTCGCGAAGCATTTATTTTCGGTGAAGCTTGGG
>JACCDG012027524.1_pt1 | contig 11451 bp, 8 predicted proteins | sample 7442471 | NCBI WGS metagenome assembly JACCDG01 (sample SAMN15323444, study PRJNA562643) | freshwater metagenome | isolation source: river surface water | place: USA:Blue River Watershed | collected 2017-08-17
ACGTAGGGCGTGCCCACCGAGAACGAGCCGCCGGCCAGGCCGACCAGCAGGCCGCCGATCAGGAACTGGCTGTAGGTGGTGGCATAGCTGAGCATCCAGATGGCGGGGATAGTCACGGCCATCACGGCGGCGAGCACGATGCGGCCGCCGAAGCGGTCGGTCATCAGGCCGAGCGGCACGCGCACCAGCGAGCCGCTCAACACCGGCATCGCCATCAGCAGACCGAATTGGGTCGCGTTGAGGTTCAGCATCTTTTTAATCGGTATACCGATGACGCCGAACATCATCCATGCCATGAAGCAGACGGTGAATGCCAGTGTGCTGACAATCAGCACCGACCAGGCGCGCCGCTTATCGGCTAATTGGTTGTCCATATTGACCCCTCGAAACATGGCAGCAGTTTCGTTGGGCAACTGATTTCTGCACATCCACTGTCAGTACGGGATGGCCAAGGGAAAAGGATGAGGGGTGATTTGGCAAGCTCGTACTTTGGGAGTAGTACGAGCGGGCGGGCAGGTGAACAGCTTGGCAACCGCACTCACCCCGGCTGTCACCGGGGCGAGGATATTAATGTGGCAAGGGATCAGCCCAGTCCGAGGCTGGTGGCGAGCACGGCCACCTGCACACGGGAGCTCAGGTCGAGCTTCTTGAAGATGTGCTGCACATGGATCTTGACGGTGGTCTCGGCAATATCGAGCTCACGCGCGATCTGTTTATTGCTCTGCCCTTTCGAGATCAACTGCAGGATCTCGCGCTCGCGCGGCGACAGCTTGTCGAGCGCGTGCAGGTTAGGAGCGGAGGTAGACGCCGGCTCGGCAGGGCGCGCCGGCGCGCCCTGCCCGCGCAGCGCGGCGACGAGCTTACCCATCATTTGCGGACTGATCATGGACTGACCTTCGCTGACCTTGACGATGGCATCGCACAGCTGATCGGATTCGGAAGTCTTCAGCAAATAGCCGTCAGCGCCGGCCTGCAGCGCGCGCGACAGGTCTTCTTCGTCTTCGCTGACGGTCAGCATCATCACGCGCAGCTCGGGCCGGCTTTCTTTGAACGACGGGATCGCGTCGACCCCCTTGACGCCCGGCAGGTGGTTATCGAGCAGGACGAGATCGGGCTGCGCCTGCGGCAGCACACGCAGGGCCTCGCTGACGTCACCGGCCTCGCCGGCGATCTCGAAGCGATCGTCCTGCGACAGCAACGCGATCAGGCCGCGGCGGAACAGCGTATGGTCGTCGACGACCAGCAGGCGGATTTTGTTCGGGGAGAGGGAACGCATGGCTGTCATTGGATGATTCGGACCCTGATGCTATCAGGCTTCGACCGGCTTGCTGCGCGTGTGCGGATTCTGCGGCAAAAGCAGCGTGACGGTGGTGCCCTCGCCCGGCGCCGAATGAACGTGCACGGTGGCGCCGATCTGGTCGGCGCGCTCGCGCATGATCTTCATGCCGACATTCAGCTGCGTTCGCTCGGCATCGGCATCGAAGCCACGGCCATCGTCGTGCACCATGAAGCGCCACGCAGGCCCTTTGTCGACCTGCACCTGCACGCTGCGCGCATCGGCATGTTTGCGCACGTTCGACAGCGCTTCCTGCAGGATGTGCAGCACCTGGATCTGCACGTCCGGCGGCAGCGGCATGCCGTCGCCGCCGATACGGCTGCTGACTTTCAGGCCGGTCTGGTGCTGGAATTTTTGCAGGGTCTCCTGCACGGCGGTTTCGATCTCGTCGCCGGACGCGCGCGTGCGGAAGTGCACCAGCAGTTCGCGCACGTCGGCGATGCTCTCCTTCAGGCCATGGTCGAGCTCGTCAAGCGCCTGGTCGGCCTTGTCGACGTCATTGCGCCGTACGGCGCCGCGCAGCAGCTGCACCTGGATCTTCAGGAAGGCCAGCGCCTGCGCAATCGAGTCGTGCAGCTCGCGCGCAAGGAACGCCCGCTCACCGGAGATCGCCGCCTCGCGCTCGAGCGCGACAGCACGCAGGCCTTCGATCGCAGACGCAAGATGGGTAGCCAGGGTATCGACCAGTTCGTGCTCTTCGACCGACAGCGTAACGTCGCGCTTGAAGAACAGGTCGATCTCGCCGAGCAGCTTGTGGTGCAGCCGGATCGGCACCGAGATCAGGTTCTCGAAACCGACCCGCGAGCAATGCTGCAATGGCGCGATATCGCTGCTGACGATGGGTATGACACGGGTGCGCGCGTCGGACGGCAGGTTGCCGCATGCGCAGATGCCGGCGCGCAGGCACCGTTCTTCTTCCTGTAACTGTTGGGGGAACTGGTCGGATGCGAGGATCAGGTAGCGCGACTGGTCTTCGCCGGACCAGCGCAACGCAATCGCGTCGGCCTTCATCAGCTTGCGCACACGTTCGCAGAAGCCGGTGGTCATGTCCTTCAGGTCGTTGGTCTGCGCGAGGAAGGCGCTGACTTCGTACAGCGCCTGCAAGCGCTCTTTCTGCGCGGCGATGCGGCGCGTCTTCGCATCGACCTTGGCCTCGAGGCTGCCGTAGAGCGACTCCAGCGTCGCGGCCATGCGATTAAAGCTGGCGCCGACCTGGCCGAATTCGTCATTCGACGCGACATCGACCCGCGTGGAGAACAGCCCTGACTCCAGCTTGCGCAGGCCGTCGCGCAAATGGTCGAGCGGACTGATCACGTACAGGTAGCCGGTGTAGAGCATGATGACCGCGCCGGCGATGGCCAGCGCCATCATCAGGAACTGGAACAAGTTCAGCAGCGTGGTGAGCCCGGCCATCTGCTGCTCGATCGAGTCGACGAAGTCGTCGATCGCCTGTACGAAATCATTGGCGGTCAGGATCAGCTGGCGCGGCTCGCCGGGCGCCTCAAGAAACTGCGCGCGCTCGGCAGTCCAGCGCTTCTCGACGTCGACAAAGCGCGAGCGCACGGTGGCGTCCCACGGCACGAACAACGGACGTGAGCTGTCGCCCGATTTCAGCAGCTTCATGCTCTGGTCGAATTCGGCCACCAGCACGCTGCGCTCGGCCAGGCCGGCCTGGACAGCACTGGTCATGCGCCAGACCTGCATGCGCATGCGGCCGGCCTCGTTCAGCGCCGCCGCACCGCCGCCCAGCTTCCAGGTCACCCAGACGGTCAGGCCGATGGACACCAGTGCCGTCAGCAGCAGCGCAGCACCGATGCGAATCAGCTTGGCGGACAGGGAGGCGGTATTTTTCATCGGCGTATTTTCCACGACTTGGCTTCTTTGCAGAGGCCCATCCTGCATCGGTAGTACTACTTCCGGACGATGGCATGGCGTGTTTTTGCACGGAAATTTCGTGCTTTAATACATGCATCTTAAATGAATCTTTTGAGACGACCGGGAGTTGATCATGTCACACGCTATCGCCACGCCAACGTCTGAGCTGTCGGCCGACGTACTGAAAGCTCGCCATCTGGGCCAGATTGCGGTCGACATGCCGGGCGCCACGGCCATTTTCCGGCGCCTGAAACTTGATTTCTGCTGCGGCGGCAATGTGCCGCTGGCGGTGGCCTGTGATCAGAAGTCTCTGAATGCCGACGCCGTATCGGCCGAGCTGCTGTCGCTGGACCACCGCACGGCAGCGCCGCAAGAGAACGCGCCTGGTGCACTGATCGACCACATCCTGACGCGCTATCACGCGGTGCACCGGCAACAACTGCCGGAGCTGATCCGCATGGCGCGCCGTGTCGAGGCAGTGCATCGAGAGAATCCGGATTGCCCGGCCGGTCTGGCTGACCTGCTGGAGGCGATGCACGCGGAGCTGCTCGACCACATGAATAAGGAAGAGACGATCCTTTTCCCGCTGCTGCGGCGTGGCCGTTCGTCGTTTGCCGGCGGCCCGATCGCCGTGATGCGGATGGAACATACCAACCACGGCGAGCAGCTCGCGCAGCTGCTGGCGATGACACACGACGCCACGCCGCCGGCCGGTGCGTGCACGACCTGGCGGGCTTTGTATGCCGGTATCGAGCAACTGGTGAATGACCTGATGGAACATATCCACCTCGAAAACAACCGGCTGTTCGTGCAGTTTGAATCCACTCACTGAGCCCACTGAATCGACTGATCGCCTGTAAGCCAAGCTCCTCTGTCCTGCCAGGGCCCTGCTTTCCACAGCATCCGCTGTGGAAGGCTTTTTTATTTGGGGCGCCGACCGCAGACCTTGCTTCATGCGCAGTCATCCTTTTGTCGCACGCATGAACCCATTGCCCCGACCTTCATTGTTGCAGCGCCTGCGTGCTGCACTGCTGGCCGATACGCCGCGCCCGTCGGCCAGCGAACGCCGCTATTCAGCGCTGGCTGCGATGCTCGGCATTGGCGCCAGCCTCGGCTTGCTGAGCACCTTCCCGCAGCATTACTGGCTGCTGGCGCCGATGGGCGCGAGCGCGATTATCTTGTTCGGCATGTCGCACAGTCCGGTCGCGCAGCCGTGGCCCGTGATTGGCGGTTATGTGTTTTCGCTCGGTGCCGGCCTGGTCAGTGCCGCGCTGCTCGGGCCGCCGTGGATGGCGGCGGGCGCGGCCGTGACGGTCAGCCTGTGGCTGATGGCACGGCTGAACTGCATCCACCCGCCCGGCGGTGCACTGGCGCTTTTGATCGTGCTCGACCAGAAAACCTATGCGTCATCGGTGTCGCAAACGATGGCGCTGGTATCGGCCAATGTTGCGTTGCTGCTGCTGTCGGCGGCGGTGATCAACAACCTGATTCCTGGTCGGCGCTATCCGCACCGCACGGCGGCCGAAACTGCCGGCGACCATGACACGCGCGACCCCGCCCCGCTGCAACGGACCGACCTGCGGCACGAAGACCTGGTCAGTGCGATCCGCGCGATGGATACTTTCGTCGATGTCGGCGAAGACGATCTGGTGAAGCTGTATAACCTCGCGATCGATCATGCGTTCAGCCGGCATGTGGGGCTGCGCTGCGAAGACGTGATGTCACGCGATGTCGTAACGACCCAGGCAGGTGCGCGCCTGGCCGACGCCTGGCAACTGATGCAACAGCACCGGATCAAGGCACTGCCCGTGGTCGACCACGATCACAAGGTCGCGGGCATCGTTACCCTGTCGGACTTTTTCCACTGGCTCGGCACGGCGGCAGTGTCGAACGAGCTCGTCTCTGAATGGCAGCAGCATCGCGTGGCCGAGGTGATGACCACGACCGTACAGACCGCCTTTCCGGCAACGCCCATGGCCGATCTGGTGCGCGAAGTCGCGCAAACCGGAAGGCATCACATCCCGGTGACCGACGATGCCGGTCGCCTGGTCGGGATACTGACGCAGTCCGACATGATCGCCGCGCTGTACCGGCGGCTCGCACTCGAATCCGGAACCCAGAATCGCTAGACCACCCGCTGTGCGCTAGCCATGCTGCCTGGCGGCGATGACATCATTGAAATTTAATTATAAAATAAGCAATTATTTTTCAGCAATACCTGCCGGTCATGGTCTGTCGCGTTACCGCCAGAGTTGCCTAAATATCCCTTAGGTACTTTGTGGAAATTATTTCCCTAAGGAAATAATGGATTACGATCTATTTCTGATACTTATCTTCACGCACAGAAGCACACATGACCAACGCGGCAGACAGGAAAGCAGAACATTCAACCGCCGGCATCTTGGCCAACGGTGGGATCGCGTCGACGGCGTATCCGACGGCCGTGGCAATGCCTGATCGCTGGATCAAGTGGCGGATGTATTTTTTGCTGGCCGTGTCGACCATGTATCTGATTCGGCTGATTTTCTTCCGCGACGTGGCGCTCGCCGATTTCGATATCGACAGCGGGCATGCGCCGGCACTGTGGGCCTACATGAACTGGCGCATCGCGTCATCGATGAGCGTGATCGCACTGTATTTATTCAGCTATCTGCGGCGTTGGCACTTTGCCGTCATCTCCTGGATCATCGCTGGTATTGCGGTCGTGGCGCTGGTGTCGGATTACTTCACGGTGTACATGCTGACCATCTCCCAGCCGCCGCAGTGGATGACCGGCGTGCTGGCCCTTCGGCTGGTCGTCATTGGCTGCCTGCTGCTCAATGCAATGAACGCGCGCAGAATGCCCACGCGACGCATCGTGTGACTGCAAACCAAGCCAGCTCGCTGTCGCGCCCCTCACGCTGACGCGGGCACACCGGCGCTCAGATCAGGCGGTTAAGAGCCTGTCCCGGCAGGTCGGTGGCAAGGCGGCAGTTCCGCAGACAGCAGACGTACGGCAAGGAACTGCCATCGCCGCCAGCGGCCTACCGGGACAGTCTCTAAGGCTTCGTCCGGTAGAGCTGCCAATGCCCGATTTTTTCGTGCGCGGGCAACCAGTCAATGGCGTCGCCGGCGGCGACACGGCTCGCCAGCGTGGGCTGGCCGCCGTTCAGTTTCATTTCGTTCGGCACGATGTCGCAGCCGAGGACGTAATCGATTTTTCGCTGCTCGACCAGGCGCCGCGCACGCTCATCGGGCGCCGTGCTGCGCCACAAATAAAAATGATCTAGCAGGCCGGGAATGTTGTGATGGTAATTGCCGGCGATCGTGCGATGGTGCGTGCGCCATAACACCTCGGGCGTATCGTTAATTGACGAGAGCACGGTGCCCGGCGGCAGCGCGTTTAACGCAGGCGCGATATCGGCGACCTTGCAGCGGCTGGCCAGCGTATTTTTCTTCATCTCGAGAAACTGATCGTCCAGCAGCAGATAGGCGGCAGTTAACTGCAGGGACGGCAGCAAGATCAACAAGAACGCAGTCAGCGATGCCAGCGGGCGCCCGCGCATCGTTTGTGGTGCACGGAAAGCCTCGATCCGCGACAGCGCAACGCCGTAGCTCAGCATCGCCAGCAGACCTGCGGCTGCGCCCATACGCGTGTGCTGGGCCGCCATCGCGCCATAGACCAGGGTACTCACCGCCAGCACCAGCATCCAAAGCGCGCGCTGCCGGTACGCGAAGTCCGACATCAGCAGACCGGCGGTCAGCGGCATGCCCAGGAACACAATCGCTTCCGATGCCGATGACACCGGGCGCAATTCATCGATGTGATCCCACCACAAGGTTTTCAACTCGGGGGGGATCAGGCCAGCCGGACCGCGCAGCGCGCCCGGCACCACCGTCAACCAGATCAGCGCCGCAACAATCGCCGCACCGGCCATGCCGCAGCTGATACGCCAGACGGCCAGCCGTGAGCGGACCAACAGATCCGTCAGCAACAGCAAGACTGCCAACAAACAACCGAAGCTCAGCCACGCGAGACTAATGTGGTCCAACGCCCATGCCGAGAACGTCGGCGGCGGCGGATCCAGCCACCAGGCGACTGACAGCATTGCGCACAGTCCGACAGCGATCGGCCACACAGGCTCGTTGACAGGTGCTTGAATTCGCAGTGCCGCTCTCACTGCCAGCAGCACGGCAATCAATGGCATGGTTTCAGGAGAAATCCACAGTGCCAGTGCCAGCAATCCGCCGGCGATCAACGCCTGCAGATGCCAATGGCGACGCAGGTGCATGGCGGGCAGCAAGACGATAGCCGCTATGGCTAGCGGCACGAGCATGAAAATGTGATGAGAAATCTGCACCGGCTGCCCATACCCGCGCAAAGGACCGCAGGACACCAGCGCGATCACGGTGACGACGGCCGCCAGCGGGCTACCCTGGTTCAGCACGACGCGGGCGACCGCCAGCGTCAGTACCAGCATGGACAGTGCGGTCATGCCCGCACCGGCCGCGATCAGCGCGGCGTTTTCTGCCATGCCCAGCGCCTGCAGGCTGTGCGACACCTGCCACACGCCCCACGAATGCACGGCCGACCAGTGCTGATAGGTGCCATACGGCGCGTTATCGCGCGCGCTGTATTGAAAGCCCGTCGCCGGGGAATACTCACGCACCAGCACCAGCTTGTAAAAGCTGTCAGGGTTGGGCAGATCGGCGCTGATCAAGCTCGGCAGCTGCTGCAGGCCGAGCACCGACAAGACCAGCAGAATAATCAAAGCGCAGAGCAGGAATGCCCGACGGGGACTGAGTTTTTCAAGCACGATGGGTCAAGTTAAAGGCAGGGAGGAGCATGAATCCGCGGAAGCCGCCGGACCACTGGCGACGGTCCGCTTCATCACGGCCGATAACTCCTTAATACGAGTTGCCGCTGCTCCAGACGGATTTTCGCCAGAATATCGAGCAAGATCGACAGCACAAAAAATATCACCGCGATCAAACCGATACTGCTGGCCAGTATGGCGGTCGGAAAGCGCGGCACCAGGCCTGTGCTAAAGAACTCGGTCACCACCGGAAAGCCGAGCCCCAGGGAAATAAGAGCAAACAGGATCGCAAAAAATCCGTAAAAACGGCTCGGATGAAAATGCTGCAGCAACAGGAAATACGTCTTCAGAATCCGAAAGCCATCGGAATAGGTTTTCAGCTTGCTCGAACTGCCTTCCGGACGCGCTGAATATTTGACCGGCCGCTCCGCCACCGACAGTTTCAGTACCGCCGCAATCGCCGTCAATTCGGTCTCGACTTCAAAACCTGATGACTGCACGCACAGCGCCCGCGCAAATCGGCCGCTGATGATGCGGTAACCCGAGAACACATCCGCCGTACGGACCTGGAACAGTCCTTCGAATAATTTATTGAACATCGAATTGCCGATCACATGACCGCGCCGATAGGCCGATGGATCTGTATGCTGCCGCACGCCGGTGACCAGGTCGAGATGATCGCGTTTCATTAATGCGATCATCTCGACAGCAGCCAGAGGATCATAGGTGGTATCGGCGTCGGCCATGACGTAAATATCGGCGTCGACGGAATTCAGCAAACGACGAACGGCATTGCCCTTGCCGCGCAAAGGTTCATGAATGACGATCGCACCGCTCTGCCGCGCGAGCTCGGCAGTGGCATCGGTGGAGCAGTTATCGCAAACAATAACGGTACAGCCGGGAAGTGCCTGCAAAAATCCACGAACCGTTTCCGCTACCGCGAGTTCCTCATTATGTGCAGGCAGCAATACTGCGACGCCCGCAAAGCCGGCATGGGTGCCGTGCGTCTCGGATGTTATGTTTATCATGTCCGTATCAAGAATCTCTATCGAAATGAGCGTCGCCCAGACGACGGACGGCACTTCGATTAAGACTCTGAACTGCAGAAATAGCTGCACAGGATACAGCACGATTTGCCGATACCAGGAAGCTCTCGCATCCTGATGAACGACTTTGCGCCGAGGTTCATCGCACTGACGGCCATGAAACGCCTATTTCGGCGGGTGAATGCCAAGGTGCCGGGGATCTTGTCGGGCAGTCATACAGGCGCTTCTTCGGATCGCATAAAAGCGCCGCGCCAAACCACACTCCCCCAATAAATCTCACACCAGTGTGCAGTCCCACCGGCGCTTAATTTTTTTCCATTCGAACTAATTGGCCATCCGCCTGCCGGGCCATGGATGGCGATTATCTCTGCGATTTTTCGCGAACGCGCCAGGCTCGCCTCATTCCATAAATTTCATTAAAGCAATATTTTTGGATCCCCAGAAAATGATCGGTTACCAAACTTCGCAATCGTTAATCGGTACCGAAGATCGACTCATTCTGGCCTGAACTGGCGGCAGATTCTTATCCGCGCTTACTGCTGACCGCTCAGGCTGTTCCACTATTTCTCTGATGGTGCTCACCATGAATTCATTGAACAACACACAGCTTCCACTCGTACCGGCAAGTGAAGCTGAAGCAAACCCAGTTACTTCGGATGGCTCCGGCAATAAGCGCTTGAATAAGTTGAACTATGCCAAATCGGCGAGCCATATCAATGGCCTGCCTGGTAGTGATTACACCAAGAACATTACCGCTGACCCGGAACCCGGCAATCTTCCGGATTTGCCGGAAATTCATGCGCATCACAAGACTGAAATTGACAAATGTGCGGCAAGCCCGGCACCTGATGGCAGCCAAAAGGCCAGCGACATTATCGGATCCAAATCTTCGCCGCAAATCTCCTCTCCTGCCAGCTTTCCAGTCGTGTCAACGAACAAGATCAAATTCGGCACGGTCGAAAAAAGCCTGTTGCTGAAAGAGCTGTCGTTCGAAGCCAATCTGCTGGCGTGGCGCTGCAACTTAACCGATGACGAAGCAGCGGCAATCCATGCCTATACTCGAAATGAATATTTTCAAGGCATAAACAGCCAATTCCGCTCGCTGCCGCTGCACGACGCAGATATCTTTGATGCCCAATCGCTGAAACAGGCGGGTGTGAAAAACAGTGATCTGGCCGACCTGATCGCGGCGCTTGCGCGGGGCCTGAAAAAGCTGCCGGCCGCGCAAACAGATCCGTCGCATTTTGTATGCCTCGGGCGAAACGTCACCATGGCAGCAGACGAGCTGCATACGTATGCCGAGAACGCCGAAGTGACGATGCCAACTTTTATTTCGACCACGATATCGTCCAATGAAATGATTTCGGAGGGCTGGTGGAACAACAAAGACCAGGCGCTCTTCATCTATCAAAGAATCGACGGTAATGGCCGCGACATCACCCCATTCAGCGCAATTCCCGGAGAACGAGAGATTCTTTTCCTTCCCCACACAAAATTCCAGGTAATGTTCATGAGCGAGCCGACCGAAACCCTGCGCGGCATTCCCGACGACGGTACGCCTGTGAACGGGAATGCGAAGGTGACAAAAATGCTGATCGGCCTACAGGAAATTCCTTCGGAGAAGCAGATCGCTGCCGCTCAAGCCGAAAAGGAAAAGGCGGAAAAAATGGCAGAGGAAAGCAAACTGGCAGAACAAAACAGGCAAGAGAATTTAGGAAATTACTTCGGGATGCGTTGAGCCGTTCGGCAGAGTAAGCCGACCTGCGATCTGGCGGACGCGAAGTTGGCATCCGAGAAGTTACAGGACGCCCAAAACACAAAAGGGTTACAGGCAAAAAAACCTGCAACCCTTTATTTTTACTGGTGGGCCTCCTTGGAGTCGAACCAAGCACCAACGGATTATGAGTCCGCTGCTCTAACCAAGCATGAGCTAGAGGCCCGAGATCAGTGATCTCTTCACGGCGAGCATTTTAACTTGCAGTCAAGACAAGAGCGAGGCAAAAACGCCTCGCTCTTGTATTTGAAGTGCATCAGCTGCCTTCGAGGAAGCTCTTCAGCTTGTCGGAGCGGGACGGATGGCGCAGCTTACGCAGTGCCTTCGCCTCGATCTGGCGAATGCGCTCACGCGTGACATCAAACTGCTTACCCACCTCTTCCAGCGTGTGGTCGGTCGACATCTCGATGCCGAAGCGCATGCGCAGCACCTTCGCCTCGCGCGGCGTCAGCGAATCCAGCACGTCTTTGACGACGCCACGCATCGACGCATGCAGCGCTGCGTCGGACGGTGCCAGCGTGTTGTTGTCCTCGATGAAATCGCCCAGATGGGAATCGTCGTCGTCACCGATCGGCGTTTCCATCGAGATCGGCTCCTTCGCGATCTTCATGATCTTGCGGATCT
>JACCDG011593955.1_pt1 | contig 11450 bp, 19 predicted proteins | sample 7442471 | NCBI WGS metagenome assembly JACCDG01 (sample SAMN15323444, study PRJNA562643) | freshwater metagenome | isolation source: river surface water | place: USA:Blue River Watershed | collected 2017-08-17
CAATCTCCTTCTCGTCAGAGAAGGCAATCCAAAGCTGAGAGGTGTTGTCCCTCAGTGAAACATAGACATCGTAAAGCATATACCTGCCGTTTGTGACCTTGACGGCAGGAAGCAGAAAACCTTTTACTGAATCCCACACATTATCAATGTGTTCGGCAGGGACAAGGCTAACGTGCATCCGGATCGAACCTGTTGTTCTTCCGCATGTTTTCTTTGGCTGGCAGGTACTGAAGATTGTAGTCAACATGAAGACCAGACACGTTCTTGGCCCTCAGCGGGATGATGTGATCTACATGATGCCCCGGAGGACAGTTCTTGTAAAACTCAATGATCCTTGCGTGATTTGCCCATTCAGGAGTTCTTAATGTTCTGTCTGCAATGTACATGTACTTCAGGGCATTCCTGTGACCAGGATTGTTTTTGCGCCACTCACGAGACCTTATCTTTGCTTTTTCTCTAGCAATTGCCTTCTTCTCTTCAGAAAGCCTATCCCTGTATTCAGCAGCCTTACGCGCATTTTCCGCCCTAACCTCAGGCAGCATCCGTCTCGGCTTAATTTTCTTCTCATACTTCTCTTTGTATGTTGCGCGATCATGACTCAACGCGCACTCGCAGCAACGAGTGCTTGAGGTGTAACGCTCAGACATGTGCCCTTTTTTGCAAGGGACGCCTGTTGAATATTTTTTTTCACCGGCAAGCTTTGCCGCCATCCAAAACTTACAAGGATTACTTCTCATGAAGTAACGTACCCTTCTTGATGGGTTTGGGAAGACCATCAGTCTTATACATCTGCTTATAGATGGATTGAACCATCTCTTGAAGACGCCTCGAACCATGGTCAGTTGAACCATCACCGATAGCAGACACAATTGGAGCCGGCAAGACGAACTCACCATCTGCAAGACGCACTTTTTCTCGCCCCTCAATATCACCCGGAACAAGATCATCCATGCCGCTACCAGCGCCACGCACTCGGCCACCCACAAGCCGATCACGCAGTGTAGTCAGGGCCTCATCACCAAAGGTTTCCCGAAAACGGTTCAGAGCGTCTTCAGGGCGGGGATGCTCACCAAGCAGGGCAGCCTTAGCTTCATTCATCAGGTTGGCCGTATAGCCGCCCTGACCTTCACGCAGCGTAGCAAGGCCACCCTCAGCAAAGTAGCGATACTCCGGAGAAACACCCGGCTGGTATCCAGCAGGAGGAGCATTCCAGCGGCGAGGATTAGCAGGGAACTGCTCAGGATACTTATTGGGGTCACGAGGGCGTAGGCCAGGAACTTGAGGCTGCCCACCACCCATCATATCGCCCAACTGCATCGCAGTGCCGCTGGCAGCAATGGCCGCGCCAGGAATGTTACCCATCACGTTACTGCCAAACTGAGAGAGAGCAGCGCCAGGATCAGAGGCAATGTTCCCGAGCCTGTCGCCAAACTGGCTAAAACGTTCACCAACAGAGGGGGCGGGGTTAACCGTTGCACCAGAAATACTGGCATTAGCAACATTGCTGGAGATTGGAGAATTAGCTGCCTGTCCAATACTTCCGATTCCAGAGGCAGGTGCGGCATTGGCAAAGTTGCTGGCACTAGCCATAGCTCCATCGCCAATAACGCCAGGATTCAGACTGCCAATTCCTTGGCTTGCCGCATTAATGTTGGCAGCTTGACCGGCACTATCGGCAAGCGCAGCCTGTCCAAGAGATTGGGCGGCATCAGAGCCTACATTTGCAACAGCACCCATATTGGCCGCTTCACCAACTCCTGAAAGAAGCTGCCCACCAGCATACGAAGTCACACCGCTGATAAGGCCCTTGGTTAGGGCATCACCAGCAGATTCACCCTGAATGGCAGCCTTACCCGCCGAGGTAGCACCAGAAGCCAAGGCACCAACAATAGGCCCACCAACAATAGTGCCAGCAACACCAGCGATAACCGGAATCAAGTCCGCGAAGTCAAAGGCTTCAGGCAGACCCGTATCAGGATTGCGAGTGAAGTTACGGCCAGTCAGGGCTCGGATGCCCTCAAGCTCCTTGCGGCTGACATGCAGAAGCATATCATCGCCGTGCCGACCATACTTAGCCATCTCGCGGGCGACTTCACGCATTGCCATATCCTCAGATAGAAGTTGCCGTAACAATAACTGACGGAACGCCAGGGGCAAAGGCATTAGGCGCGTCATGCAGGAGGCTGATGCCTGTATCCTCTACCGCCCACATAATCTCAATAAACTCACCAGCCAGCACGGTTACAATAAAATTCCACGCCGCAACCAACTCGCCTTTTGAGCCCTTAATGCTGATCTTACCAGCAGAATTGGGGATGTCTGCTGTTCCGTTCTTTCTCATCCAAATCCAAATGAAGTTATCTGATGCGCTGGATTGGGTGAACTGAGCAGAGAACTGAATGTTGTATGTGCCACGGTTCTTGAATGTGATTTGACTGTTATTCAAGACAGAGATTTGATTGGACTCTGCCGTGGTGTTCAGCCGCATAGCATACGGCGTGTTAATGGCCGCAGCAGTTTGGTCAGTGGTATCGTAGAAGGAGCCGTAATAACCACTCGCTTCTGCGTGATTGGGCCAGCCTGCAAAAGTGCGATCAAGGTTCTGGTCAATCGCCCTGATAAGCTGATTGGCCCATTCGTAGTTATAATCAATGGTCGCGTTAGGAAGGCGAGTCCTGCCAATCATCGACGGCCATCCGGGCGAACATCAATGCGAGGAACGCCCAAGCGCCAAGCCACACCAGCAGCAGAACTCTCAACCCTGAGAGACAACATACGGCCACGCAGGCGGAAGTAAGTCTGCTCAGTGAACTGCTCCACAGGGACGGTGGCCGTCCTAGTGGTGTTGTTGTTAGCCGACTGACTGAAGGTAGAACCAGAGAAATCCTGAGCCTCAAGTGTCAGGTCCACAGTCGGGTTGGGGTTGGAGCTGTTTCTAAAATCAAGGTCAGGAATCATGCGCCATACAAAACCAAACTGATCACCCTGCCCAATCTCAATTGGGGAGCTTTCAATGAAAGCTGCTATCGGTGTTGCAGGACTGGTAGAGCCGTCATCCTGCCCGAACTCATGAAAGTAGATATAGCCATCGGTAGATGCTGCCCGAGGGAAGTCCTCAATGCTGCGATCAATCCAGGCCGTCCTTGACATGGTGCCAACAAACCAAACCCGCTCATTGTAGTTGTAGGCAACGTAGCGGTCGTTTTCGTTGGAGTTGGCAGACGGGTAGAACCACCACACCTCATTGAAAGAGATGTTGCTACCAGCAACGATCTTCTCAGCCTGATTCACATTCAGGTCATTGAAAACGTAATCCTTGACCGAACACGGAAGACCAACAATCCGGCCGTCATACTGGAAGAAGCCATTCTGCCCCATCCAGAACGTCACATCATTGACCGTGACGGCAGCATTCGGGGCAGCGATAGAGGACGAGCCAATGCGGGAGATGGAATACTCAAACGGCGCACCAACATACCTCAGAGAATGAACGGCATCATCGGTCCAAACCAAAATCTCGCTCTTGGTTTCAACTGCCGCCACAAACTCAGAGCCGGTTGGAATGCGAATGCCACCGGCAGAATTTGTTTCAAGTGGCGTCCATACGGCAGGATTTTCGGTATCAGACCACCGAATCAACAATCTGTCCTGAACGCCAGTCAGAATGTCCGTGCAGCCAAAGGCAATCACCTTCCTATCCACATCAGATACAATGATCTGCCTGGATACAGCAGGAACATCGGCTGCCCCAGGAAGAGACGAGAGGATGACTGCCCTTGTCCCAAGCCCGAGAGAGTTGTCCCAGTAGTAGATGGCTCCGTCACGCGGGTTAATGACAAGGTCTTGCCCGAAGTTATCCGAGGACCAAAGCCGAAGCTTAGTGCCGGAAACCGCCGTGTTGGCAGGAGAGCCCCAGCCGGTGCCAGTGATGGCATTCATAGCCGTAGAGCCAACAGTCTGAGAGACACTGACCTGATAGGTGCCGGTACTGCCGGTTACGCCGGTTAACTGAGAAACAATGTAGGTGGCGTTAGACCCAGGCGGGCTGGCCGATACTCCACTACCAGTTATCAACTGGCCTGGAGCCAAAGAACCAGCCACAATAGATGTGACGGTTAGAGTCGTTCCACTGATGGAGCCGGTAAATGCAACGCTACTTCCGGGCAGAATACCACCCCAAGTGCCCGCACCCCAACCGTTAGCGTAAACAGTGCTGTCCAAACCAATGCTAAGTTGGAATGCCTTATTACCAATGATAAAGACAGTTGATGTTGCTGTGGCAACCGTTGATGCCAGGATCGTGAATGTGGAAGAGGTCAATACAGATTGAATCTGGTATTGCCCATTAATAGTTAGACCCGCAAATGTTGCAGTTGCAGAAAATGTAACAAAATCTCCCGCAAATGCGCCGTGATTTGGAATCTCTACAAGAACAACATTTGATCCACTTGTTGAGTAGAGATAATGAGAGCCAGTGATATTTGTCCGGATAGGCGTGATGTCATACATAGAGCCGCCACGCTCAATGTAATACTTAATGTTTGTGCCTATGCCAAGGAAATAGTTTCCAGACAAGTCTGAGAATGAGAAGATGTTTCTGGCCGTCCCAAGGAACGGCTCAAAGGTGGCTCGCTGCCATCCACCAATTTTCTCGGGGAATGTAGCTCTAAACCGCACCTTGTCAGAATCAGACCAGCCGCCAGAGGTTGAGTAACGAGAGCCGTCACTCATGATTCCGGGCTGAAACTGAAGTTTAGTGAGCGGCATTATGATGCACACCAAATCTTGCCAACAAAATGCTGGCCATTGATTGTCACGCCGCGCCCTTTGAAAGGGCTTCAACCTGAGCCTCTAGCTGTTGCAGCCTAGCAAGCAAACCAGCAATAGGAGGCTGCGCCGGAACTGGCAAATCCACAGACTGCGGCACAGGCTCAGGCGGAAGAGTCAGGCCTTCAGCGGCAGCACTTACTTCCGCAAAAAGAGGATCATCTGTCGTGACGTGATATGGATAACCATTCAATTCAATCACAAACGTGCCGTCATTACGGCGATGCAAAACCTGCATCAGGTAATCCTCCAGCAAAAGCCCAGCCAAAAGCGGTCACTGAGGGCCGGCCCAACAGTTGTTCCGCCAGCATAAACGCCAGCAAAGATATTCCCATCATAAGCGCCGAACGGCCATGAATTACCATCACCGTAGCGCAGAGCAAATGCTGCCCATGTGCCACCGGCAGGAAGGATAGCAGCCGCACCAAGACCTGGATTGATCGTTGTAAACTGACCAGCACCAGAAGATGCAATTGGAATTGCAGGCGTTCCCAAACCAGACCGCCAAAGTGCAGGGCTGGCAAATGACGGAGCCCCGTTAGACCGATCAATATAAAGAGGGGTGTCTATAAGAGAGCCAGCATCACTGAACCGACCAATGAAGAAATTACTACCAGCGTTAGAGCCGGTTTCTGCGGCAGAATCACCAAGCACAACGTTCCAGCGGAAGCTAGTTCCAGTCGAGCCGCCAATTGCGTTGGTTTCTCCAGAAGCACCCTTCTGAAGAAAAATGTATGGATTCAGCGTGTTGATGGTCAAGTCGCCGGTCATAGTGTCACCGGCCTTGAGAAGGTTATTAGACGCCGAACCAGTTACATTACCAGTTACGTTGCCAACCAAACTGGCGGTAATGCTGTTTGTGGTTGCATTGAAGTTTGGTGTAGCCTGGATGACATTCCCGCCGCGCCAATAAACCATAGAGGTAAGGCCGGTCGGAATGTTGACGCCAGTTCCGGTCGCAGCCTTAATGATGACGCTTTGGTTGGTGGAGTTGCGGAAAACATAAACCTTAGAGACGGCAGGAACGATCACATTCCGCGTCGCAGTAAGGGAGCCAGTCAGATTTATAACAGCATTGCGGGCCTGATCGCTAACGCCATTACCTGTGGTTAGCGTCAGGTCAGCATCAGTCATGGCAATCGAGGTTGTGCCAGCGATAGCCTGCTCAAGCAGGGTGCCAAGGTTGGTGTTGGTTGTGTTGTTCCAGTTGCCTGCCTGCTCGCCTGCGCCAATAAGCTCAAGACGGAGAGAGGTGGAGAAAGTGCTGGGCATTTAACCTACCTTAGCAAAAGATCGAACCGGCATCAGACACTCAAATGGGCGTCCATGTTGCCGCAACAGATGGGGTCACAACCCACACATTGGAAACTCCAGTGTTAATTGGATTCCAAACCGCACTCGGCATCAGAACCAACCTCCAACATGAAGCATCACTACATACGGGCTTATTCTATCCGAGATGATGGCAACTGCACCATCAATATCTAAGCAACCCTAATTCACCCTCACAATTGCGGACAGGTCCGTGATCTGAGGGAACCTTACTTCAAAGACGCTGCCCTGAGAGAGCCGGGTCACGCCAAAGTCCAGCACAAGGCAGGCTGGGTTGGTGTAAGTGTGGGCAGGGGTAGAATTATAGATCAAGGCCCCACGAGCAGAGAACGCTGCCCCAGGCCAAGATGCGGTTTGGAATGAACACACCCCAGCCAAGTTGTATTCTGTCGGACCTATGTTTGTTAGGGCTAGTCCACCAGCGGTGTATCCTGCCCCAACAATCTCGCCCACGGTCGAGTATGCAGCGGTAGTAGCGTTAAGGTTCGCAGCCTCGGTGTAGAGGGCGATCTTAAACACATCACCGCCAGCAACCCGGAAGTCATGGACCCCTTCTAGAAGCTGCTTCTTGAAGCTAGTGCAGAATGCCTGAACGATTGCCATGGGCTAATCCTAAGACGGCACAATGCGCGGCAAATCAAGCCGGAAGTTGTCTCGCTTATCCATACCCTCACCCAGAACCTTCAGACGGGCCAGAGCTTCATCATACCGCTGGCGATAAAGACCAAGAAGGTCTGCCTCACCCTTCATGTAGGTGTAAGCCTCACACAGAGCGCCATAGAACAGCACGCTTTCGGTGTTGTCGCCCAGCCAAGACGTGCCGGTGTCTACGATGCTGTCAGGTTCGTAGAAGTAGTGAATCTCTACATCGAAGGCAGCACTCGGGGTGGGAGCCACCACAAAGGTAGACTCATCAAAGAGCGCATAGACGCGAGGAACCCCAGTCACGGCCGGGTTAGGGAACACCTCATTGATGTATCCCACCTCCTTCTCCAGCATGTAGCTGTAGACGCCCGTGGCACTCTTCACCGCAATAGAATAGGCTGCCAGGAAGTCACTAGGGGCAGCAAGGTATTTGTTGCCCAAGGTGAAGTTGGACGTGGCATTGCGCTTCAGGGCCGGAATCTGAACCGACTGGTAGATGCGGTCCTCTGCCAGCCGCACAATGTCAGGAATGGCGGCAACAAACTCAGCAGAGTAGTTCTGTGTGTAGTCCTGAAGCAGATCAACTAACTTAGCGTAGTTCATTGCCGTTCAATCCTTAGCCCATAGGGCCACGGGCCATAGTGCCCTTGGTAGCAGCACCAGTGCCACGAACCTTAACCGCCTTCTTGGGTGAACCCATCGGGGCCACAACAGCCTGATTCGGAGCCGGGCCAACAGGCTTCTTCATCTCAGGCTTCAGGTCATAGGCGCTGACGGGAACAGTCTTCACGCCATCCGAGGTCTTCTTGCCATACGGATTGCCACCAGCCTGATTCATGGCGCGAGCCATGTTTCGGCCATTGGTCTTCATATCCATGCTGGTAGGGGTGCGAGCCTTAGCCATGATACAAACTCCTATGCGATATAGACGGTGACAATACCAACATTGCCATTCATCGTCGTGGCAGAATTACCAACCGGGTTCCAACCAGGGAGGCTGCGGCCAGGGTTAATATCCGGCCTTGGGTCACGCAGCGCAACAGGATCGTTGATGGGGAACTTACCCAACTGATACTGCGGGTGGTCCACATCGTTGCATTCTTGGCAGACACGCAGCGCGGTAGGCTTCTGATTAACAACCTGATACTTTAACTCTTTGAGATCGTATCGAATTCCGCACCGATCACAAAACCCAAATGCTTTACTACCGCGCGCATATGTTGCACTCATGGATATGGCATCCAAGGAACAAACTTAGCGGCTTCCCGGCCACGGTCTTCATCAGCCGCAAGTTGAAACTGCTCCATATACTCCTGCTTTAGCATCAGAATACGGGCAGCCGCTTCAGGGCGCTTCAGAGCAATCTGGAAGGCAAGGCCAGCAATCAGGGCAGGCACAAACCGGACAGGCATATCCATTACATCAGTCGCGTTCTCAGCGTCCTGAATGCGGCGCATCGTCCAGTAGAGCAGGGTGTAGGGCAGGTCAGGAACAGGCCATAGCGTAAACTCAGGAGCCACCTGCCGGTTCACATAGATTTGAAGGGGTCTACCCCGAGTGTCTTTGTTGGGAAGGGCTGCGTAATCACCCACACCAATCCGGGTCACACGATAGTCCAGAGGGGAGCCTGTGTTGTTCACACGAAGCATGGACTCAATCATGTCAATGGTATCTGCGGGCAGGCTATAGGTCTTAACCCCAGGCGTTAGAACCTGCGTGTTCTCCTGAACCGTCCATAGGTTCAAGCCCCGGTTTGACCATTCAGCGGACAGAATGTTCAGGGATCGACGGGCTGTGCGATAGTCATAGCCAGTGCGAGCCTCAAGACCGGCACGTTCGTAAGCCTCCTCGATAATGTCCATAATCTGGAGGTTGAAGGTGGAAGTGCCGGAAGTGGTCATTAGGGACGCCCAAATTTGGAAAGGGTATTAGCCAGACGGGCACGACGCCCCATAACGCCGGGAGCTTTGGCAGCCTTAGCAAGAGCCCTGGCAGGAATCTTCTGCCCAGACTTCACACCAAGAGACTTACGCAAAGCTCCAGGTTTCTTGATGGCTGATTTGATCCAATTCTTAGCCATGCCAATCCTCCAAACTCAAATCAGCGAAACTTGGCGGCGATACTGGCAGCCTTTTTAGGCTGTTTAGAGAACTGCTTACCAGCCTTAATAGCCTTACGCTTAGCTGCTGTACTAGCCGCATAAGTCGAGGCAGGCATAGCCTTGATGGCAGCTTCAGGCAGGTATCTTTCCCCCGTCGCGTTCGGGCCTTGCGTTGAAGGCTTCCCGCTGCGGGTCTTCCACTTCTGCTTGGTCCAATCTGCCAAAGATTTCTGCGGGGCTTTCATTAGTCTCGATAGCCCCCGCCTTTGGCCTTGTATTGGACGGCCAACATCTGGCTCTTCCTCGCGGACCACTGCCCAGGCTTACCGCCTTTGTCACTAGCCTTGATCTGCTCAAAGAGGTTCTTCCGCATCGTGGGCTTGGTGTAGTTGCCAGCCTCATTCACGCGGCTTTCAACCTTACCACCCTGCTTCATCCGGCTTGCCTCAGACAAAGCAATAGCAACGGCCTGCTTGGGGTTCTTTACCTTCTGCCCGCTAGAAGACTTGAGGGAGCCTTCCTTAAACTCCCTCATGACAGACCGGATTTTAGCCTGCTTCTTCACACCATACGACCTTTGGTCTTGCCACGCGCAGCAATCCCATCACCACGACTAGCAGTTTTCTTAACCGAACCGCCACGCTTCATTACGGTTGCAGGGGCAGCGCCACCTGCTTGAGCGATAGCTTTCTTGCGCGCCTTCTCAGCCTCGGATTCCTGATAATAGGATGCGTTGCCGGAAATGCGATCCATCACACCCATCAAACCAAAATCACCAATGTTGGCTTTGCCACTTGCCATCTGGCTGATAGCATAAGCCGGGCTAAGCATAGCAAGGCCATACTGGGTATCATTCAAACCCTTTTTGACCTCGCCACCTTCAGCCATATGCTTAAAAGCAGCATTGCGCTTTTTCATACCATGCGCCCCCTCGTTTTACCGCGACGAGCAATGCCATCGCCCCGCACAACGCCACCCTTTTTCATGTTGCGCTTGATGGAGCCTTCACGAATCTCATCCATATAGGTTCCAGCACGATTCTCCTCATTCATATCCAACCTACGCTGAAGGTCAGATGTGGATTCAGTGCTAGGACCAACGCGAATATCATCTCCATGGAGACGCCCGTAGTTGGGTTTCTCCATGAAGTCCTGCTCGCGCATCACTGGACCACTGGCGCGGTATCCAGGCGGGGTGCGACGGCGAGACATTAGACCATACGTCCCTTGGTCTTGCCGCGCTTAGCAATACCGTCACCGCGAGATTTGAATGCCTTTACAGCGCCACCCTTTTTGTAGGCTCTTTCTTCGTCCGCCCCAGTCATGCGACGAACATCAGCATCCATGGCGTTACGATCTGCCCGAGCGTACGCCCTATTCCTGCTCCGATATTGATCGGACTGTGCGCCGAGAGGGCCAACAATGGCCTGCCACCTAGCAACGGCACTTGGATCACCAACTTCTTCATCACTGTGGACCCATGAGGGAACAGTGACGCGAGTTGGATTTTGCGGGGCGCGATACCTTGTGGCAGAAGCGCGTTCACCACGAGCAATTTCTTCAGCGGCAAACTGACGTTCAGCAATATCTTGATTTCGAGCGCGAGAAGCTTTCTCTGCATCAAGCATACGCAGAGAGCCGCGACGCGGCTTGTTGTTTTCGGCCATTATACAAACCTTCCCTTGGTCTTGCCTTTTTTAGCAACGCCATCGCCGCGAGAGCAGGAGGATTTCACCATACCCCCAGCCTTCATCTTCTTGACCGGGGCCTTGGCCTTAACCTTACCACCCTTCTTCATGCCTTCACCCATCTCAGCGAGACGGCGACGGATGTTAGCAGCAGCAGCACTTTCACCTTCGCCACGGGCAAGAGAAAGAGCGTTCAGGTCATCAGCAGACATTTCAGGGGTAGAAGCGCGCCGAGCAGACATGCGGACATTAGGACGCGCAGGGGCGCGAGCGGCTGCCCGACGCTCCATTTCCCGAACCACCTCAGCCCCAGCCAGCCCAGGCCCCGGCATCTCAGCAGGTGTCATAGGAACCTCAGCACGAGGCGCGGTCACAGTCGTAGCAGGAGCAACGCCAGCGGCAGCGCGACGACGCCGAATTTCATCAATTGGAGTCTGAGTGCGATATGCCTCAAGCTCATCACGACGCTCAGGAGAGGTTTCCCCAAAGATGCGACGGCCAAGACGGCGAAGACCAGAGCCTACAGGCTCGTTGGTGATACGGTCTACCATCAGACAAACTTCCCCTTGGTCTTACCCTTAACCTCAACACCGCCGCCACGGGCCATCTTCTTGACCTTGCCGCCATACTTCATCTTCTCGCCCTTCTCTTCCATGCGCTCAGCACGGGCGATTTCCTGACGGATCAACTTCTTGTCCATCGCGGCATCGGAATGAACCTTGCCGCCTTTGGCCATGCCACCAGGGCGCATAGCACGGGCACCAAATCGGGGCATTTCCATACCGGCCTTGGTGTCAGCCTTCGGCATGGCGGGCACCTTGGGGGTCATACGGGACTTCTTCATCATTGGTTTTCTCC
>JACCDG010073345.1_pt1 | contig 11447 bp, 17 predicted proteins | sample 7442471 | NCBI WGS metagenome assembly JACCDG01 (sample SAMN15323444, study PRJNA562643) | freshwater metagenome | isolation source: river surface water | place: USA:Blue River Watershed | collected 2017-08-17
CTTAATTATTGAAGTAAAGAAATCTTTCTGAAATATATTTTTTGGTATTAACTCATTTAGTTTTATGTTATCTCCTAATAATACAGGAACAAAAATATTTTCAGTTGATTGAATTGTTAAATTTGCACTTACAAATTCCAACGTAAAAATTTCAACAACGTCTACTTTAAAATAAATTGTTTGTCCAGGTTCAATAGCTATCGGTTGTGTATCAAAATTTACTAATTCATTTCTTGGACCTATTTTCTTTTGCCATCTTCTTGAATATATTTTAACTGATTGACTTGTTGTAGGTGTTCTATTAGGGTCATAAGTATAGTATTTAATATCAAACCCATAAAGTGCATTTTGGTCGCCTTGTGGTCTTGGAACTATATTAAATGAAAAATTAAAATTGAATATAGTGTTCAATCCTAAAGAACCACCTAAAGTAATTAAGTGACCACTTTGAACTGAAAAAAATGCTGAAGTAATGCTTGATATGTTAATATAAGCTTCTGCATAAACTGCACCGCCATAAAACATAGGGAACGTAGCAGTTCCAACTTCTGCTTTATAATATTGTAAGTTTTGTTGATTGTTTGGAACTATTAATCTTTTAAAGAAATCACTATCTAAAAAGTTAGATTCGTAAGTGTATCCTGCAGCTGTTATTATTTTGTCTAAATATTCTCTAACATAAAGTGCAGGTCTAAAGGCACTATATTGATAATCTTTTTTGTTAGTGCTTACTAATCCATAATCAATTAAAGGATAATAATAACCACTTCCTTTTGTATTTGTATTTAATACAAAATCCCCATATTCATATTGTATACTTCCAGATAATTTAAATCTTGCATAAAAGAAAAAATAAACTCCATCAGGTCCATTATAATCTACATCAAAATAAGTTTCAAGAATTGTATAAGTTCCATTATTTAATGATGTTCCACTTATTGTTATAGTTTGACCTGCTATTATATTAGAAACATTATAATTCCCAAAACCTTGTGCAATGTATAAATAATTTCCAATTGGTATAAATTGACCATAAAGGTTTATATTTTGATTAGTTGCCCAACTATTTTGAATATTTGTTACTGAATAAATATGGTCATAAACTGAAAAATCTAAATCCTCTAACTTCTTATTTCCTAAAGCATTTACAAAGCCACCTAATTCTCCGAAAATTGCAACCTCGTATTCTATATTCTCTCCATCGTGGATAATAGTAAGCAATCTTAAAACGCCTTTAATAGCAGTTAATCCGTTTATCTCTAATCTTACCTTTGCTGCTTTAGAAGCGTTGAAGTTATAACCTACATTCGGTCCATCACCTGTAAAGTTAGAATTAGTAAACTCAAATATATTTCCGAATAACTTATTATTTTTAGCAGTTCCAGGAATAACAATGGTCTTACTAAAAGCCGTGCTTTTGCTATCCAAGTTCTGAAGGTCATCAACTGCGTAAGTTATCTGTTGGCTGAATCCTTCGTTAATGTCAAGTTCGTTATTCTCTAAATATATTTTAACCATTATCGTTTAAAGCCGAAGCGTTTTTGGTTTAATTCAATGTTTAATTCTAAAGGTTTCAATCCGTTGAAATCGTGCTTACTATATTCGTAGTTAGTTTCAACTATCGTTACAGGGTAATATTCAGAATCTATTTCTGCATAAATTAAAGGACTATCTATAAGTTGTGCTAACCATTGATAATCTGAATCTGAAGGTGGATACATTGTCAACTTGTACTGCCAATTAATTTCGCTTCCGTAATTGATTTTACTTTCAATATATTTATTATTGCTTCCGTATGTATTAAAATAATTAACTGAAGAAGCACCTAACTCATAATCTCTTTTTTCAAATGTCTTTCTTTGTATTTGCTTACTTAATCTATTTACTAATTGGAATCGTGCAGTTTCAAACATTCCATAGGCATTCATAAAGTGCAAAGGAATAGGCGTAAACTTGCCGTCACATTCAATATTTACAACAATACTATAATTGAATACTGAAGTCCTTCTAAGATTTACAACATACCTTGTAGTTGTTGATGTTATGAAATTTGTATCTAATGCTTGATTAATTCCTTGAGGACTAATATTTAATTGCCCATATTGATTAGCAGGAGTAAATGTAAATGGCGAAGAAGTTGTCGCTGTGTTTCCTGTATACTTTGTAATTGTAGCAGTTACTACACCGCTTGAATGAATAGGGAAATATAAATCTTCACCAAAATTTGTATCCATATTCAAAAACCTATCAGTTAAAGGCTTATTATCCTTTGCAGTAAAATCAAACATTCTCCTTTTAAATACAGGTGGAACGAAGTTATAAGCAGTAACATTACCTGAAGCCAAATTAAGCGTAGTCAATCCTGAAAAATCCTCACCTACTCTTATTTGGTATGTTTGTCCAATTTGTCCACTTAAATTAGGTTCTGCAGAAATAAAACTATCGTTAGGAGTAAACCAACTATAATCCATTTCATTTCTAACAATCGGTCCTGCATCAAAATAACCCTTACCACTATCAGGTGTAGGAAATACTTTTGCCCTTATCAATTGTTCCCCACCTTTAAAAACATCAAAGACATATTTAAAATCCACTTGCCCTGAATTATCACTCGTGGCTATATGCCATAAGTTATCCTGAACACTTGGCTTCCCCGAAGGATTTATTAAACTACTAATCGCCATTACTTTACTTTTTTACTGCTTAATGTTTGTATGCTTATTGATATATCTATTCCTAATGCTTCACCAATTACTACATCAATATCCTTAAATGCTTCTTCAAAAGCATCATTGAAATATTCAGTTCGCTTTATTCCGTACCTCTTAATCATATAAATCAAGTTGTCAACTTGTCTATCTATCAAAGATTTCTTTTTGTTCTTTCTTTCTAAACCAACAGGTTCTTTAACATTTGAAACTTTTGCTTTGCCATCTAAAATATATCTTTTAATAGATGCTCTACCTTCGGCATTCATTCCATAGTTCTTAAACTTATACGGACTGCCTACACCATTCTTTGTTCCTTTTACACCTCTTACACCTTCGTTAGGATAATCAAAATAATCTAAAACCGAAACAATTAATTTCTTTCCATCGTCACTTACTGAAGGAAATATATTATCGGCTAAAGCACCTGTTGCAGAAACCTTTCTTGATTTAATGTACTTTTCAAGAAGTATCTTAAAATCTTGTCCATATTGAGCCAATATAGTTTGAGCAACATAAGGAACAAACTTATCCTTGTCATTCTGAAACTCTATTTGATTAAGTGCTTCTACCTTTAGCTTTTCTGATATGCTCGGCATCCCAGTCGTTTTTCATTTTTATATAAGTCAAATCATTTAAAAACTGCATAGGCTTTAAATCCCACACCTCGTTTAAACTGATATTTTCAAATTCCGATACCATTTTGGCATTATAAATCCATCCGAACTCTTTCTGAAACCAATCAACGCTTCCTTCAGTTCCTGCTTCTTCTCCGTCTGACTTTCCAAATAAGGACTTAAATTCAGAATTGATTCCTTGAAAAGAGCGTAAAAAAAAACCGCTGCGTGGTAACAATGTCTAAATTCTGCTTCAAGCATATCTTCTGCGACTTGCTCGTGATTCTTTTCCTTTACAGGTTTTAAGCCTTTCCAAGTCCATTTCATTGGTGTAGCCATTGTAGCTAACAACTTGTGTAAGTTGCTCATTAAATCAAGCCCAAACGTTGCAGTTTCTACATACTGCCCTGTTGTCATATTCTTTATGTCATAGTCCAACCAATACCACCTTCCGTTTGCCTTAATAAGATTCACAGGCTTTGATTCATTCAAGCCTTTAGCCATTAGTTCAAATTCATCTAAAACTACCTTGCATAGTTTGTTGAACTTCTTAACCGACATCTTGTTAACTTCAAACTCCGTTTTTCCTGTTAGAATCATAACAAAGAATATTGACTTCTCCAGGTCATCAATTGACATTTTGTTTACTTCTATAATGTCTTGAAATTGCTTAATGCTTAACTTCATAATATATGATATAAAAATTGGTGGCTATTTAGATTATAATTAAATATATCTATAAACTCCTGTTAGTTTGTTTTCGTTCTTGCATTTGATTGCTAAAGCCAAAGCGTTAACGCAGTCATCGTGGTAACCTGAAGGAGCATTATATCTAACACCTGTTGAAGTGTACTGATATTCAAAGATTTCTAATTCATTTTTAATTTCACCTTCAGGGAAACCGATTTCTTGTGAATGTATTTTAGATGCAAGAAGTTCCATTAATTGCTGCTTTGAGTGTGCAGTATATTTGAATCCTGTCATTGAATTAAAGTGCTTCTGCAAATCTTCAGTTATCGCATCACCTACACCTGTAGAATCTATGTAAACAGGCTTACTCCTATCTATTGAAAGAATTGTTTCCCTTGTCTGCTTCCAATCCTTTTGAAAGCGATTAAAATAAGCTACGTTGCCGTTCTTGTCAAGTCCTATAATTACTGAATAGTCAAAAGATTTAGCCAAATCTATGCCGTAATAAGAAGGTTCTAAAGTAGATAAAGGCTTTACACAAAGATTGATTTGTTGACTTCCAAATGGATTCGCTGCATTCTCCATTGGGTTAGCCATATACTCTTGCTCAAATACTGCTTCAGGTAACTGCCTTCTTGCGTCATCTATTTCGTTCTTATCAATGTAAGGATTATCATAAGTGCTGAACTTGAAGGATTCCCATTCGTTGCTATTATTCATAAATAGCGAATAGAAATAGTTCTTGCCTTTAGGAGTTGAAACGAATAAAGCCTTCCCTTTGTAATCGGTTAAAGTAGGTCTTATTGAATTCAGCCATCCATCTTCCAGGTTCGGAATGAATGAAGCCTCATCTATTACTACGAAGTGGAATTTGCGACCTCTTAAATTATCTAATCTTTCTCCAGTAAAGAATTCAACCGAACCATTATTAGGGAAGGTCATAATAAGGTCGGACTTGTTATTCTCAAATGGAACAACTTGCGTAAGTTTCTCAAAGAATGTTTTAGCAAGTTTATAGGTAGGTGTAATGTAAGCTACGTTTTTCCCCATCAAGCCATTTGTAATGATTTCTATTTGGCTTAATTCAGATTTACCGAACCTTCGCCCACACATAACAACTCTAAACCTCGCTGAACTATCAAGGATTCTTTGTTGGTTAATGTGTGGTTCTGAAAGTTCTATTCTCAAGGGTTAGTGTTTTAAAGTTCATCTTCGCTTTCAGGACCATCTGCAGGATTCCACATTATAAAATTGTTTTACCTTTTACAAATACTACTTCTATCTTTCCGTCTTGCTCTACTTGTGTTTTCTCTACCAATCCGTTTAATCGTTGTGTTATGCTTGGATTATACTGCCCAACTAAACCGCCTTGAATTTGGTCATTCCTTATTAATTTCTTTATATATAAGCAGATAGTACGATAATCTTCATAAGCATTATCAGTATTATTGAAATAATGATGCAATGTAACTTTATGATTTTCATAGCAAAATATCTCAAATCCTTCAATAGTTAAAGGAACTTCTAAAGGTTCTTTGACCATTTCAGCAGTTCTTTGACAAAGCTGATGTCTATATCTTGGATTAGCTTTAGTATATTCTTTATACTCGTTAAACCATTCTAAAAGAGTTTCAGGTTTCTCTACGTATTTATTCTTACCCATCTATCTTATTTTTATAGTGTTCACAAATCTTTTCCATTATAGATATATAAAATGTAGTAAAATCTTTGAAGCCTTGATTGTCTTGTTCATAAAGCCTATAAAGAATGTTCCTTAATCTTTGTGAAGGTGTTTTAGCGTTGATGTCTGCTTTTAGGTCATTGATAGAATCTAATTCATTTTGTAAGAAAGATTCAGTTTTAATAGCAAAGTAGCAGAACTGCTGATCCATTGAGAATATTTGAGCAGCAGTATTAGGATTTAGTTCTTGAGTTCCTAAAGTTAATCTTATTGTCTTGTCTTTTCTTGAAGCAATAGATTCTATTTGTGCAGGTAATACTATCATTTAAATGTTTTAAAAAGTTCTGCATTAATTACCGATTCATCTATATACCAATCTTCAAATGGACCGAATCCACAAGGAACGTCAGGGTAAATAAGTTTATAACCTTCGCTTTGTAGAAGTTGCCTACTCGGTTGAACGAATCTATTATCAGCATAAGCATCCGTTTCGTATGTTATTATTGAGAATCTTGTTTTGCTTTTAAGTACCTGAAGAAGTGCTTTGAAACTTACTTCTGAAGGGTCAACATCTATTTGAAGGTAATCTATTCTTTCCTTTTGTGGATAATTAAAGGTTAAAGCGTCTGCAATAATTAAAGGATTCTTACGTTTCTCTACCCATATTTGTTTGCAAGAATCGTCTATGTCTATACTTAACCCTGTCCATCCGTGCTGCTCTAATAGAAAAGTATTATTGATGTCTATAGGATGCGAAGCACCTACTTCTAAATATTCTCCGACTTTGCCGTTCATCATATGAAGAACAAAATCATCTTGTCTTTCTTGGCTATACATTTATTATAGTTTCTCTTGGTTCAAATAATGAAGAACAAGTATGTCCGGGAGCTTGTTCTAATCTATAAGTTAATCCTAAACCCATTGCTATAGTTGACCAACAAGAATAGCAACCTGAAAACATTACTGCATTCTTTATAAAGTAAGCACCTTGCTTAAAATCTAAATCTATGAACTCAACATTAGTGCCGAACTTATTATTAAATTCCTCGCATTCGTATTCGTAACCCAAAAAATAAACTTCATCTGAAATTGACTTAAGATATTCAACTTCATTCGCCCAATTAAAATTAGGGTCTGCATATCTATTAGTCCTATTAATTACTGAATATTTTATGTTAGGGAATAACTGATAGTTAGGTTCAGGTAAAGTTAACCATCCTTCTTTCCAAGTTGGGTCTATAGGAATATTCTGCCCTCTAAAGTGTGCTTCAACTAAATTGTTATTATGTGAAGCATAATCTCTAAATCGGTTTAAATCATATCCAGGACACCAACCATCCCTTATTTCTACTTCAGTAATGTAAGGCTGAACTTCAATCAATCTCTTAATAGATTCAGACCTTTGCTTGTCAAAGTTGGTGATGTATAACTTACCGCCACCCATTGCTTTGATTGTAGGTAGTGAAAAGATTATATCCCCTGTTGCTCCTGAATGGAAAAATTCGTTCATTATATTTGTGTTTCGTACCAAGTATAAACTCTAACTAAAAATTCAGCTACACAAACAGGACAAGTTCTTTGGTAGTGATAATGTGGAAACTCTACCTTGTAAGCGTTTAGGATTTCCTCTTGAACGTGATGCCAAAAATTAACCACTTCGCCTGTTCTCATATAAAAATCGTAGAAGTGCTTATGCTTTGATAATATTATCAAATGCGGCTTTTCTTCCTTTGTTGATGTCAATGAGGTTGTATTTTGACTTTGCCCATTCGTGGATTTTTTCGCCATAATCTAATCGTTTATTCGGATTCAAAATTAAATCTTTTAAATGTATGTACCAATCCTTTTGGCTATTCACCCAAAAAACAGGTGCATCTTTATCCCTTGAATAAGGTTCTACATTGCTAACTATTACAGGAACTTTCTTTGCTGCTGCTTCTAATAGTTTAAGGTTTGACTTACAGCTATGCCATTCTGAATTCTCTAAAGGCACAAGCATTATATCTGCGTACTCATATAACCCCATATAATTTATAGGTTCAAGTCCACCTAATTTAGTCCAGGGTAATTGACCATTACAAGTAAATGAATTAAACATCTTATCCCAAATATATTTTGAATAAGGGTCTGAATCAGTATAACCACCTAAAACCATTTTAATTTTGTCGCTAAAAGGCTTTAATCTTTGCAAGGGATATTTAAGGATTTCTAAATCGTGTTGGTGTGTACATCCACCTGCCCAAAATATCCTTACCCTTTCATCTTCTTTTTTCGCATCGGTGAACTGATGATGTCCGTAAGGTAAAGCGTTAGGAATAACCAAGACGTTCTGATTGAACGGATAAATCTTTTCAGCAAGTTTTTCATTGGTGCAAGTTATTAAGTGTGCTTCTCTTAAGTTATTTTCAATTATAGGCTTCTTTTCAAGATAGGATTCGTAGTTCATGTGATTCGGTGGAAGAACCCAATCATCATCCATATCCATAACTATTTTTACATTCATTTGCTTTTTGACTTCAACCCAATCAGCATCTAAAGCAGAAAGCCTGTTATAGAAAATAATATCCCACCCTTGTTCTAAAATCTCATAGGTAGGAATATCAGTAACCATTCCTTTGATTCCATTCATATAAGCCAAAGGAAGTGTTACCCTGTGGAAAGTACAACCTGACATTCTACCACCTAATCCTAATATTTTCATAAGTGTATTGTTTACGCTTGTTTAATTAACGAAGGTAAATTTTGAATTCATCGCATCCTTCCATTGCAGTAACTATCATTCCTTTGTAATCTATTACTACTGAGTTAGGAACTCCAAGTTCTTCAGATAGTTTTATTACGTTGGCTTCACTCATTATAAATTCGCTATTATCTGAACCTTCAAATTCAATAAGCATTTTATCCAGGATGTCAGTTATTTTAACCATTATTTTATTTTAAATATTTGTTTATAATATTTTTCAGGGTCTGATTCTTTCATATAATTATAACAACCACATCCTGAAAACCGACCATCAATAAATGATTGTTCTATTTCTTTCTTATGCATTTCTTTGGCTTGTCTTTTTAAATCCATATACTCTTCAAAAGATATTTGTATTACCATAGTGTTTGCAACATGGTCTGCTGCAATTACATACTCTTGAATTTGCTCGTCTAACCATTCTATTGATGTCATAATTAATCTTTTTTAAATGTTTCTTGATAGTATTGTTCTCCACAACTATTGTATAATTTAGCATCATACCATCTTTTATTTTTTGGTAAGTCAACTGCATTTATTATCTCTTGCTTGTGCATTTCTTTGGCTTTAGCAAGTACATCATCAAATAATTGTGATGTTGTAATACCTCCGTATGGAATAAGTTCATCTAATTCTTCTATTAACCATTCGATTGATGTCATAATTAATCTTTTTTAAATGTTTCTTGATAGTAATTTTCTGCATTATCATATATATAATGTCTTTCTCCATCAACAATTTCATAATTATTTTGATATTCTTCTTGTTCGCCTTTTTCAAAAGCATCTATTATCTCTTGCTTGTGCATTTCTTTGGCTTTCTCTAATATGCTATTCCATTCAAGTTTATCTTTTGAAGTTTCCCATAGTTCTTTAAATAAGTATTCAATTGATGTCATTGTCTTTGTTTATGTGTTCAATAACTTTAAACGATAAAATTTCTATTGCTTCATTATCAAATAAATTATTTAGTTTTTGCAATAATTCAATATTATGAAGGAGCAATTTTAATTTATCAATTTCTTCTTTTTTTAAATTAATGCATAACATAATTAATCTTTTTTAGGTTGTTTAAGTTTTATTTGATTTTACTTCCGATGAATCCTGCACCGAAAATTATTGTTAAAAAATTAGATAATTCAGAAGGTAAGAAATACAAAGCAACTGCAGACCAAACCGACAAACAAGTAACACAATCAAAAGGTTTTATTCTTTGATGTGGCATCATTGAAAATCCTTTCTTTACTGCATTCGGAATCCCTACTATATTCACAAAATAATAACTAAATAAGAACGCTGCTAAAATGTTACTAATCATTATTGATAGCTTTTTTTAATTGTTCTTTGCAATTCCTAACTACACTATAAACGTGGTCTTTAGGGATGTTAAAATACTTTGCAACCTCTACACAAGAATTCAGTTCAACATATTTGTTAAAGATTATAGCTTCGTGTGCATCATTTGCCGACTTGTCAATTTTTTTAAGCAATATCTTTTTAGCTATGTTTGCTTCTTTTTCTCCTAATGCTTTCCCTTGTTGACTTTCCAGGTACTTAATTGCTTTGTCTAAATCATTTTTTTTATACTTGTAGAAGAATGGACTTGTAGAAGAAGTAGCCATTAACCACAATGTCTTGATTGAATAAGAAAGAAGTTCATTCCGGAAGTTTAGGTTTACTATTTTCTTGCAGTCCATATTAAACAAAGTAAGCGCAAGTTCTTGTTTCAGGTCATCTCTTAAATCTTCAGGATAAATCTTCTTTAGGATTTCGTTAACCCTTTTAGATTGATAAATCTCTAAAATATATTTGTGGCAATTAGTCACCAAACAAAAGTATTTATTTTAGTTTGTATTTTAAAATAAGGATTTTTGCTTTGATTTTGAATTTTCTAAAATACCTCTTGCTATATTGAATATAGTTAAACCTGCTTCATAGTCAACGAGGTTCCTTAATACTTTATATTTATCTTGATTGCCTTTATAAGAATCATAAATTTTAAAATCTATATTATGAAATTCACATAGTTTTTGTTTATATCCACTTGTTTCATTAATAAAATTATCCGTTTCTCTATCTCCTAAATCATTAGGTAAATTAAAATTAGTCCAATATAAATGCCTTCCCCTCTTTTTAGCAGGAATTAAAGGTTCATAATAAGGTATAACATTTTCAACACAATATTTACCTTCAAAAAAATTTTCTAAAAGCAATATTTCTTCATATAATTTCATATCAGGATAAGTAGCTTTAGATTTTCTTTCTCCTTCACCAGTATTTGTTTTTCTCATTCTGCTATGACTTGGACAAGGTGGAGAAGTCCATATAAAATCAAATTCTTTATAATGGTCTAATAAATATTGATGTGCATCAGCTACTATAACTTTATCATTAGGGAATCTTTCTTGGTACAATCTTGCAAGTTCAGGGTCAAGTTCAACTGCAGTTACTTCGCAATCAGTCCATTTATACCTATTGCCACCTAAACAAGCGTAAAGATTTAATACTTTGTAGTTTTTTGTTTCCATTGTTTTTTAGATTTTGTATTTTGTTATTATATCTTCAAGTTCTACCCTATCCCACTTTTTTACATTGTTTCTGCTTTTACTTTCTAATTCATATACTTTAGCATCGCCATACCTTTCAACTAATCCCATCCTGTAATGAATCAAGTTTCCGTGAAGGAAGTTATTACATCTTAAGCATTGACCATTAACATTAGTTTCGTCAAATGTTAGTAGTGAATAATGCCCTGAACTAAAGTAATGCCCTGCGTGGTCTATTTTACCACCACAGGAAATGCACCCTAAATCTTTATCCCTTTCACGAATCCACTTATTAAAAACTTCTTGTGCCTTCTTTTTAAGTTTAGGCAGGTCTATTTTTTTTGCTCAAATTCTGCAACCTGAACTTTTCTTCATCGGTTATTTCATTCTTTTTAACCATTTCAAAAAACATATTGTTCGCCATAATGTCATCAATCCTGTTAGATTTTGCGTTTGAACTTAA
>JACCDG010434737.1_pt1 | contig 11446 bp, 8 predicted proteins | sample 7442471 | NCBI WGS metagenome assembly JACCDG01 (sample SAMN15323444, study PRJNA562643) | freshwater metagenome | isolation source: river surface water | place: USA:Blue River Watershed | collected 2017-08-17
ATGTGGCAGGAAACCCCCACCTTTGAAGAGCGCATGACCACCGCCCGCACTTTCCGGGTTTTCCCCGGCGAAGGGGTGCACAGCGAGCAACTGGCCGATCTGGTGCTGCGCTTGGACCGCATTGGTTACCGAGGCGACTACAGCTTTGAAGTGTTCAACGACGACTACCAGCAGCTGCCGCTGGAGACTGTGGCCGAGCGCGCCCGCAAAAGTGCAACCTGGCTTCATCAGGATGTGTTGCACAAATCGGCGCCTTTGCCGGAGTGGACTAGGTAAAAAACGCTTCGGTTTTTACACAGCTGACAGCGGTATGTGCAGTGTGTCCGTTGTCACGTTGCACTGGGCTCTGTAGCACTGGTGACGCTTGTTCATCAAGAGCCAGTCAGCTTCTTGTGTTTTATCGAACAGAGAAAAATAACAGGCCTTCCTATGCTCGTGGCTTTTGACAAGGTCCAGTTTGACCTGTCCAGGAGCTCTGCATGGAATGTGTTTCGAACCCTGGCGATGCGACATGCATCAGTGCATGCGCCCATCGCCAGCCAAGTCATGAAAGTCCGGTTCAAGTGTTGCTTGTGAACTCGAGCGAGGACATGGCACGCCGTTGGAGTCAAGAGTTGCTTTCGGGGAAAGGCATTCAAGTGCGCTGTGCGGCCCAAAGTCGTCGAGAAGGCAAGTGGTTGATTGATCAGAACGATTTTGACGTCATGTTGATTGACCCGCTGTTGAAAGACGGCAACGGATTTGATTTGATTGCCTACGCGAAAAAAAACAAACCGATGTGTGAAGTGGTGGTGGCGGGACACGATGAAGGCGAAGATGCGATGCGTGCATTTGCCTTGGGTGCCATGGGCTATGTGTCATACACAGGAGTCGACGGACGTTATGCAGAGGCTGTTCAGCAAGTGGCCTGTGGGGGGGCCTACATGACGCCCAGCATGTCGCGAGCGATCCTTCGGCAACTGGAGAGCCAGTTGGTGAAAATTGATCAGCATCTTGAAATGGAGCGACTGACACCGCGTGAGGTGCAAATTTTAAGGATGGTGGCAGAGGGTCATACAAGTCTGCCTTTGGGGAAAAAGTTAGGGATTTCGAGAGAGACTGTGAATGCACATGTCAAGAATATTTTGCGCAAGTTGAATGTCCGAACGCGTGCGCAAGCAATCTTCAAAGCCTATGAGCAAGGCTTGCTTTAAAAAATTTTGAAAGTCATTTCAAAAGTCGCCACATGGGTGGGAGTAAATCGTACAGAGCCGTGGGCTCGCGACGAAGCCAGAAAGCAGGAGCGGGTTCTGATGGCTGCGGCACAGGAGATGCCAAGTCTACGTCTTGCAATTGCTGCATCCAGGTTACATCCACTTGGCCATCAGCAGCAGGCCTTGCATAAATCAGCTGCAGCATCTTTTGTGCTTCTTTGCTGCCAGCGTTGGCAGCCATGCGGTACAGGCGTATGGCCTCCGTGAAATTGGCTGGAACCCCTTCGCCACGGTGTAGTTGGCGTGCTTGCTTGAGTAACGAGGATGCATTGGCATGCGGGGAATGTGATGCTGTCGACGTTTCCAGATGGGTGGCCCGTTCGATCCGCTCTGTGATGATTTGTGCATTGCCTACTGCCACATGAGATGCATGGGCGGCTGCATTGAAATAGACCAAGGATTCTTTGAGCTGCATTTGTGATGCGCAGTCAATTCCCAGCTCTATTTGAGCTTGTACATCCCCCAGCTGTGCGGCTTGCAAAATCAAGGTTTTGTAAGGCAGCGGTGATGTGCTGGCCCCGCTGTCTGGTGTGCTTTGCATCAGTGTTTTTGGTTCTGAAGCTTGCGATTTACGGATACGCCGTGTCAGTGTCAACCATTCCAAATAGAGTGCACGTGGGGCGTTGACTTGGCGCAATAATTCTATGGATGCTTGCGCGCCACGTGGGTCGGATGGCGCACTGCATTCTTCAATGGTGCACCAGGCCAGCCCGGCATGCGCCAGCAACAGGCCTTGTCCTGCAGATTGTTGAAACCATTTTTTTGCCTGGCCTTTGTCGATGGGCATTGCAACGCCATGCAGCGACAACAGACCTAATATCCAGGCTGCCTCAGCCGAGGTCGTCGCTTGAATGGGCACATGGGCTGCTCGTTGGGGTGGGGCAATCCCAGTCGTTTTGATTTGGGCAAGCGTTCGTAAGCGCGCCAATTCAGACGATTGAGCCGGTGTCAGCGTGCGCATCGCCACTTCAGGGTAAGCGTTTTCGTTCAAGCGCTCTGGTGGAATAGCGGGGGCCAAATTTTCCAAGGGTAGGGTGATCGTTGCAGTTTGTTGCTGTAGGGTTGCATCAAATTGAGCGCTTGAGGTTTGTGCAAAGCCAGTCACGCAGGCCATCAGGCATACACATGGACAAGCCCAATTTTTCAGCATCAAACCCTGAATGGCGGTTGACTGTGACATGGCGGATACTGGTAATGAAATCAACGCGATGCTGCAGGTGCTGGTGACGATGGCGTTGGCTGCAGTCGACGAGGGCCGACTTTCCAGGCAATTTCACCGTGGGTGAATCCGTTGGGTCCGAGTAACGCCTCATACAGGCGCTTGACATCGTTCAAGCTTTGAATGTTTTCGATGGGGGTCAGTGCAGGCCCCTTCAAGACATCGGGTAGGCGGCTGTTGATGTCCGTGTCGGTGGCCATGCATGCCAGCTCTTCTTTGCCGGGGCCTGATGTTTCCAGAACATAGCCCGGATTGGGGCTCATCCAGTCCGGCAGTCGAATCGCCTGATTGGCTGTGACTTGGGCAATTGGCGTAACAGGATTGGGTAACAAGCGCATGACTTGACCGGAGGCGCTGGCCAAGTAGCAAGCCAAGTGCGATTGACGTGAGACGGTCAATGACAGGAAAACTTGTTCTCCCACTTCGAATTGTTGGCGCCCCATCAGGATATTTTCAATTTGAAGGTTGATGTGACGAGGGGGCTCGTGGGCGCCATAAACTTTTTCCGAGATGGGCGGCGCTAAATGGGTATTCTTCGCCATCGGCTGGGGCTCTGCGATATGAGACAACCAACCATATCGAATCAATTGACCTTGCGCATTCAAAGCCACATAGTCCCGCAGAGCACGCTCATACGTGTTGAAATCGATGATGCCTGTCACGACCATGCCGTTGTCTGCTTGAAATTTCGCCAGGCCTGAGCGCAATGCCTGGAAGTCGGGTTTTAGATCGCTGTTATCGGATAAATAACCTTTGCTGATCAGTGATTGACGGATCAACGCTTCGTGAACGCCGATGCTGCCTTCGTCGTACCAGTCGCGCAATTGACGTTGGAAGTCGGGATGGGTTTGCTCCATGGTCAGACATTGCCAATAAGGCACGCGCGCCCACTTGCCTGTCAACTCAATCATGGCCAATTCCACAAGCGTTCGCACAGCTGCCCCTGATCCTTGTGCATAGTCGCGGCCGACGTTGAATTGCCATCCGTAATCGCGGATGCGGCCTGCCAAATCCAAGCCTTGCCCGCCGTTGCTGATGATCACTTCGTTGGCAGAGTCCAGGCCGGGAATCATGGTTCTTGTTCGAAAATCACCCATGTGCATCTCAAGACCGATGATGGTGACAGTTCTGTTTTGGCTATAGCCTGTTTCAAATCTCGCTGCTGAGGTCCCTGCGTCAAAACGGTTGTTCAACACGTTTTGGTCCACGAAGGCCACCGATCCAGAGACGTAGAGAGAAGGGCGTTGCAGCTGAATCTGGTTGTTGTTCAGCAAAATGTTGGTCAAATTCTGAACGGTGTCTTGTCGTGCAATGTCTACTTCGTAATCTACATATCTGAAGGCATTGGAGAGACGGGACATTTGAAGTAATGCGGTGATCACCATGTCTTTGGTCGCGACAGGGACACGGGTCGAAAAATCAGGGATTTGCTTGCTGGTGATCAAGGTGGTCGGAATTTGTGCATCACGCATCAAGCGATCCATGCATTGCAAGGAATCAGAGAAGCTGGACATGGATCGCATGGGTCTCTGTGTGGGGCGATCGGCAGCGTGGCCGTAGCTTTGAAAGCTCGCGTCCTTGCGTGCGTCCATGGGCGTGCTGCACCCGGTCACACTGATGACCAGAATGAGCAAAAGAACTGCATGAAGTCTCATTTTTTGAGTCCCCGAAAAAAGCAAATGGAGATAACGGATAGACGTGGTCATTTCCAGGAATGGAAACCGACTTTTCGCCTGAAATGAAGGTGCAAAGTGGACTCGCGTTGTCCTCGTCAGTTGCAGATGTTCACCAGATCGCCCCTTAGAACAACCACCTGTGGGTCGTTTTGTGGGCCATAGCGGCCAGAGGATGGTCCTGTCGTCGAGGCGCTGCTGCCGACTTCTTGCGTACAAACTTTGCGCAAGCCTTGCTGGGTGTTCGACGTCACGACCGATTCATCGGTCATGATCCCGGTGGTGTCTGCTGCAAATGCTTTGGCCTGAAATCGGGCCAGTTTGGCTTGCATCCATCCTGGGATTTCTTGTGAATTACTCATGACGGTTGAGCGCATGGCATTGTTCAAGGGCAGCATGTTGTAGGTGACACGTTGCCGCAGTAAAACTGGGTCTTCTCCCGGAGCCAACTGCGCACCAACGCATGGGGTGAAAAGCAATCCCAATATTTGAGAAATGGCGATCCAAAAGAAACGGGATTTCATGAACTTCTCCTGTCGGTTATTGACGGGTGGCTGCTGCATGCAGCAGCCACCTTGTTTTCAGCAGTCCGAATGGATCAATCTGCGCAAGTCACGCAGCTGCTGTTCGATGACAGGTTTTGCAGAGCTTTGCCACCCCAGCTGGCTTTGTTGATCACGGCGGAGTCTTTGATGAAAGCGACTTGGTAGGTCGCAGACTTCAGTCCGTCATAGCCAACGTTGGAGGCGATGTTCTGCTCGGCCTGGCCACCGAATCCGCTGTTCATGATCAACGAATTTTTAGCCATGACCAGCTGCAGCTCTGTGCCGTTAGAGGTGAAATTGCCTACATTGGAGGCCAAGTTTTGTTGGGCGCTTCCATTGGAGCCAAACGCACTGTTGATCACGGCTGTGTTGACCAACATGGTCGCTTGAATGGTGGGGTCATTGCCATTGTTTTGACCACCGTTGCCACCACCGTGGCCACCACCTTGACCATCGGCGAAGGCTGTTGTGGCGAGTGTTGCCAAAAGGATAAGCGTGAATTTTTTCATGATGATTTCCTCGAAAAGTTGAAGTGAAGTTTTGCCATCAGCTTTTTGAAAACTTCAGCTGTTGGCGTTTTGGATTCATGTGATGAAGAAAAAACATGCTGGATGTATTCGCCTCTTCTTTTGAATCCGATGCCAGTGTCAGCACTTGTCGAGCGCGCCTCAATGACCTGCATGGATTAGCGAATCATGGTTACAACCATGGGTGTGTATGGGCTGTGAATGATCTGCAAGTTGTTGTTGCGCCATGTTTTTTTAAATTGATCACATGCGCAGCACCATGACTTTTTGGGGTGTGTGCAGGCATCTGGATACCCCTTATGTGTCAAAACTCATGGATTCAAGGTAATCCGGTGTTGAACGTTTAGACGGATGTATGTCTTCATGTGTATGGGAATTGACCTTTGGATCTGTGGCGATTGGCTTTGAATTGACACAACATAGACGCGTCTGTTGCTTTTTTAACGCACAGCATTCCACATGGAAATTCTGTTGAAAAGGATCGGTATGTCTTTCCCTTTGATTGAAGGTGCACGTCGCAACAAAATTCTGGCGAGCATTCCGTTGAGTCACTATGTTCGACTTGCAGATCATCTGAAGCCAGTAGATTTGAGTGCAGGACAAGTGATTTTTGAATCAGGTGAGAATTTGGAGTTTGCATATTTCCCGACCACCTGCACGGCCTCCTTGGTGTCACACACTGCCGACGGTGACAGCTCCGAGCTGGCGATGACAGGCCGGGATGGCATGGTGGGCGTTTCTCTGATTTTGGGCAGTGGTGCGATGAATCACCGTGCAGTGGTTCAGTGTGCCGGTCAGGCCTACAAAATGCCCGCCGATGTTTTTCAGCTTGAATTGAACCGTTGCAGGCCCTTGCAGCAATTGGCACTTTCTTATGTCCAGAGCCTGATCACACAAATGGCCCAGAGCATTGTGTGCATTGCCCACCATTCGGTCATGGAGCGCCTTTGTTATTGGCTTTTGTTCAACCAGGATGCGGTGTGCAGTGAGCAATTGAAAGTCACTCACGAAACGATTGCCAATATGCTGGGTGTGCGCCGTGAATCGATCACGCAGGCTTTAGGTAAATTGCAGTCGGCAGGTTGTGTGTCCAGTGGTCGGGGCAAGATCCAAATTCTGGATCGCCAGGGCTTGAATGATTCAGTTTGCGAGTGTTTTTCTTTGGTGACGGCCGAAAATCAACGTTTGTACGAGGCCGCTGCGCGTTCACTTCAGGATGACCAAGAGCCAGGGCTGCTGGCGCACGGATCTGCTGGGCCGGACCATGCGCTTTTGCACAAATACCAGGATGCCTACGATTTTGCGCCGGTCGGCTTTGTCAGTCTGGACCCACAAGGACGGGTGCTTCAAACCAATCTGGCCGGTGCCATCATGCTCGACATCCAGCGGTCGCAGCCCACATTGACTCCCTTGCTTGATTTCATCGAGCCTGCCGATCAAGCCTTGTTTCTGGATTTCCATCAGGAGGTCCTGAGTGGCAAGTGCCGCCGCCATTGCGAGGTCACCCTGCGTGCGACCGCGCATCGGGCGGCGATGGTCGTGAGGGTGGATGCCACGCTGGACGACCTGGGTGATGAGTGCAGGCTGGTGATGATCGATGTGACAGAGGAGAGAAAAACAGCAGCCCAGGCACTGGCCTTGGAACGGCAGCAACAGGAATTGCTGGCCAAGCAGCCTTTCATGCTTTGGTTCAAAGACCCGCAGGGGCGTTTGATTTCGGCCAATGCGAGTTTGGTGCAGGACTGGCAGCATTTTGCGCAGGATGCGGCCTTGGAGAAAGTGGATCTGCAAAGCATGCCGATGCCTTTCTTTCATTCGTCTGCTTCAGCAGTCTCGGTGGGGGTTGGCAAGTCTTCCTGATGGTTCTCGTCGTCTCGAACGAGGGTGAGGGCCATTCGGTGGATTTGTATCGTGGGCGTTACATGTGCACGTTCAGATCGCCGAAAATCAGTCCTGTTGTTCTTTACCGAGAGTCGATCATGTATTTGGGCCTCCTCAAGCGCTGGCAGCGTCGGGTTTTGTTTTTGGGGCTTGGCGTGCTCGCGATGTGGGCGATCAGCTGGGCGGCGCTGCCCATCTTGCTGCAGTGGCAAATTCAAAAACAAGGCACTCAGGCACTAGGGCGTGTGGTCACGGTGGATCAGGTGGTGTTTCAGCCCTGGTCGATGCGCCTGATCGTGCGCGGTTTGCGCATCGCTCATGCTGCAGAGGGCTCGGGCGCGGGTGTACAGCCTGCTCAATTGAGCGTTGATGAAATCGAATTGAACGCGTCGCTGCAGTCGCTTGTCTTCTGGGCACCTGTGGCCGATGCGGTGCTTGTGCGCAATCCCCAGTTGCAGCTGAGCCACCGGGGGCAAGGCCGTTTTGACATTGACGATGTTTTGGCACGTTTTCCCTCCACCAAAACCCAAGGTACAGGGGTTCCCCGTCTGTCCTTGTTCAATATTCAATTGACCGGCGGCGGCGTGCAGTTTCGCGATGAACCCAAATCGGTGACCCACACGCTCAGCGATGTGCGTCTGGACATTCCTTTTTTGAGCAATATCGGCGGCCGACGCGAGGTGGCCACCCACCCGCGCCTGGCCTTCATGTTCGACGGTGCGGCTTTTGATACCGATGCAGTCACGACGCCGTTTGCCGCAGACCGCCACACACAAGCGCACTTTCAGATCACGGACCTGGATGTTAAGCCGTACTTGCCGTATTGGCCTGCGGCCTGGCCTGTTCGCCTGGCGGGTGGGCAGTTGGAGGTGGATCTGCGTGTAGATTTTCGCCAGCCCAGCACGCCCGAGCTGTCGGTGTCCGGCCATGTGGCTTTGCGCCATTTGAAATTCCAGCTGAACCCGAACCGCAACGATGCGCCCATGCTGCAACTGGGGGCTGTGGATTGGAAGATCGACGCCCTGAAACCGCTGGAAGGTGTGCTCCAGTCACCGCAGATCCGTGTGACCGACGTGTTGCTGGGCTCGGGCGACAAGCCCGAAGTCTCCTGGGCCGAACTTAGCCTTGAGCAGATCGAGGTGGATGTCGCCAAACAGTTGGCGCGTGTGGGCCAGGTGGGCTTGCATCGGCCGCTGTTGAATGTGGTTCGCAACCCGCAGGGCCGCTGGATGTTCGATGACTGGCTTGCACCCGCGCCATCCACGCCTGCGCCAGAGGCTGCGCCCAAGCCGTGGCAGCTCGATATGGGTCCTTTGCATATCCAGGAAGGTGCATTGAGTCTGGATGACCGTTTTGTCCCCGGTGGTGCCAAGCTGGAGGCTCGAGACTTCAAGCTCAGTATGGGCGCGTGGCAGCCTTTGGCGGCCTCGCCGCAGATGACTTCGCTCAACTTTGATTTCAACATCGGGGCTCGGACTCAGCGCCGCGAACAGGGCCAGCTGGGTTTTGAGGGGGCGTTTCGCTTGCCTTCCGTGACCGCAGTGGCGGGTTCGGCCAGTCCGCTGGCACTCAAGGGGCGTTTGCAGTTGAGCCGTTTCCCTGTGCAACGTTTGCGGTCTTATGGTGCGGATCGGCTTAATTTCGATTTGAGGCGCGCCGACCTGAGCTATGCCGGTAGCGTGGACTTGACCCTGCCTGAGGCGGGGTTGGGCCTGCAATTGCAAGGCCATCTGGCGCTGGATGATTTGCGTGCGGTGAACCGCGCCGATGGGGAAGCATTGCTGGACGTTCGGGCCCTGAACTTGCGCGGCATCGATCTGGGGGTGGACGCAGGCGCTTTGAAGCACTTGAAAATTTCAGAAACGGCCCTGAGTGATTTCTTTGCCCGCGTGGCCATCGATGCCCAAGGCCATCTGAACTTGCAAAATTTGGTCAAAACCGCTCCATCGGCCCCGTCTTCGTTGGGCGTGTCTGCGTCTGGTGATGTCCCTGCTGCGGTGGCACTGGGGCCCATCGGATTGGTCAATGGGCGGGTGTCGTTCTCGGACCATTTCATCCGGCCCAACTATTCGGCGGAAATCACCGAGCTGGCCGGTAGTTTGGGAGCCTTGTCCAACCAGGCGGGGCAGACCGCAGCGGTCATGGCCGACTTGAGTTTGCGAGGGCGGGTGGCAGGCTCGGGCAGTCTGGATGTGTCTGGCCGCATCAACCCGCTCACGCGCCCGGTGGCTCTGGATGTGCGAGGTCAGGTGCGCGATTTGGAGTTGCCCCAACTCTCGCCGTACAGCAGCAAATATGCGGGCTATGGCATTGAGCGCGGCAAGCTCTCGGCCGATATCAACTACCGGATCGGTGCCGACGGTCAGCTGCAGGCCACGCATCAAATCGTGCTGAACCAGTTGCGTTTTGGAGAGCGTTCGGACAGCCCGGATGCGCCCAACTTGCCGGTCAAGCTGGCGGTGGCTTTGCTGGCAGACCGCCATGGCGTGATCGACATCAACCTGCCTGTCAGTGGCTCCATCAATGACCCGGATTTTCGGGTGGGCCCGATCGTCTGGAAGATGGTGTTGAACCTGATCGGCAAAGCCATCTTGGCACCTTTCAGCGTGATTGCGGGTGCCTTTTCGGGCGAAGAGCAGTTGCAGCAAATCGATTTTTCGCTTGGTCGTGCCGATCTGGATGCCGAGTCCAGGCAGAAGCTGCAGAGCGTGGCCCAGTTGATGGTGGACAAACCCGCGCTCAGATTGACGCTGGCGGGTGAAGCGAACCTGGACAGTGAGCGCGACGCTTGGCGCAAAGCCAAACTGCGCGAGTCGCTTGCGGCCGAGAAACGCCGATGCCTGCCTCGAGACGCGCAGAGTGACAAGTCTGTGTCCGAGGTGAGCCCGGAAGAATACCCCGCCTTGCTCCAGGCGGTGTACCGCCGCTCACCAATTCCCAAGCCGCGCAACGTGTTGGGTTTGGTCAAGGACTTGCCAGTTGCTGACATGGAGGCCTTGCTGCTGGCCGCGGTGTCGGTCGATGAGACGGACATGCGCGAGTTGGCCCAAGCCCGTGCTCAGGCGGTCCGTGAGGTCTTGCTGTCCCTGAAGGTGCCGAGCGCTCAGTTGTTTTTGGGTGCCCCTGTGGTGACCAAGGTCAGCGCCACCGCGCCGTTTGTACCCAAAGTGGTCTTGGTTCTGTCCACCGATTGAACCGCTGGCATTCCTGCAGCCTTGAGGATGGAATGCCAGAGTCTGCGTCTAAGATAGCCGCATGAAAAATCGACAAATAGCCTCTTTCAAGGTCAGCGCCATCGGTTTGGGCTGCATGAACCTCAGCCATGCCTACGGCGCACCGGTTTCGGCCGAACAGGGTGAACGCGTGCTGCTGGCCGCGCTCGACCACGGCGTGAACTTTTTCGACACGGCCGCTTTGTATGGCTTTGGTGCCAATGAAACCTTGGTCGGTAAGGTCTTGAAGTCACACCGGCAGAAATTCACCCTGGCCAGCAAATGCGGCATGCAAGGTGTCGAGCAAAGCGACGGCATCAAAGTTCGCGTGATCGACGGCCGCCCAGAGACGATAAAAAAAACTTGCGAAGACGCGCTGCGTCGCCTGCAGACCGATGTGATCGACTTGTATTACCTGCACCGCTGGGACAAAAAAGTGCCGATTGAAGACAGCGTGGGCGCTTTGAGTGACCTGGTGCGCCAGGGCAAGATCCAGACCATTGGTCTGTCCGAAGTGTCGGCTGGCACCTTGCGCAAAGCGCATGCGGTGCACCCGATTGCGGCGGTGCAAACCGAGTATTCGCTGTGGACGCGCAATCCCGAAATCGCCGTGTTGCAGGCCTGCCGTGAATTGGGTGTGGCCTTTGTGGCCTTCAGCCCGGTGGCACGGGGCTTTTTTTGTGGCCCGCTTGACATCGCCAGCTTTGACGCCAAGGACATCCGCCGGACCATGCCGCGCTTTGCGTCCGACAACTACGCTGCCAACCTGAAGCTCTTGCCAGCCTACAACGCGCTGGCACAAGAGGCCGGTTGCAGCCCCGCGCAGCTCGCACTGGCCTGGCTGCTGTATAAGGGCGAAGACATCATCCCGATCCCCGGCACCACGTCGGTCGATCACCTGCTGGACGATCTGGGCGCAGTCGATGTGCAACTGGATGCCGGTTTGATCACGCGTCTGGAAGCGCTGATCAACCAGAACACGGTGGCGGGGGATCGTTACAACGCGCAGGCCAACAGCGAAGTCGACACAGAAACCTTTGCCTGACCCGAGGATGCCTGGATTGCCCGGTCAAGCCGGGCAATGACAGAACGGGACAATGGCAAGACGGGCTGGGTAATACACACCCTCCTTGTCA
>JACCDG011305933.1_pt1 | contig 11446 bp, 9 predicted proteins | sample 7442471 | NCBI WGS metagenome assembly JACCDG01 (sample SAMN15323444, study PRJNA562643) | freshwater metagenome | isolation source: river surface water | place: USA:Blue River Watershed | collected 2017-08-17
TCTTCCCGACCCACCTCGCGCACGCTTTTGATCGTGGCGATAGGCGGGTTCATAGCATTATGGTTCCAGAGAAAACGGGCACGTTTGCGAGTGGCATCTAACAGCCGTTTGGCGAACGAGCCAGGGACACTCATGTCCATGCCGGAATCGATGTTGCCATGCACGGCAAAAATCCCGGTCACAATGCGACCGTCAATTTGTTTGGTGAATTGGGGAAGGGTCTTGTATTCCATTGGAATTAAACAAAAAACGGCGGCCAGAGTCTGTAAAAGACTCCAGCCGCCGTGGGTGTACCCAGTCGGGCAAGAAATTACTGTGAATAGTCTAGCACATATTTTCTAAGTTCGCAATTAGAAGATTAGGGGCCTTATATACCAATTGTTTGGTTTTAGGCTGTCATCGAAGATAACTGGAAAGCCAGCAATTTCTCGCAGTGGCAAACCCGCTATAAGACGAGCCGCCATTTCGTCACTCTCGTAAATTGGAATGCCCAACGTGGTGCCCAACAATCCTTTGGACTCAACTTGATGCAATTCCCATGATTGCCTGATCCAGTCTACTGGATGCAACATGCCATAAGGCACGCCGTTCGGGTCTTGCTTGCGCCAGTACTCGCCCGGCTTGACGAGCTTCGAGATGATCAGGCCACCAATCCAATCGGGCGGCTTCTGGGTTTCCAGCTTATCAAAAGCCGCAACCAAATTATCCAATGTGATGGGATTTTCTTCAGCCGAGTCGCTGGGAGTAGTGTAGGTAAAGCCATCGAGTAACATAAACTACCTCTTTCTCCTCGGTATGGTCTGCTCCAAACCGAGCATTTCATCCAACCGGCGCAGGAACGCGATCACGTCCCGGCGCATGTTCATCAGGTTTTCCCGCATCTCCTCGGAGAGAGGCAAAGGGGCGTCAGTGGGCAGAACAATCTCAACCGGCATTTGAAAGCGCGAGGGCCTCACTGCCTCCATATCTGCATAATGCTCATCAGTCACAGGAGTTTTGCGCGCAAAAGTATGCGTTTTGACATCAGCCATCGAACTGTCCTCCAAAGGGAACTTCCCGTTGCTCGACCTCGCCGTCGTAATCGAACACCGGCCCAAACGCCCGCACGCAATTATGTGTTATAATTCCGTTTGCTAGATACCATCCCTGCGTAGTTTCAAGGTTGTACACATGTCCAGAAAAATCGCTCTCCCTGACCTCCACGATCTCCACCAACGCCATGTGGCTGGTGAATCGATCCAGGCTCTCGCCGATGAATTCAACGTTTCTAAGCAGGTCATCAACCGCCGCTTTAGGGAGGCTGGTTTGACCGTCTACGCCAATTTCCTTGACCGTTTCGATCTCGACGCCCTGTACGCCCGCTATCAAAGTGGGGCGAGTAGTAAGGTGCTCGCGGATGAAATCGGGGTGGACGCTGGCACTTTGCGAAAAGCCTTCAAGCGGTGTGGCTTTGACATCCGTTCGCTCTCGGAAGCCCGCGCCCTGGAAATGGGACAGCTTACGCCCGAAGGACGCCTGGAGCGCACCGAAGCGGCTCACAAGGCGGTCCGTGGAAGCAAACAAAGCCTTGAGTTTCTCGAAAGGCGCGCCCTCGGCGTGGAACAGGCTGGCGTAATCCATCCCGAGTTTGAGCGGCCTTTTTTCGAGATGTTTCATCAAGTCAGCCGAGAAGCGTTCGGCGTAGCCCCGCAAAAAGCCATCAGCAAATACAATGTGGACTTCGCCGTCGAAACCGTCGCCGTGGAATTGTTCGGGGGCACCTGGCATAATTACGGACGACACGCCCAACGTTTCCAAGCTCGCGTCAAAGAGATTCTCAATCGGGGTTTCCATTTGGTTGTCATATGGGTCGAAGAGCCGCTTTATCCCCTCACCATCGAGGCTGTGAACTACGTGATCGCCTGGGCGGAGTTTGCCCGCCGCAACCCAACCGCGATCCGTCAATATCGGGTGATTAAGGGTAACGGTAAGCTCATGGTTGCTGGCTGTGCGGAGTGTGACCACTTTCCCTTCAAACTTTCGCCGATACGCCGTTCGCAAATTCGGTGCGAGCACCTGAGTACCGGGGACGAGACAGCGGGGATGTTGTAAGGGATTGCGTTCCATCCATTCCAATGACACCACCTTGCCATCAATCTCGGTGCAGAACGGGTGTGAGTTGGCAAAACCATTATCGAACACCATGACGTGTTTCACGCCCCCGGCCTTATACCGCTCAAACGACGCCCCGTTTTGGGCGTGCCCCAATTCCGTCCGGGCAATTGCCTCCGCCCGTCCACGGTAGGTTTGGGCGACCAGGTCTTCCAACCCAGTATGGCCGTCTTTCCCACGCACTAAATCGTAAATGCTCCAGCCGTTGTCATTGGCCGTTTTCAACAGGTCAATCACCGCTTGCCTGGTTTCCTGGTCGATGCCGCGCACCTGTTTGGCCGCCTTCTCCAACAGCTTCGTAATGGCTGGGTTGGTCAAATCCAGGTCAATGGTTTCGTCCAGAGCCACGTTCAAATACTCCCAGGAGGCCATCGCGATTTCTAACGCATACCGCTCCATCAGCCGGGCGAGGTGTTCCGGCTCTTCTCCTTCAAAGAGATCGGCGAAGCCAGGCAGAGGCGGTTGGTCAGCCTTTTCACTGGCCCTGGCCCGCCCGACTACCCGTTTCGCCAACCCGTCGAAATAGGCCTGCACGTCGGCTTCCATCCGCCCTTGCAGGCGGGTCCGTAATTTCCGTTGCCCATCAATCAGGGGTTGCAGGCGCTTCTTGGTCGCGTGGAGCCAATTGTCCCCTTTATGCTCAGGTTCAGGCTCTCCCTTCCTTCCCCGCAAGGGGAGGATCACTTTCGTGCCATCCACCTGGCTGAACGAAATCTGCGCCACGCGCACGCGCGTGGATAAAAGAAACGGCTCATTCCACCCCGGGCGAATCATATCGGCCAATTCTTCGCCCGCGTACTTGGGACCCAAGCCAGGCTTCAGGTAGGCGAGCGTGAGATGGGGCTGATAAACCGGATGCGTGGTCACATGCGGGGCGGCCTTCTGAATGGCTTCATGCAAGGCGATCAACTCCTGGCTGAAGACTTCCACAAACACCACGTCGAATTCGTCGTTGGAGAAATAGGCAACTTCGCCGAACGCCAGCGCAAAAGGCTCGGCCTTATCGGCCACCTGCACCACGGCGGCCAGGGTATCGGGCAGTAACCCATATTTCACCGTGATATGGGGTTCCATTTCCCGGCCATCCTGGATCAGGTCTTCTTCAGCAATGGCTCCGGTCAGTTGGAAGAAGAGCGGATGTAGTTCCACCGGCAAATCTACCTGCGTACTCGCCCATTCGTATTTCTGCCAGGCCTGGCACCCATCTTCAGGCTGGGCGGCGAATTGGTAGCGTTTGCAGTAAGTCGGCGTGAAGAAAGCACACGTGGCGCACTCAAAACCGAAACGACCAGGCCCATAACCTGGGGCATCCCCTCGGCCTTTGGTCTTACGCTTCAACTCTTCAAGTGCGTTGGGATTAGCCTCTACGCTATTGACAATCTTTTCCGCCATTTCCCTTTCCAAACCCATTGCTACCATCAACTCAACAGCGGCTGCCTGGCTGATCTGGTCAGCCGCCAAACGAGCCATAATATCCAGCGCGGCATTGATCTGCGCCCCGTTCAACCCCTGCACCGACTCCAGATTCTCAGGCGCACTATCGGCAGAGGGGGGCACGCCCTGTGTGGAAACAGGCAAAGCAACCATTTGCCCAACCGGGACGAAGCTCGTAGTCAGCGTCACCTTCAGCACTTCATCGGTTGGGGAGGCTTCATACCCTAAGCCTCGCAAATACTGCGCGCGGGTCAAGGCCCCCGCGTTCCAGCCTGACACGAGCCGTTTCTCGGTCTCGTTCAAATTCTCCTGCAAGGCCCGGACCGCCTTCAGATTAAAGGCAATCCTGATCCCGATGTATTGGGGTTTATCCGACAAGCCTTGTTGCATTTCACTAGAAAAGCTTTCCCACAGGGGCACCAACGTCATTTCATGGTACATGCGGTTGGCTTCCTCGAAATTCGCCTGCACCCCACTGTTTTTCAAACCCACCAGCGTGCCAACGACGGCAGGCTGAATGCCAAAGCCCGAACAGATCGCCACGTCCGGGCCATCGGCCAGACTCTCAATCTGCATTTCCTGCATGTTGAAGCCCAACCGTTCAATCTTCATGCCCGCTTCCAGAAACCCTGGTGTGCCCCGGTTTTCGCCCCCGTGAGCTTGCTTCCACTGAGCGCGCAAACGCATAACAACATCTTCATCTAGTTGCTCCCCTTCCGCCATCGTGACAACCACACGCGGGCTGGCATCGTTTTTCAACAGACTGAAGATAAAGCGGCGCAGTTCATTGCGTAAATCCACATCCGAAGCACTGGCGATCAAAGCGCCCATGCCTTCCCACGGATATTCCGGGTCAATGGCCCATTTCCATTGGAGCATTTCCGTTTTTGGAATCGCCACCCCCATCAAATTATCATGCCGGTCGAGGCCCCAGGGATTGGCGTATTCGCCGTTGCCCACGTCCAGGACATAGTAATGGACGAGGCCTTCTTCCGTATTCCGGCCAGGAATAGGCGTGACCTGGCCCCGATGGAACGGCCACAAGGCAATCACCCCGCCGCCTTGTCCGCGTTGCATCCAGATAAAGACACTCCCCCCCAGCGGGGCATACGTGATTACGAATTGCTTAAATTCGCGCTCGCCCATATCTGGGTTAGGCTTCTGAATCAGTTTCCGAAAGACATGCTCAGGGATGGGATCATACTCACCCTCAGCATTTTGTTTCCAGGCCCACAGCTCCGGCGAAACAAAGGTGCGCTGTAATAGCCACATACAGGCAAACACCGTCGCGTTGCCTTTGTAGGCTTCCCGGACCAGGTTCGGCCAGGACGGGAAAAACGGTGCGTACCTCAGCCACCGGGGAATCAAAGTGAGATTTCCGCCGGTCGCCTTGACGACCGCTTTAGCAAACCAGGTGCGTACTGTGTTGAATATGTTCATTAATAGACCCTCGAAACTTTCTGACGGCCACGGCCAACCTGCGCCAGGCAGTAGCTATCAGCGCGGTCATCGCGCTCGCCCTCAGGCGCACGCAAGGTAGCCCCTTCGATGGAAGCTAATTGGGTGTAAGTGGCAAAAGAATGCAAAATCGTCTCCTCGTCCCGGAAGGCGTCTGCCGCCGCATCATAGAGCAGGGACTTGCCCAGGCTGGTGGAATGCCAGCCGTCTTTTTTATCGTTGCCTTTCATCCGTCTCAGTTTGCTGTTATCTCGCAACCATCCAATAACAGCATGACCGTGGTTGTTGCGCTCGCACATCACGCCAGCCATATTGAAGAACGTGCCAATTGCATCAATGTGGGCGGCAAACGTCGAAGGCTCGTACTTCCCGGCCAGGGCCGCCACCTCCTCGCCCGTTTCTTCCTCTAGCACCGTCAAAGCGCTGTCGTCACTGGTGGGGTTGCCTTCAGCCGGGTCCGCTCCGATCACGTACCTGCGCCCCGGTGCAGGCAAGGCGTACAGTTCCAGGCCATCCAGGGCAGGGGCTTTATCCGGTAACGGAAGCCGAGCCGTTTCGACATAACACTGCTCTAGCCATTTGCCGGGGATGCGTTTATCGAGCGACTTCGGAGCCAGGGCTTCGGTGTCAGTGGCCGGATATTGCTCATAGAGATCATCCAGGGCGGTTGTCCGGCTCAGGATGTCCTGCTTCTGGGCTTCATACCAGGTCTGCGTCCGCTCCGGCCTGGCTTTCCAGGGCAGGAAGACACAGGCCCAGGCGTTGAGCTTTTGCTTGGCCGCCCGGTAGATGTTCTTAAACTCGCTTTGCGGCTTGCTCTTATCCACCCGGCTGAGGAGGATCATCTGCCCGCCAGCGTCAATCGTGGGTTTGACCGCGCCCATCAACTTGTTCAAATCCGGGACCAGATCAGCCTCATCGACAATCGCCAGCGTGGCCGTATATGAGTCGCCGCCCGTGGTCGGGAAGGCATAGGCCATCGAGCCGTTGGACAAAACCCATTCGTGGTCATTGCTAGTCACGACCCCTCTGCATTTCAAAAACGCAGGCAGGCGGTCGTACATGCCCTTCAGGCGAAAATCCAGCAGATGCACAGCCTCATCGTCCCGGCGCGAAAACAATAAAACCGTGGCGGCAGGCCGGAAGAGCATCACCCAGAGCGCATACCCCAGAACCAACCAGGTCATGCCCAACTGGCGAGCCTTCAGAATGATGGTGAGTAAATTGTCAAAGATCGTCCGCAGGGTTTTGGCCTGCGCGGGCCATAAATGAAAGGGACGCCAGGCCCGAGTGGTGGCGTCATAAACCTGGCAGTAATGGTGAATGAAATAGGCTGGCGATTCCGCGCATACCAACCATTCCTTTTGCTCGTCTTCGGTCATTCATCTTCAGGGGTTAGGGTGCGCTCAAAAGCCTGCGCCTTTTTGCGCGCCTCCGCGAGTTCATCACTGCTCACCTGGATCGTATGAATTTCGCCGGTCAGGTTGACGGTTTCGGTTTCCATCCCGGCGGCACGGCGCCCTAAATCGCTGGCAAGTTTTGCGGCATCAATAAGAAGCCGGGGATTGAGTTCGAGGGTGATGATCTCCCGATCAGGGACCCCGTCCCGGCCTTTGATCAGGCGGCGCTTTTGCTTAATAAAGCGGACGGCTTTTTCAAGCATCTTGTCCGCCAGAGTGCGGAGCTTCTCCGCTTGCTGGAAATCGGCCTCCCGAATGGCCTGCCGCCGTTCAGCCCAGACACGGGCGTCTTCGGCGTCTTCCAGGAGCTTTTGCGCCTCAATGCGGGCCTGCCAGGCAAATTCTGCCGACCACTTTTTGAGCGTCGCCAGACGGACCGTTGGACTCGCCTTAGGCGCATCTTGGTAGCGTTCAAGCAATTTGGACAGGCTCCGGCCATCGCCCAGGCCGTAGTAATCCAACAGCGCGGCATGATTCTTGAGGGGTTCCCCCCCCAGACGGGCCAGGGGCTTTTCGGGATCAAGCTGATATTTTTTGGGCATCAGACTTCAACAGTTTGCGCGTGCAAATTTCTTCTTGCGTTGATCAGAGAACTCGAAACGAATGTTGTTCGGTGGTCAGCTTGGCACTGGCAGAGGTCACCTGCCCTTTGACGAGCCAACTCCCCGAAGTGAGAAAACCAGCCTCGACGGTGTATGTGAGAACGCCATCGCTCCCGTCCGTCTTGAAACTGGCGTTTTTTTCCACGACCGAGCCATCCGGTTTCGTGAAGATCATCTTTTTGGACGTGGCATACCCACTGATGTTCGCCGCCAGGCTAGTATCCACGTCCAAAAAGGTCAATTCGAGGGGCTGGCCGTAATCCCCAGCCACAAGATTTTTCAGGCTCATCAGGAGGCTCGGAAGAAACCCGCCGCATTGATCTGGGCGGTAATATCACTGCCGTCCGGCGTGACCGGAAAATCGTGGCAGGTCAACGGAATGATCGCACTGTCGGTGCCCCCGGTCGTGTCCGGGTCGTAGCACACCAGCAGGTCAGTCCACGCCGTGCCTGCCGCGACCGCCGTCCAGGTCTGATCGGGAATATCCAAATCCACCCGGTCATTGGTGTCGTCCGGGGCAAAGGCCGCCAGGTCGGCATCGGTGAGGGTCTTCCGAGCATAGTTGGTGTTGGTCACCTCGTTAGCCGTCCCACCGAGCAGAGCGGCCAGATCGTCCCGATCCTTCATGGTGGCGTCGGTATCGCCGTTGGCATCAATCACCACGATGATCAGCGCACTGTTCGCCGGGTCATTGCTTTTGACCCGGTTATATAGTTCTGCGACCCGCCCCTTTGCGATGTTAAAAACAAAATCAGCCATTGTAAAAACTCCTTTGCATTACCCGCTCAGTAAAGATACCGAGGGGGATGGGTTACTTTGTAAATCTTCTGCCGGGCTGGGATTGCTCCGCAAACGCCCCGTTGGCGAAGGATTGGCAAACAGCGCCACGGTGTAGGCCGCCATAAGCACATGACTCAACACCAGGGCTTGGGCGCTCTCGCTGGCCTCGGATATGCCCAATGTCCGCCGTTTAGCATGGGCGAAAGCAAAAAGGCTCTCGCTTTCCACGGGCAAGCCCAAAAGCCGGGCTTTATGGGCAGTCAAAGCCAACCCGGAGTTGGTTTCGGTCAGCAAGCCGATACCACGCCGTTTCTGGCTCAGGAGGGCAAAAACTGCCTCAGCCTCACTCACCAGGCCCACCGCTTTGCCTTTTCGCACGGTCAAACCGAACAGGGTTTCTCCCTCGCTAACAAGCCCGACGGCCACGATCAGACTGGTCCCTATCGCCAGGGCACTTTCGATTTCCGTGACCAGGCCCACGCTCAAGCGTTTTGCGTGGCTCACGCCCTGGCTGGTTTCGGTCTCACTGACCTGACTAAGGGCTTTGATTTTGCGAGCGAGCGGAGCAAAGTTCGTGTCACTTTCGCTGACTAACCCCACCGCTTTTTGCTTCCGGCTCGTCAGTCCGAATAAGGTGGCAGTTTCGATGACCAACCCTATCGCTTTTTGCTTCCGAGGCGTCAGCCCAAACAGAGTCTCGGTTTCTGTGACCAGGCCTACGGCAACGGTGAGACTGGTGCCAAGCGCCAGGGCCTCCTCCGCCTCCGTCGCCAGCCCTAGCCCGCGGGTTTTGCGCCCGGTCAGCGCCAGGACGGTTTCGGTTTCGCTCGCTAGCCCGGAGGCTTTGGCCTTCCCCCGCCCCACGACTTGGACAGTTTCGGTCTCCGTATTTTGTCCGACCGCTCGTGCCTTCTGCCGGGTAACGGTCTGATTCGTATCGGTTTCTGTATTCTGCCCGACCGCCTGCGTGATTGCGCCCCCTGCCGCCTGCGCCAGAATTTGCATCTGGCGTCCACCCCAGGGGATCGGAGCCGGGTCTTCATCAGACACCGTCCCGCTTTCGGTCCAGGTGCGCCCATTGCCGGAATAATCCCGGACCCGCTCCCCGGAGCCAGGGAAGCCCGGCCAGAACCCATACAGATTCGTGAAGCGGAGAGGAAGCAGGCTTTGCATCTCATTGAGCAGTTCCGCCTGCGTGAGGGCCGCGCTCCAAAACTTGAGGCCCATCACCCGCCCGTTGTAGACCTCGGTGTTGTCATTCCACTGCCCGACCGTATTCTCGCTCGGGCTGTTTGCCGACGTGTTCTTTGCCAACGTCTGCGAGCTGATGCTCAGGGCCTGCGTGATCACGTACCCGGTCAGGGTGTTGCCGGAACGGGTCAAAGCGATGTAATACCAGGTCCCCACGCTCATATTGAGAATGGCACTGGACTGGCTGAAGGTCGTGCGATTGGAGACGATCAACAGGGTCGTGCCATCATTGCGGGTTTCGAGCGCGTCATATTCGCCCCCTGCCGAGAAAATCCCAAACAGGGTGGCATAGGTGTTGGTGTCCGTCGTCATACGGAACCACCCGGCCATTGTAAAATCCCCGTTATGGCTCAGGAGGTCAGACGTGCGGATCAGGCCTTCACCTGACGTGTCGAAACGAATTGCCATTCTTATCCGTCCCGGAATTCCACGGCCAGCACATAGGCGTCGCCGGTGGCATTGTCAGAAGCGTTATCCGCATCCCGGTTCAGCGCCAGGCGCACCAGGTCACCCGCGGCGACGGAGTCATTGTTGGTGAGCGTGATGCTGATCTGATCGATGTACCCCGCCGTCCCAGGCACGGTCGCATTGCCAGAGTTGGCCGTGTCAAAGGAAGTGGTCGCATCCAGATCGGTGGCGTCGCCATCCGTGACCGCTTCGAGCGCGGCCTGAAAGTACACAGCCCCAGAGACTGCCGAAGCCATCATGTAGGTGATGACGGCGATCAGCGTGCCCGTCAACCCCTGCGGGGCGATGAACGTCCAATAGCACGTCTCATCCGTAGAAGGATCAAACGCCAGGACAGGCCTGGCGTTTACAGTCATCAACTGGGGGAAGTTGCTCGCCGGAAACTCCGCAGAGAAAGGCGTCAAGACCAAACGTGAATTTGCCATGTTTACGGCTCCGCTAAGGGGGCAGGCAGGATCACCCCACCCCCCGGATCAAATTCGAGTATGGGCGCCGCAGTCGGATCGCCCTGTTGCACGGGGCGATTGAAAATCGCCATCCCGTTAGGCACGCCTGCTCCAATCAGCAAGGGGACACAGTCCACGCTGGCATTGACGCATCCTTCTACCGGCAAGCCCCAACGGTTCGTCCATAGCCTGAGCATTCCCACTTCCGAGCCAGGGACGGGCAATTGGTAAAGCATGACCGAAAAAAGCTGAAAGGCCGAGTTATTCCACGCACTTGAGCCATCGGCGGCCAGGAAGACATCCAACTCCGGATCGGCGCAAGAAACCGGGTCCACCCGGCCCCAGCCATCCAGTGAAGACCAGGCCAGGCCCACCGTGTAGTTGGGCATGTTCGCCGGATACACTTGCGGGGGATCGTAGGCAATTTGGTAGGGCGCGCTGTTGATAAAATTCGGGCGCAGGCCTGACCAGAACTGCACCATCAAGGGCAAAGGGTCCAGCGCGACCACGTCCCAAAAACGATTTTCTTCGAGGAACAACAAAGGCAGGTTTTTTTCAGGCCGGTATTCGGTCATCGACGTGCGATAGGGAAACTGATTCAAATCCCACCCGTCCGCAGGCGTCGCCGGGTCCACGCCAGGCAGAGGGCACCACGCCGTTTTGTACGGCGTTTCCAGGATGCCGTAATCCACCCAGCCGCCTGTCGCCACCGTGCCACACGGCTCGACCGGCTGACCGTTTGCCTGCTCACACACCCGCATAAAAACGTAGTGAGAATGGAAGCGCTTTCGCAGGTGCTTTTGCGTGCCATCCGAATGCACCTGCACCAACACATCGGTGATGCAGTTGGCCGTGTCCACCGGCAACGTGCCGCCATTGTTGAACAACTCGCACCCGTTGCGGGCCTGGTCGTACAGCCAGACGTAACTGGTGTGGTGGCCGAAACCAAAATAACTGTTTTCGTCCGGCGTGTTCCAGGGGTAGGAAATCGCCCCATAGTTCGCCAAGTGATCACTTAGGGGTTCCCCGAAGATCGCGACATAGTCCGCCGGATTGACCCCATGATGATGCTGGAAGCCCGGCTCGGCTGAAGGCGCGTGCCACTGCTTAATGTCGTGAATACTTCCCGGCGTGGGGCTAATCCCACTCGTCGGGGTCGCCGTGGGAGGCAGCGTCGGGGAAGGTGTCCCAGTCGGGGTCAGCGCGGTAGCGGTCGGGGTGATCCGAGGTGGGCGGAGGGTCGCCGTCGGTGCGCCCGCCGTAGGCCGGGCCAGCAAACCGAACGAAACATCTGGGGCAACGTTTCGATCAGCCAGGTAGGAAAACACAAATACCAGCATCGTAAAAATACTGGCGAGCGTTTTTCCGCGTGAAGTTTTCAGAAAATTAGTCAGCA
>JACCDG011564192.1_pt1 | contig 11446 bp, 9 predicted proteins | sample 7442471 | NCBI WGS metagenome assembly JACCDG01 (sample SAMN15323444, study PRJNA562643) | freshwater metagenome | isolation source: river surface water | place: USA:Blue River Watershed | collected 2017-08-17
TACCGTTTGCATTAATATAATAGTCCAATTTCGTTTCACTACATTGCACCATAACATTAATAGCAACGGCATTTACCACTGTAAATATTTTATTTGGATTGGACCAAATAAAATATAACATTGGTATAAGATGGATATATACCAATAGAAAATGTACATCAGGCCAATGTTTATTTCAGTCGATTTGCCTGAAAATATTTATAAATGGTATAATTTGAATTATTTCTCGTTAAGATTGGTATACAGGAAATGTTTTTTTCATACCTCTGCAATACAATAAAATGAATATATAAATTAGAGGGAAATTGCCATACACTTATGACTATTCTCCGGCATTCCGAACAAATTAGCTTATTCAGTAGTTTTATTAGAAATAAAGGTATTCCCGTTAAAGAACAGCCGTTAGATCCTCCAAATTTTTTACCCGGATTAAGAATAAGCGTTGGCGAATTGCTTTATGATTCGGAGAAATTATTATACCCTGGTGATATGCTGCATGAAGCAGGCCATATTGCAGTTACCAAAACCATTGACAGACCCTTCTTAAACGACAATGTAACTGCTGCTGATGCAGCCAAGGAAGGTGAAGAAATGGCTGTTTTATTATGGACCTACGCTGCCTGCGTAGAACTGAACATTGCACCGGATTATGTTTTTCATCCCAATGGATACAAAAATCAGAGCGACTGGCTCATTGAAAACTTTCAGGCAGGCATTTATCCCGGGCTACCCTTATTGGTATGGATGGAAATGACGGATACCCGTACCTTTCCGAAAATGAAAAAATGGCTAAGGGATTAACAAAATTTTTGAGTATCAGGTAATATTCCTTGATTTGTAACTTCCGCCATATACATATCCACCATACTCGTAGCCATAACCATAGCCATAACCATATTTATTATAATAGCTGGATTTTCTTCTTCTTACGCCATTGAGTATGTAGGCAAAATGCTGGATTTTATTATTTTCAATCAATTCATTTACAACTGTTACAATACGTTTATTTGAAGTTTTAGTGTTTAATACAAACAACGATATATCGGTGTATTGCATCAGGAAAATGGCATCGGAAATAAGCCCTGCGGGAGGGGTGTCGATTACAACATAATCATAATGCGCTCTTCCATAATCAATAATCTCTTTTAGTTCATTAGAAAGGATCATTTCTGATGGGTTTGGAGGTATAGGCCCTGAGAGCATTACATCCAAATTATCAATTTTTGTTTTTTTGATGCTTTCCGGTATTTGCGTATTACCAATAACCACCGTACTGATTCCGATATCGGCTTCCATTTCGAGTGCTTTCTGTACCCTTGGTTTATGCAAATCGAGTTCCAGTACCAGTGTTTTTTTCCCGGCTTTCGCTAAAATTCCGGCCATATTAATAGAGCAGAACGTTTTCCCTTCGCCTGGCCCGTTAGATGTAACCAAAACAACCTTAGGTCCTTTATGAATATTCAGGTATTGGAGGTTAGTCCTAAGGGAACGAAAACTTTCTGCCACACGTGAACGGGAGTCCGAATCAATAATCAACCCTACCGATGAGTTTTTTTTCACCCAGGGTACATCCCCCATCACCGGGAACTTCGTAGCCTCTTTTAACTCATCAATGGTTTGTAGGGTAGTAAAAAACACAACCCGTATTACTATCAATATTAAACTAACTGCCAAACCGATGAACGAAAACGTAGCAATTATACGGCTTTTGTCCGGCCAAACTATTCCGGTTGACCTTGGAGCTTCAATGATTTTTGTTTCGGGAATTATTGTTGCTCTGGCTATATAAGTACTTGCTCTTTTTTCCAGAAGAAACGTGTACAGGTTTTCATTCACACTTACTTTTCGTTGTATGCTCAATAATTCCCTTTGCTTTTGGGGTATTAACTGTATGTCATTTACGTATACGGACATTTCCTTATTAATATTCTCGATAATCTTTTTTGTAGCATTTCTGGAATTATTGATATAAACTAAAAGGTTCTTCTTTGTCTTATTAATAGTATTTTCTATTTCCTGCAGTTGGAAATTTTTAGAAGTAGCTACATTAGACTGTTCGTTATATTTGATTTGTAGCTGGTATAATTCTGCCGCTTCTTTTAGCAGAAAATGATCATTCTGGGCTACATACACCGAAGGAGGTAAAAATTGAGGATCTTTATCTTCAATAATGTATTTTTCTAAATCATTTAAGGATTCTATCTGAAGATTCAATTTCGTTTTCTCCTGGTCGTAAGCACTTAGTTTACCGAAATAATCTTCCTCTTCCTTAGTAAGGTTCAATATGTTTTTCTGGCTTTTAAATACCTGCATGGTATCTTCAATATCCTTTAACACTGAAGAAACCTCGTGCATTTGCCTGTCAATGAAATCCAGCGTTCTCTTATTGATATCAAAACGAGCCTCTACTGTATTTTGCATATAGAGTACTGCCAGGGTATCTAAAAAAAGTTGTGCCCTTTCAGGTAAAACATCTTTATAGGAGATTTTCAATATGTTGGTATAATCAGGGTTTTCTAATTCTATACCAGACTGAAACTGCGAAACCAGGCCATCTATCGAATGAATGCTGAACTGATATTGTATTTCCGAACTTTCTTTTAAGTTATCCGGGGTAATTGTTTTTATTTTCTTAATAAGAATATTAAAATCTAAATCAACCAACTCCGTATCAAATTTTCCGGTTTTCTTTACTTCATTGCCATTTACATTATACCTTAATTCATAAGTCCTTTCATCAATAAAACGAAAGTAAATCCGCTGATCATATAAAGAAGAGTTTACGGTATTCACAATAACTTCAAATGGCATTCCGGTGAACTGCTCGGTAGTTCTTACCCTCCCCACTATGTAATATGAAACCTGTAAATGATCTTTTAACTTCATTACCACATTTTTAATCAGGTCATAGGACTTTATTACCTGCATTTCGGTGGTATTGTCTACATAATTATTAAACTTATCGGCTCCGCCGCCCGATGCCCCTCCCAGTTCATTAATGACATTTTGTCTGTAATACAAACTATTATTCCTTAGCATCAATTGAGTGGAAACCTGATAGATATTAGTTAGCCTGTAGACATAAAAATAACCCAAGAGGTAAAAAATCGCTACAAATGTCAGTGGGATATACCAATTTCGGGAAATAATACGCCACAATACTTTCAGGTCATTAATATCTATTATGGCGGTATTTTTCTTCGCTCCTTCCAAGGTTTCGTTTTTAAATAAGCAACAAAACTATGAATTTTATCCGAATTCGTCGATAATTTCAGGGACTTTGGAGATAAAGCCCTAATTTTGCCAAAATATGGCACAGGAGGGTGTTTTATATATATGAAGCGGTTAATTCTATTTGGTTTATTCAGTTTTGCTATTTTTTCGAATACATCCGGTGGTCCGCCCCCCCCGCCTGGCGGAGACGGTTCTCCTCCGTGCTGGCCACCTTCTTCCTGTATTCCAATTGATGGTGGTATTTCCTTTTTGCTAATTGCCGGAGCTGCTTATGGTGGGAAAAAAATCTTAGATTCCAGAAAAAGAGCCTGATTGACTATTTTAGTTTCCAAAAAAATCCAATATCCGGAATGGCTACATTAAAAAAACTACCCCTTAAGAGTCCATTACTTGTACGATTTTTTATGCCGGCCATAATATTTTACCTTTCATGGTTGCTACTCTATGAGTTCTTTATACGCCCGCATACCTTAATAGATGAAAAAGTAATTTCCAATCTTATTTTTATAAGCTCAGCCATACTCTCGCTCCTTAACTACCCAATTTATGCTTCTACACAAGATATTAATGAACAATTAATCGGCGTGGAAGGCTCTAATCCAATATGGATTGGCGACCCCTGTAATGCAGTAACACTCATAGCTTTATTTTCCATTTTTATAATTGCTTTCCCGGGAAAATTAAAAAACAAAGCCTGGTATATTCCTGCAGGTATTTTAGCTATACATGCCGTAAACATTTTTAGGGTTTGCAGCCTTACGCTTATTCAATATTATTTCCCCAAATACCTCGATTTTAATCACAATTATACATTCACCTTACTGGTCTATTCTTTTATTTTTTTGCTATGGATTATATGGGTAAACCGTTATTCCTGCCTTACTTTTGGAAAAGCAAATACGCATGAAAAATCATAAAACGCCGATAGCACTATTAATTGCTTTTCTTCTCTGCCTGGGTTATAGTCGCGATTTTATTTTTAAAGGTATTAATGTACTTCTGTATAATGCTATCCGGCGCACTGACTATGCAGCTCCTGATTTTTTTTTCTTTATGCAATCGTGGTCCTATAACAACCTTTATGGCCTAAAGTGGATTCTGACCCTGTTATTTACCTTGTTTTATTTCTGGCTGCAATGGAAGCTTATTGAGCTAATTTTTCATCAGGAAAATATTAATAAATGGTTGATATATTTTTATTTAATCCTGATTTTACTTGCTACTTTTGCATTCTCAATCGGGTATTTCATGCACCAAACGGATATAGGTTATTCCTTTAGTAGAAAATTTATGGGAATAGTACAATCTCCCCTTCCTGCAATGATTATAATTCCCGCTGCTCTTCTTAAAATAAGAATGGAGGAAATACAACAGAAATAGTATCTTATTTAATACATAAATACAACTCCCTAACACTACAACCTAATAATTTTATGAAAAAAGACTCCGCCATTTTTAACCTCATTAAAGAAGAACAACACCGCCAGACCCGTGGTATAGAATTAATTGCCTCAGAGAATTACGTAAGCGATCAGGTGATGAAGGCTATGGGCTCTGTTCTGACGAATAAATATGCAGAGGGGCTGCCCAACAAACGTTATTATGGTGGCTGCGAGGTAGTCGATAAAGTGGAACAACTGGCTATTGATCGTGCAAAGGAATTGTTTGGTGCCGAGTGGGTAAACGTACAGCCACATTCCGGAGCCCAGGCCAATGCTGCCGTTATGCTAGCCTGTCTGAAGCCCGGCGATACTATTCTTGGATTTAATCTTTCACATGGCGGACACCTGACCCATGGTTCTCCGGTTAATTTTAGCGGTAAGCTATATCGTCCAACCTTTTATGGTGTGGAAGAAAAAACCGGTAAAATAAATTATGATACCGTTGCAACTACAGCCAAACAGGAAAAACCAAAACTGATTATTTGCGGCGCCTCTGCTTATTCGCGTGACTGGGACTACAAACGTCTCCGCAACATTGCTGATTCTGTCGGAGCACTGTTACTGGCTGATATTTCACACCCATCCGGATTAATCGCTAAGGGAATATTAAATGACCCGCTTCCTTATTGCCATATTGTAACCACAACCACACACAAAACATTACGTGGCCCAAGAGGCGGTATGATTATGATGGGCAAGGATTTTGAGAACCCCTGGGGGGAAAAAACTCCTAAAGGTGAAACCAAAATGATGAGTGCTGTGCTTGATGCTGCTGTTTTTCCCGGCACACAAGGGGGGCCGCTGGAACATGTTATTGCAGCGAAAGCCATAGCCTATAGTGAAGCTTTATCGGATGAATATATGCTTTATTGCGTACAGGTTATTAAAAATGCACAGGCAATAGCCAAAGGGATGATGGCAAAGGGCTATAAAATTATTTCAGGAGGTACAGATAATCATTGTATGTTAATTGATTTACGAAACAAAAAAATTACAGGAAAAGAGGCAGAGAAAGCACTGGGCGAAGCAGATATTACAGTAAATAAAAACATGGTTCCTTTTGATGACAAATCCCCATTTGTTACTTCCGGTATCCGTATTGGTACACCAGCCATTACTTCCCGTGGTTTAAAGGAGAAGGAGTGTGTAAAAATAGTAGACCTTATAGACGCAGCTCTTATGAACAAAGATAACCCCAAAGAACTGGCCAAAATCAGAAAAAAGGTCAATACCATGATGGGAAAATATCCTTTATTTGCTCAGTAAAAATCCTTTATTCCCATGAGCAACGGACATATTAAAACAAAGATAAACACCGGTATAGGCTACATTACTTTTTTTCACCCACAAAGCAACTCCATGCCAGGCGATTTGCTAAGGCAGTTAGCCGCCGAGATAGAAAAAATGGGACAGAATGAGGCAGCTCAAGTAATTGTACTGCAAAGTGAAGGCGATAAGGCCTTCTGTGCCGGAGCCTCTTTTGATGAGCTTATCGCTATTAAAGACCTGGAAACAGGCAAGCGTTTCTTTTCGGGTTTTGCTGGTGTAATTAATGCCATGCGTAAAAGTCCTAAATTTGTTATTGCCCGTGTGCAGGGAAAGGCTGTTGGTGGTGGCGTAGGTATAGCTTCTGCTGCTGATTACACCATTGCCACATCACAGGCATCTGTAAAACTTAGCGAATTGGCGGTTGGCATCGGCCCTTTTGTGGTAGGCCCCGCGGTAGAACGTAAAATTGGTGCTTCTGCTTTTTGCCAGCTTACCATTAATGCTACCGAATGGCAAAGTGCTGCCTGGGCTAAGGAAAAAGGATTGTATGCCGAGGTATTTGACACAGTTGATGAAATGGATAAAGCTATTCAGCAACTAAGTGCTCGATTAGCTTCCTGCAACCCGGAAGCTATGATGATGCTAAAAAAAATAATGTGGCAAGGGACTGAAAACTGGGATACACTGCTTATTGAACGTGCGGAGATAAGCGGAAGGCTTGTACTTAGCGAATTTACCATTAATGCCATAAATAAGTTCAAACAAAAAGCGTAAATTAAAAGCCCCGAATAAAACGGGGCTTTTTCTTTTTTATATGACAACACCTACTCTCCTGCTTCATGGAGCATTGGGTTCTGCCGGTCAGTTTACCTTATTAAAAGAAAGGTTATCCTACCAGGAAGTACCTGTACATACACTAAGTTTTGCCGGGCATGGCCTTCTGAATGAGGATATAGCCGTATTTTCTATTCCACTTTTTGCCCGGCAGGTTATTTCCTATCTTGATGCCAATAATCTGGCTACAGTTAATATTTTCGGTTACAGTATGGGGGGATATGTGGCGCTTTATGTCGCCAGGCATTACCCAAAAAGGATCCAAAAAATAATGACCCTCGCTACCAAGTTCCACTGGACTCCTGAAATCGCCGTAGGTGAAACAAAAATGCTAAACCCCGACCTGATAGAACATAAAGTACCTGAGTTTGCCCAACAGTTAAAAAAGCTACATGGTGAACAACACTGGAAAACCCTACTTAAGAAAACGGCGGATATGATGATTTCGCTTGGCCATGCTCCCGCTTTACAAACAGAGGATTTCACGAAAATTGAACAAGCGGTACTCATTGGTCTTGGAGACAGCGATAAAATGGTAAGCCTGGAGGAAAGTATGAACGTTTATAAATCCCTGAAAAACTCCGGCTTTTACATGATGCCACATACTAAACATCCAATAGAAAGCGTTGATACCAAGCGACTCGCTTTTGAAATCGCCAGCTTTATGCAATGAGTTATTCAAAAAAACTCACAATAACTCTTCTCCTTAACCTGCTTGTGTTTCGCATAACGGCGCAGCAAGCAATCCGACTTGAATTAATCAATACCGACAATTCCGGCATATTTAAAAATATTAAGATCAAACCCCTACATTATTCAGCACTTGAAATTCATACCGAATTAAAAAAAACACTAAACAGTTTATTTAGTAATGGTTATCTTCTGGCTTCTGTTGATAGTACGCAATATGATTCCACCATTCATATTTTCAGAGCCTATCTGACTATAGGCAATAAATACAAATGGGGTTATTTGAAGGCTGCTTATGGCGCAGAGGATATATTAGCCGAAACCGGCTACAGGGAAAGATTTTACCATGACACTCCTTTTTCTCCCGAAGAACTGACACGATTAATGAATAATGTGCTCATTTATTGCGAAAACAATGGCTATCCCTTTGCTACAACCCGATTAGACAGTATCCGAATTATTAATGAAAACGTATATGCCTTGCTGTGCATTACTAAAAATCAGCAAATTAAAGTAGATAGCATCATCATTCAGGGATCAGCTAACATCAGTAAGAATTTTATTTCACACTATTTTCAACTAAAGGAGGGTATGTTATATGCCGAGCAAAACCTCCAAACCATTAACACAAAAGTGCGTCAACTCCCATTTTTAAAAGAAACCAAACCACAATTGGTAAGAATTACGGATAAAAATACAAAACTCTATCTTTTTTTTGACAAAAAAAATGCCTCCCAATTTGATGGGATTATCGGACTTTTGCCTAACCCGGGCGGGCAAACCATTTTTACCGGTGATGTAAGGATAAAACTTCAGAATAATATTTTCAAAGCCGGAGAACTCATAGACTTAAACTGGCGCCGACTGCAAACACAAACTCAGGATTTAAAACTTCGTATTGCTTATCCATACTTATTTCACAGTCCGGCAGGAACAGATTACTCACTTAAAATTTATCGCCGCGACACCACGTTTGTAGATATACAAAATAACATCGGATTACAATACCTGTTTAACGGGCTTAATAATATAAAAGTTTTTTATAAACAACGTAATGCTAATCTGCTTTCTACCAATGGATTGGAAACACTTGCCTCCTTGCCCGATTATGCAGATATTACTACTTCATCTTACGGACTTGGAATAAACTGGGAAAAACTGGACTATAAATTTAATCCACGCAAAGGCTTTTCCGTTAATCTTTCGGCCAGTGCCGGCAACCGAAGAATAAAAAGGAATAACCGTCTGAATCCGGTAATATATAATAATCTGAAACTGATCACAGTACAATACCAATACGAAGGCGATATCAGTTATTTTATCCCATTAATGAAACGCAGCGCCCTTAAATTGGCCACACAATTTGGATCTGTGTATAGCGAACAAATTTTCAGAAACGAATTATTTCGTATTGGCGGCTTGAAAACATTACGTGGAGTAGACGAGGAAAGTCTCTTTTCAAGTTCCTATACTATTGGCACACTGGAATACCGTTTTTTATTTGAGCAAAACTCCAGTATTTTTCTTTTCTCTGATGCCTGCTGGTATGAAAACAATGGTGTAAACAACTACATTACTGATATACCATATAGCATAGGTGCAGGAATAAACTTTGAAACCAAGGCCGGCATTTTTTCACTTAACTATGCACTCGGAAAGCAATTTAATAATCCCTTTGATATAAGAGCCGGGAAAATACATTTCGGAGTAATAAATAATTTTTAGCTGGCAGTATAGCGTTTAAAACCTTTTTTTTGTTGAACTCCTTTGTATTAGCTAACCACCTAATTCTCCTGTTCAAACACCTATCTTTGCCCCCAATATGCAACTAAAACAACATGCCCGTGAAACAGCGGTGCTCGCTCTGCCATTGATTATTAGTCAGGTAGGTAATGTTATTACAGGTATTGTCGATAATATTTTCCTGGGTCATATTGGCAAGGCTGAAATGGCTGCGGGTGTATTAGCCAATACTATTTTTGTATTGGTTTTGGTATTCAGCATTGGCATATCTTATGCGGCCACACCCTTAGTATCTAATGCCAATATAAACGCCCTTCATGAAGAGAAAGCTGCTTTGCTGAAGAATTCATTATTTATGAACATCTGCATGAGCCTTCTGTTGTTTAGCGTACTGTATTGTGCCTCTCCCCTGCTCCATCACCTTGGCCAATCGGCAGACACTATTGAGCTGGCTATTCCGTTTTTCAATGTGTTAATTTTTTCGATTATTCCTATCAGTATTTATTTTACCGGAAAACAATACACGGAAGGACTTAGTAATACCAAGGCAGCGATGGTTATCAGTGTGGGAGGCAATCTATTGAATATTGCACTCAATTATGTTTTGATTAACGGTCACTTTGGTTTACCTCAAATGGGCTATATGGGTTCCTGCTGGGCCACCTTTATCGCCCGTACTTGTATGGCTCTTTCTTTTATGTTACTCATCTTCAAGCATCCTTCATTTAATTATATTGTACCTTATTACAAAAAGGCCGGCGTCAGTCTCAGGCATATACGTCAATTATTTACCCTTGGCATAGGTTCAGCTTTGCAATTTACGTTTGAAGTGGCTGCTTTTGCTTTGTCCGGGTTAATCATAGGCTGGTTTGGCAAGGAGCAATTTGATGCACATGGAATTGCTATGAGCCTGGCTTCATTTACCTATATGCTAAGCAGTGGACTTAGCGGAGCAGCCTGCATACGTATTGCCAATTTTAAAGCGGGGAAAGATTTAGCCAATCTGAAACTGGCTGGTAAATCTGCATTTATAATGTCGTTGACAGTAATGAGTGCATGTGCGCTGTTTTTTTTGTGTTTTAATCGATTACTACCCTCGGCATTCAGTTCCGACAAGGAGATCAGCCTCTTAGCTTCACAACTATTGCTTATAGCCGGGCTATTTCAGTTATTCGACGGCACACAGGTAGTAGCCCAGGGGCTATTACGGGGGCTTGAAGATGTAAAAATACCCACTGTGATTACCCTGATTGCCTACTGGGTAATAGCATTACCTTTGGCCTATTATCTGGGATATTCTATTAATATGAAGGCACAAGGAGTTTGGTATGCGCTTACAATAAGCCTTATGGTATCTGCTGCAGGTTTATATTTACGTTACAGAAAGCTGACAATCAGAATGCTATCCGGTGGATAATGCCGGTATAGTAATACCGATTGGAAATATGTATCAGGCCAATCGACTGCAAGGAGAATTGGCCTAAACATATTTATCCATCGGCATTTACCAATGTAATACTCGAAATAGGTTTGGACTATTTCTCGTTAACATTGGTATAACCTGCGGGAGACTGAAGATAAAAGGGAAAGACAGCTTCATTTATGTTCAGCACTAAATGTTTAGAATAATTAATGCCAATGTCATATTTTATTTGATCCAATCCAAATAAAATATTTACAGTGGTAAATGCCGTTGCTATTAATATTATGATACAATGTAGTGAAACGGAATTGGATCATAATATTAATGCAAACGGTATAATGTAAGGAACACTTAATTAATATCGTTAATAACTCCCGATTTTTCACGTTTGATGTAATCAACAATAAGCAGGTAATACAACACCACTCCAAATGAATACAAAATTGCGGTTATCAGAAATATAGTGCCGTTTTTTAAGCCCTCGCCATACATAACTTCCATCATAAGAGCACTAAAAAACCAACTTCCGCTCCATATAGCGGAAGACAAGGCGCTCACAATTTCCTGATTCTTTTTTCCCACATAATTCATCATTAATTCCGACGTCATTGGGCCGGCCAGGTTCATTAAAGGCTGCCGAAGTAAATAGCAAATTACAGCAATAATAACAGCTATCCCCAAATGATTGTAAAATTCTGTGGTGGCCATTGCTACTAATGATAGGATTGCAACAGATTGTGTTGTAGGTATTGCTACCTTATAACCAATACTTTGTTTTATTTTAGGAACTAATAAAGCCCCCCATACAACA
>JACCDG010657589.1_pt1 | contig 11443 bp, 15 predicted proteins | sample 7442471 | NCBI WGS metagenome assembly JACCDG01 (sample SAMN15323444, study PRJNA562643) | freshwater metagenome | isolation source: river surface water | place: USA:Blue River Watershed | collected 2017-08-17
TTAATAAACTGCTTTCCTTCCCTCCGACAGATCGTAGAAATGTCAGCACCTGCCCAGAACTCTACTCCGGCTTCAGGAACAACCGCGGAAGTACTTCCATCGGTCACCACATTAGTTCACGCTGCTCGTCTTGCTTTAAAAGAAGATAAGCCTATCCTTCTTGATTATTTTGTTGATACCTACAACAACAAGGCATTTATGGGTGAGGACACAGATACCAAAGAAAAGATGTTAGTCAAAAGCAACGACGAGTTTACCAGCCTTATACAAAAGGTTTACAAGGTCCAAGAGGATTTCCTTGTTATGACAGAAAACTCTATTTATGTTGTTTCTGGAAAAATCCAAAAGCGTCGTATCCAAGCCGCTCAAATGCGTTCTGTTAACGACTTTGAAACTTTAAACTAAACATTTTATAGTTTATTTATTTTTACGAGTCATATTCTTTCTGTGAGAACGGCGAGCATATGTCTTTCTACGTCCTCCTTTATAAGGTGCAGTTTTGAAGGGTGGAGGGGTTTTTGCGGCATTAGCATAGGTTTTTTTAGGACTTCCTGTATCTGTGATATGACGAGCCCAAGGCAATGCATTCCGAGATCCCACAACAGTAGGAACTTGATACGGTTTGGGATGTGCTGAAACTGACTTGGGTATAGAAATAGTTAGAGGTTTGGCTTGCATTCTTGCCTTTTCTAAGTCAGATTCCAGATTTATACGTTTACCTACTTCCTTGGTAATATTTACTTTCAGCTGATCAAAGGCTGTTTTTTGTTCAGCAAGTTCTTTTTCCTTTTCTTTTAAAGCGGCTGCAGCTGCTGCAATATAGGCTGCATATTGTTGGCGCTCTGCATCTGTAGCAGAATCTGCATTGGCTTTGGCTTTGGCTAATGCGGTTTTGGCTTCTTCCACTTGACGAGCAGTATTGGCGGCTTTTCGCTTTGCATTTTCTAATGTTTGTTTGGTAAGTTCTGTCTCTTCACGAGCAAGTTTAGCATTGGCGGTTGCCATTTCAGCTGCTTCTTTGGCTTTTGCCGCTTCTTGTTGTTTTTCAGCAGCATTGGCTCTTGCAGAGTTGATCTCGGCTTGAAGACGTACACGTTCACTATTAGAAGCATTGCGGAGCTGAGCTTCCATTTCTTTCGCTTTTTGTTCAGCAAGTTGAGCGGCTTCTCTCGCTGCTTTCTCAAGTTGTAAGGCTTCTTCTGCCTGCTGTTTTGCCAATAAGGCTACCTCTTTTTCTCTGCTTAGAGTCTCAGCAGAGGCTTTGGCTGTTTCAGCTTCTAAACGAAGTTGTTCTGCTCTGGCTTGAAGTTCTTCTTTTTGTTTGGCATTGGTTGACATATAAGCATTGCGCTCGGCTTTAGCAGCGACTTTTTCAGCCTCTACTGCACGCGCAGCAGCATTCTTTTCAGCTTGAACGGCTTTTTGCGCATTGTTGGCGGCTTTGCGTGCATTTGCAAGATCTGCATTGGCTTGTTTTTTGGCTGCAGATAACATCTCTTTTTCTTGACGAATAGCATTCATATCTGTACGTGCTGAATCTACATCTGATCGTGCTCTTTCTAACTCCTCTTCAAGTTCTTCAATCCGTTGAAGATTGGAAGGATCAGAGGATGTTCTCGCTTTTTCAAGATCATCTTCAATATTTTTCACATTTTTCTCTTTTTCCTTAATCAAGAGTTCTTTCAAATCTAAGATTTCATCTGTAATACGCGTTACAACAGCATTTAACTTAGAATTTATACTTTGACTATTCATACGAATAGGTTTGACGTGTTGTTCAACAATCGTCTGTACATTTCCTTTTGAGGCACTGGGACCTGATAGAACACCACCCATTTAGTAAAAGACGAGATAAAATTGCGACATGTATCAACCTTAGTTTGTTGCAAAAAAAAATGAATCCGTTAGAAGAAAAACCTTCACGTGGAGAAGCTCTCTATGTAGGTATTTTAGGTAAAACTGAAAGCATAACACAAGACAAGTTATGTCATGAAGTTTTGAATCCACTCTTAAGTCTATGGAAGCGTTTACCAGATAAAATGTTGATGTCTTCAGAAGGCTTATCATCAGTATTGACAAGTATTTGGGCTGAACGCAATGAGATAGAGTATCAAATGATTGATGCGAACTATTGTAAACTTGGACGCCGTGCGGGTTTCCTCCGGGACGCCATGATTTTAAAAGAATCTACGCATTTACTCATCTTTCTGGGTACTCGCAGTCAGAAAAATGAGGAAGTGGCAATCAGAGAAGCTAAGAAAGGAAAGAAAGTCTATACGGTAAACCCGAAATCCTTAGAAATCACTGAACTCTGTTATGAAGACACTTAATGAGAGCGTCCTCCATTTTTAAAAGCTTCTTTTTTATCGGCTTCGGCACCAGGTTTCAAAGCACGATCACAGATTAAATAGAGGAATAACATTTGAGTGGTGGCTAAGGCAAGAGCAATCATCCCTTGGAGACCAGCTGCACCTACTTGCCCCTTCGGCACTTTGAGGAAACTGAAGACACCGATTACACCAATCAACGCAATCACGGCAATGACCGCATAGACAACAAAAAATACGTAGAAAAAGTTGCAAACAGTTTCACTGGAAATCTGCTTCGTCCACTGAGGTTCCATTTTCTACCAAAGCCAAAGAAAATCATGCGTATAAGTAGAAGTAAAATGGCAAACAATCGTAAGAATAGTCGCCGCAACCGCAAGAATCGTCGCAATACCATGCGTCGTAATCGTCGCAACAACATCAATATGATGGGTGGTGCTGAACTCTCTATGCCCGCACCTGTTAACGATGCCTCCATGAAAGGTCCTATGGATATGAGTCTTGCTCAGGGACAACAATACGGTGATCTCCACAAGAATCAACACGGGGGTAGTTATGGTCCCTATCCCGGTGCCGTAACCGATGAAGCTCTCATCTCTCCTTCCATGGCTCTTTCTGCCCGTACTGCACCTTTGAATGCAGCATTAAACGAGATCCGTGGCATGAGTGATCAGGCTGGTGGACGTCGTCGTCGCCGCAATACAATGCGCAAGAACCGCAAGAACCGCAAAGGAAGTCGTAAGAATCGCAAAAACACACGCAAGAATACTCGTCGTAATCGCAAAAATACCCGCAAGAACAACATGCGTCGCCGTCGCAACAACATGATGGGTGGTGCTATCCTCAATCCTATGCCTGCCTCTGTTTCTGCCCCTGGTCTCCTCTTACCTGCTGGTCTTGAAGCCAAGGCTGTCAGTGGAATGAACGCCGAATGGAAGTTAGCTGAAAATCCCCGTGCTTTCGCTCCCGGTTTGTAAACACATAAACCTTTCGTTCTTTATACATACAAGTGAATGAGTACTGCTCTTGTATGTATTGCAAAAATGGAACATAAATATATTGAAGAATGGGTAAAGTATTATCTTTATATTGGATTTGAAGCCATTTATATTTATGAAAACGACGATGAGCCTCGCTATGCTGAAATGCTGAAAGAGTATCCTCAAGTTACTGTCATATCGTTTGCTGGTGCTGGATCACCAGTAAGAAGTATACAGTATTATATGCTGGAAGATTTCTGCAAACACCATAAAGAAAAACATAAATGGATCGCGCATTTTGACTGTGACGAGTTTTTAGTCTTGAAAAAGCATAAGACGATTCAAGACTTTTGTAAAGAGTATCTAAACAACGACGAAGGAGGTATCGCTGTATCTTGGGTACATTTTGGTGACAATGGACATACCACCTATTCAACCGAACCAGTCACCTTTCGGTTTACAATGAGAGAGGATCTAACAAAAAATAAAATATCTTATGTTAAATGCATCGTTTGTTCTTCTTCTATTGATAAATACATTGACTTTCATATCCCACAACTCAAAATCGGAAAAATACGAGACACGGATGGAAATGTTATTGTATCAAGAGAAACGAAGTACTTTACTACGGACGTGGTTCAGTTAAATCATTATTTGTGTAAATCCTTTGAAGAGTTTGGAAGGAAAAAAATACGCGGACAGGCTGGAGTGCCTTCTACGCACCCGTCAAGGTTTGGAAAAGCTGTAGCAGGAAGATACCATCCAGATTTTTTTAAACAATACAATCGCAATGAGATTGAAGATCTTTCTGCAAAAGAAATCTATGAAGCCTGTTTACAAAAAGATAGATTGTAAAACAACATTATTTTTCATTAATGTTTCTTTTTCTTTGTCGGAGGCGGCAACAGAAACAGTGACATGAGCATCCCCAAAGTTGGACGTTCCGCGAATGGGCATTCCGTGTCCCTTAAACGTTAAGACTTCTTGATTTTGAGTACCCACAGGAACAACAACTTTGTACCCATGCATAAATCCAGGATGATTCTCCAAAGTCTTTTCACAACCAAGGAGGCTTTCACGAAGAGAAATACTGATTTTAGCACGAAGATTGTTACCATCACGTTTCCATTGGATATCTTCATCAGCTTCTTGTAATACAAAATGGACATCTCCTGGAGAATCGTACATAGGATCATCCGAACAAGCCTTTTCAAAAGCAATCACATCACTATGCTTCATACCTTTTTCAATCTTGACCTCTAAGACTTTTTCTTGCGTTTTGAACTTCTTTCCAGCACAGACAGTACAGGATCCAGTTCCTTTCTTTCCTTCTCCCTTACAAGGTTCACAAGGACCTTGCATTTGAACCATCATCCCTGGACCCATCATTGCCATACGACTCATCACACCTGAACCACTGCATTGAGTACAAGTGGAGAAACTCGTGTAGCCTTCCCCTTTACAGCCTTCACAAAACTGCTCACGGTCTAACTTGACTGTAATCTGTTTTCCATGGTAAAAGTCATATAAACTGATGGGAACTTCATGGATTTTGACTGGACCTTTGGGGCGGCGCATTTGACGTCCTGGAGGACCTCTACCACCAAAAGGATTTCCAAAGGGCATTCCCATTCCTCCCCCAAACATTCCGAAGAGATCTGCCATATCAAACGGCATACCACCGCCAGGCATACCACCCATTCCTTCTCCATCTATGCTTCCTGTTTGGTCATACATCTGACGTTTTTGCTCATCCGATAAAACTTCATAGGCTTCAGTTATTTTTTTGAACTCTTCTTCATTACCGCCTTTATCAGGATGATGACTGACCGCAAGTTTGCGATAGGCTTTCTTAATGGTATCCTGGTCCGCATCCCGAGGAACATTTAATCTTGCGTATAAATCGTTAGACATCTACATCAAAACTACAGAAAGGTTTAGATTGGCGATCTAAGAAAACTCCACAAGGAACACCTAATGGAAGAAGTGTTAGTTGGACAAAACGGAGCATATTCTATTTTAAACTCGGTGATTGATGATCCACCGCATTTGTTTTTAACGGGTGCTTTTGGCTATGGAAAAACACATATGGCAACTCAGTTCTTAGAGACTTATGCAAAGAAACATGGCTTTTCTATTTATGATCCTGAGTGGGTGTATCATTTGTCTTCCGATAAGGACCGAGGAATCCATACAGTTCGTGAAGGATTGGCGGAGTTTGTACGGCACTCTGCAAATCGTACAGGAGTCTACCGTTGGATATTTATTGATGATGCTGATACTCTTCCGATTGTTAGCCAACAAGCCTTACGACGCCCGATGGAAACGCATGCTCATACGACTCGTTTTTTATTCTGTAGCCGCCATGTCAGTGATTTGATTGCACCGTTGCGATCCCGTTGTTTACATGTTGAGCTTGAAACGGTAAGTACACAAGATTTGTATTCTGTCTTCTTTCAAAAACTGGAGTTTGAACGACCTTTGTCTAACTCTCTCTATATTTCTCTTATGACCATGAGTTTGTCTCCACGTCAACTCCTTCAATATATGAAATGTATCAAAGCATTGGGATGTGAACGATCGGAACAAAATCTCAAATATATTTTTACTGGAAAATCGGATGAGCGAATCCGAGAACTAGTTCGTTATTTTTTACGCAATCAAGAAGAAAAAATCTATGAAACTCTTTTTGAACTTTGGAATTCAGGAATCAGTTATGAAGATTTTTTAACAGATCTCACTCGGTGTATCAAAACATTAGGTATTTTACCTCCAAAGCAAGAGCAAAAACTCTATGAACTCATTATTCAAGGATGGATTTATTATACCCACGGTAGAACCCACTTTTTAGATTTACTTTCTCTTTTTCGTCGTTCTTGGGATACGAGTTGTCCGATTCCCAACTAAAGTATTTACGGAAACCTTCCCCTGGAACTTACCCCCGCTTCCGTTAGAAGAGGATGCCTCCTAAATTATTCCGAAAACAACCCCCACATGATCTTTACACCCGAATCTTATCGGATCTACAGATCACCTATCACCGTTGGTTTTCCAAAGAGGATTTGCATACTGAAAATATGGAACATTGGTTACCAGAGTTGGAAGCCTATTATTTGCCTTGTAAAGCCAAACGTTTCCTTCATGACGATTTCAGTACGCAACGATTGATTACTGTATTACGTCATTTGTCTCCGCTTCATAATGTGGAAGTGAAAAGCCAAGAGCGTATGATGGCAGGAAAGAAAACAACCTTCTATATGCTGAATCCTGCGCAGTTCATTGACTTAAGCGGAAGCAACGGAGAAGTGGTAGTAGACTTTTTGTAATTCATAAATAAGATGGAAGTATTTGTGACGATAAATATTATAAACATTGTGCTTTCTACAGCACTCAATCATTATGAGCGAGCGTATAAGCGAAGAAAAATGATGAAATGGCTGAAAGGTGAAATGACCATGAAAGAACTGTTATGGTTGAAGCGTCAACCCTGGTTTCAACGTGCATTTAAGAAAGTCCAAGTAGAACCTGCTAAAAAGGATGATTAAGCTTTAAGGAAGATCCTATTTTCACCATAGTATGCAAGGTACAAGTCTTGAAGAAGTCTTTGGAAGTTTTGAAGTTACATCTTCATTTCTAAACGTTCCAAATGCCCCCACCTATACAGACCTTGACCGCTTCCGTCCGCCCCGATTTCCAATGATGGGTAGAGTGAGAAAACCTAATGAAGATCTCTCAGGTTCAACACTCTATAATATTGAACAACAGCGACTTTTAACTGGTCTTTCAGAGGCACTTCCAACATTACAGCCAGGAAGCCAACAACTTCTTGATACGATTGAAGAATATAAAACATTAAAAGCCAACCATAAATATTTATCAGATGATATGGTAATGTTTGAAACCTCTATTCAAAAGATAGAAAGTTTTGAAAAAAAATATCTTCATGAAATGGAAACTTATAATAATGTTCTTCTTCATACAGGTGTTCTTTCCAATGATGAATTTAATAAACTTCAAGAAAAAACAAAAGAACTTCACAATCTTCAAATAGATTATAAAACAAAGTGCTTATCGCATTATAAAGAAAAACTTATGAATGTCAACACAACTCTTACACAAGTACAAATGAATCTTGCTGCTTATACAGAGTTTATAAAATCAGGTGTGAAGGAAATGGCTGGTCCTGATGTGAAGCTCAATACCTGTAGTGTCTGTTTAGAGTCAGAAGTCACTCATTGTCTTGTACCTTGCGGACACACCTTTTGTGAAGGATGTATTAAAAAATCAGGGCAAAAGAAATGTATGACGTGTCGCAGTGATATTCAGAAATCTGTCAAAATGTTTTTTTAGAGAATTATTTTTCTTTATTTTTTCATCCTCATCATCGTGAGAATGTCCACCGCCACCCGAAGGAGCAAAAAATCCTGGCTGGAGAGGTGCGGAAAGTTGTGGACAGCGACGCGCATGATGACCGCTTTCACTGCAAACAGAACAAGGGATCGGATTCATTTTCTATTTATTATAAAAAAAAGTTTAAATCTTAAAATACGGCGTGGAGTATAAAGTATTTCTCAAAGATTGAATAGATGTTAAAAAGATTGTTGATTGCTTTATTTTTTGTTTCAAGTACTTATGCTCAACAAGCTATTGAAGGAGCAGGTATTCAACTTTTTAATCCATCTCAAACATCCACTCTTCTTGTTCAAGGTATGCGTTCAGGACGCTATGGATGGACAAAAGGACATCGTGAACCTTCAGATAAAACCTGGCTTGAAACAGCCTTGAGAGAAGTATATGAAGAAAGTGGATTTTTATTAGGAAAAGATTATTGGCTATGTTCTTCCATACCCAAACAATGGGGGAAACGCATCTATTGGCAAGGTATTACTTTTTTAGAGAATCCCGTTCCTAAACATAACCAATCTGAACACCAAGCGATTCAATGGGTTGATTTAGATAAATTGTATAATCTTGAAATAACTAATGATGTGCAGGATTGGATAATCTATTCTTATAAGATTGAATGTGATTAAACGCTTTCCTGCAAGAACTTCGCGCACCCCGTGGCGTGACGGAGGGTATAGATCTTTTTTTGCTTCCAATCTGTGCCTACTGCTTTTTCACTCATCACATAGATATCACCACCATTGAGAGGAATCTTGAATCGTTCACCAATAGGCTCAGACTGACGATACCATTGGAAATGAAGGTCCATAGAAGCACCGAGACGAACACCAATCACTTTACGACGCTCAGAGTCACCATGGAAACCAATCCCACACTTCTGAATATCATAATAGTAATTCGCTTCACATTTCACTCCCAAAGCTTTTTTTCCAAACATATCTGAAAAGACTTGTTTGAGAGCAGACGTTACAGGAATATCTTTAAAGGACACAATCCGTCCTTTTCCGTGCTCATACTCTGGCTCTTGGGCAACTTCATCAAAGCATAGATTCCAACGCGCATGCTTATTCACCACGCGGCCATACATATAGGCTTTTTTATCTACATCCAGATTGGCTTGTTCTTTGAAGAGACTCTCTTTATCGTATCCAAACGGTCGTAAGAGAGTATTTACACCATCGCGCAGAACCAAGACAACAGCAGGACTTTGATCTGGCACTGTATTCAGAGTATGCATCTCACAAAGAAGACCTTTTTCTTTAAGAGATTCATAAAGAGTTTGTAACTCAGAGACTTGGAAGCCTTCTCCTGCTTCCACCATAGTCCCTATTTTTTCCATACCGACGTGATTTTCCGCACTGTCTCCGAAGGTAAGAGTAATAACGCTTTTTGAAGGATTCATTTTTTGGTACTGAAACTAACAACACCATATATTTTCAATTTTATAAAAATTAAAATTGAGTTTCCAGGAGCCTTGAATCCCATGTAATCACAACTATGTCTTCCATCAATATGATTCTCAATCGTTATTCGGTACACGTGCCTTCTATTGCAAGGGCACGTATTATGCCAACTGTCTTTCTACGTCGTCCTCTTATTTACATTGATTGCCACAATGGTCGTGATATGGAGATTAAATATCCTGTGGGTGCATGGGATGATGCAAAAAAAGATTACGAAACTCTCCAAACAGAAATGGCACGTGTTCAGAAAGTATTGGCGTCTCCTCCTTCATCAGATTCTGACGATGAACTAAAATAAAATACAGGAACTAAGAAATGGCAGTGGCAGTGTTTCAGCAACCCAATATTCAAGGTGAAGTTCTTTTTACTTCCAAACGTGGAGGTGTAGAAGTACATGCGCACTTTCAAAAACTTCCTTCGGGGGAACACGGGTTTCACATTCACAAAGCAGGAGATCTACGCGGAGAGGGTTGTAAAGGAGCCTGTGAACATTTTGATCTAACGGGCAGTGACCATGGAGGTTCTCCCGATACAAAAAGCCCACGTCATACTGGCGATCTGGGGAACATACGCGGACCACAGTATACAAAAACTTATTTCTTAAAAAATCTATCTGTGCAGGAACTCTATGGTCGTTCTGTCATTGTTCATGCTGATCCGGATGATTTAGGACAAGGATCCCATGACGATAGCAAAACAACTGGACACAGTGGGGCAAGAATAGGATGTGCAATCATTGGACGAGTCTCTTGTGAACATCAAGCTGGGGGTCGCAAGACACGAAAAGTTAAATATCTCCGAAGATAAACAATAACCAATGGTGGGAGTCTATAGTGATGATGATTTGCAAACCATTTACACATTGTTTGTAAAGAATCCCGAATCCTATTATCAAAAATGGGAACTTCTTCCTCCGTGTCCTATCAAAGAAAGGAATCATATCTACAAAAATCTCCGAAATCGCTAAGTTACGTATACATATAATACGAGTAGTCGATGAATGTTCTTTTACCATAACTATCCATTGTCCAGAGATGGGGGGTGCTATTTGTCAAACTTAATATTTTTTTAGCGAGTTCTTTATTAAATATAGTGGGTTTACGTTTAATATTCACCCATCCATCAGGAGTTACCGAATCAACTTCAGATAATAGAGGACCTCCAGGAAGAATAGGTAGTTTTGATTCTCTTCGCAGATCATCATTGGACGGAGCTTTGTTTTTACGTGTATTAATATTTACAGGGCTTTTATTATTCTTAGGTGTATTGATTGTTGTTTTAGGGGTTTCTGGATCACTTGTTTGAGTGCTGGCTCGTGAACGAGGTTGGCTTGGATCATTGTTGGGTGGTAATAAACTTCTCCAGTCCATTACTATTGATTTCTGAGGTTGGGTTTTATTATCATCTTTAAACTTTCTTGTCCCTGAAGAATTGGTAGTATAGAGGTCAGGTGTACTGTTCGTCAATTCAAATATTTTGTTGGCAATTTCTTTATTCTTTATTGAATTTCCTGTTTTAAAAAAAATAGTACCATCTTTATGAGCAGACCTTACACTATCTAAGTAATACGTGCCAGGTGTGATTGTTAGTTTTGATGCCCTTCGTAAGTTATCGTTGGTCAGAGGTTTGTTTTTACGCGTATTATTTGGTGTTTTAGGAGTTCCTGGATCACTGGCTGCTTTGGAACGCCTTGTGTATATATTCGGATGGAAGGCATTCATTCTTGCAAACTCTTCGATGGGAATATTCTCTTTTCTTGTCTCACGATTAGAGCCCTTATTTGATCGCCACAATTTATATTGTGATTGTAGATTCTGCACAGCATCATTTCTATCTTCATATCCATGTTTTACAGCTACCCGTGAAAAAATATTATTGGGTAAACCATGTCTTTTTACCAGTTCCGTTAGTTTTGCGTCAGGGCTTTTGTAATAAGGAGATACTACAAATTCCTCGATACGAAGGGGTGGTAACTCTCTTTTTTGTTTTCGTAGCTTCTCATAACTTATCATTTGTCTTTCAATATCATCTTCAGCTTCTTCAAGACTATCATATCCATAGAGCGCAGCAAAACGTGCATAAATAGGATCTTTAAACCGATACTCATTCCATTTTTTTTCTTTAATTATTCTTTTTATATAGTCCTCTTTTATTCTTAAATTCCGCAATGCTTGTTTCTTTTCTTTGGAATATCTAGTTATATATCTAGCGACACTTTTGGCTAATGTTCTTTCTGGAATAAAATTACTTCTATAACCATTTTCAA
>JACCDG010096742.1_pt1 | contig 11442 bp, 11 predicted proteins | sample 7442471 | NCBI WGS metagenome assembly JACCDG01 (sample SAMN15323444, study PRJNA562643) | freshwater metagenome | isolation source: river surface water | place: USA:Blue River Watershed | collected 2017-08-17
ATGAGTGCGGTTGGCTTATCGATCTGGAAGTTCACGCTCTCCATCGCCGTTGAAATTGCTATCGGGATCGCCTTGGTTGTTCTATTGCCGCAGATAAGAATTCGAACTAAGCGATGACCAACCCGCGTATCGTCATACTTGCTTCAGGAAGCGGAAGTATCGCCCAAGCAATAATCGATGCGCAACACAGTGGAGATTTAATGGCCGAGATCTCCTGCGTTATCTCTGATCAACCAGATGCAAAAGTTCTGGAACGAGCAATGTCGGCAGGCATCCCGAGCAAAGTAATTGCGATGTCAGCTAATCGTTTGGATTGGGATAAACAAGTAATTTCGGCGTTAACTAAATTGCAGCCCGACCTAGTTGTAAGTGCAGGCTTTATGCGAATTCTTTCCGCTGAATGCGTAAGTAAATTTAAGATCGTTAATAGCCACCCGGCGTTATTGCCACTCTTTCCCGGCGCTCACGCGGTTCGAGATGCTCTAGCTGCCGGCGCCAGAAAAACTGGAACCACAATTCACTGGGTGGATAGCGGAGTTGATACAGGCGAGGTCATCGCCCAGGAGGAAGTTGAAATCACAGCGGGCGATACCGCGGAGTCACTTCACGAACGCATTAAGATTGTCGAAAGACGTCTCTATGTCGCGACGTTGCAGAAGCTACTTACCGATGTTTTGAGGTTTTCATGAGTGATCGCAAAGTGATTCGCCGCGCACTCGTAAGCGTTTACGATAAAGATCGCCTTTTAGAACTCGGCAAAGCGCTAACGGAAGCCAAAATCGAAATAATCTCAACTGGATCAACTGCAAAGACCTTAGCCGAAGCAGGTTATGCAGTTACTGAAGTTAGTTCTTACACCGGCTTTCCCGAAATCATGGGTGGTCGCGTTAAGACCCTGCATCCCAAGATCCATTCAGGAATATTGGCCGATCAAGAGAATCCCGAACATTTAGCGGCGATAGCAGATTTAGATTTCAAACCCTTTGATTTAGTTGTTATAAACCTTTACCCGTTCTTGCAGACGATTATGTCGGGGGCTGAATATGTTGAGTGCATCGAGCAAATTGATATTGGCGGCCCTTCAATGTTGCGCGGCGCAGCTAAGAACCACAGCTCAGTTGTAGTGATCTCAAAAGTTTCACAATACGACGATTTGTTTACAGCGATTAAATCTGGCGGAACCACGCTCGATGAACGTCGCCGCTTTGCCCTAGAAGTCTTTCGCAACACGGCTGAATACGATTTAACAATCGCATCTTGGCTAGGCACACAGATCAGCACAGATATCCCAGATTGGTTTGGCTTGATCTGGAATCGTGAGAGTTCACTTCGTTACGGTGAGAACCCGCATCAGAAGGCGGCGATCTATCGCGGTGGCCCGCCCGGCATTGTTAACGCGGTGCAAAACCATGGCAAAGAGATGTCCTTTAACAATTACACTGATGCTGATGCCGCTTGGCGTGCAGCGTTAGATCATCAACAGCCTTGTGTTGCAATTATTAAACATGCTAACCCATGTGGAATAGCAACTGGAAAAGATATTGAAAGTGCTTACTTAGCAGCCCATGCCTGTGACCCAGTTTCAGCGTTTGGAGGAGTCGTTGCGGCTAATCGCAAAATCACTGTGGCTATGGCCGAGGCGTTATCTCAGATATTTACTGAAGTAGTTATTGCTCCAGAGTACGAACCAGCGGCGTTAGAAATTTTGATGCGTAAACCTTCAATCAGAATTCTTACCTGCGCAAATACATTTCTATCGCCATTTGAAATTCGCCCCGTATCAGGTGGCGTACTTCTGCAAGATACCGACAAGATAAGTGCTGCAGGAGATTCACCGGCTAATTGGAAACAAGTAACTGGTAAACCGGTAACTGCAGAGGTATTAGCGGATCTGGAATTTGCTTGGCGTTCGGTGCGCGCAGTAAAAAGCAATGCAATTTTGTTGGCGCATAAAGGTGCGGCAATCGGAATCGGAATGGGCCAAGTAAATCGCGTTGATTCTGCAAAGCTGGCAGTTGCTCGTGCCGGCGATCGCGTCAAAGGAACAGTTGCTGCAAGTGATGCTTTCTTCCCATTTGCAGATGGACTACAGATTCTGATTGATGCCGGCGTTACGGCGGTAGTTCAGCCAGGTGGCAGTGTTCGCGATGAAGAAGTAATTGCTGCCGCCAACGCCGCAGGTATTGCGATGTTTTTTACAGGCACCCGCCATTTCTCGCACGCCTAATTTCACTAGCAACAACTACCTCCAATAGGATCTGGAGTTATGACAGCAACAATCCTGGATGGCAAAGCACTTGCTGCCGCCATTAAAGGCCAACTTGCTTCTCGAGTAACTTCGCTAAAGGCCAAAGGGATTGATCCAGGACTCGGAACAGTTCTAGTTGGAGATGACCCAGGTTCGGTTTCTTATGTCGCCGGAAAACATCGTGATTGCCAAGAAGTTGGTATCAACTCTATCCGTATAGATTTAAAGGCAGATGCTTCCCAAGCAGATGTACTTGCCGCAATCAAAGATTTAAATGGCGCCAAAGAGTGCACCGGATATATCGTGCAGCTTCCGCTTCCCAAGGGTATTAACACCCAATTAATTCTCGAAGCAATCGATCCGGCAAAGGATGCTGATGGTCTGCATCCGATCAACTTAGGGCGCTTAGTTTCTGGTTTTGATGCACCGCTGCCATGCACGCCACGCGGCATTGTGGAATTAATCAACCATTACAAGATTCCACTAGCAGGTGCCGAGATTGTAGTTATCGGTCGCGGCATAACAGTGGGACGCCCACTTGGCTTACTTCTTTCTCGCAAGCAAGAGAATGCCACTGTTACTTTGACCCACACCGGCACAAAAGATTTGCTCGCACACACAAAACGGGCAGATATCGTAATCGCCGCAATCGGCAGCGCCCATTTCTTAAAGACGAATGCTGTTAAAGAAGGTGCAGTTGTTATTGATGTAGGAATTTCTCGAACATCAACCGGTTTACTTGGCGATGTTGATCCTGGCGTCATGGAAGTTGCATCTTTCGTTGCGCCAATGCCTGGTGGAGTCGGACCAATGACCCGCGCCATGTTGCTTCAGAACGTGGTCGAAGCATGCGAGAGATAAATTCAATTGGTGTGCGCCTGGCATACCTACTTATCGGAGTCGGCTTTATTGCAGGGGTGGCTTCCTTCGTCCGCCTCGGTTCGATAGCGATCGCCATCGGCATGGGTGTGATTGCGATCGCACACTGGAAAACTGGAAAAGTTGAACGGTATTTAGCCCTCGGAATAGCGCTGGCGCTCTTGGCCGTGGCGATTTCACTTCCGCGCGGGTTGTAGAGTTTCGCTTGACGTCAAGAGAATTACGGGAGAAATAAACTGCCATGTCCGCTAAAAATGTTTCAGGAAAAGTTACCGTTGTTGGTGCTGGTTTCTATGGTTCAACAACCGCCCTTCGCTTAGCTGAATACGACATCTTCGAAACTGTTGTACTCACAGATATCCTCGAAGGAAAGCCTGAAGGTTTGGCTCTCGATATGAATCAATCTCGTTCTATCGAAGGATTTGAAACCAAGATCATCGGTGCGACTACAACCGCTGATGGCGCAGGATATGAAGCAACAGCAAATTCTGATGTCGTTGTAATTACCGCAGGTCTGCCACGTAAGCCAGGTATGAGCCGTATGGATCTAATCGGTGTAAATGCCGGAATCGTCCGTGGCGTTGCTGAAAATATTGCAAAGCATTCTCCTAATGCAGTAATCATCGTGGTTTCAAATCCACTCGATGAAATGACTGCTTTAACTCAGATCGCAACTAACTTTCCAAAGAACCGCGTGATGGGCCAAGCCGGAATGCTCGACACCGCGCGCTTTACAAACTTTGTCGCCGAAAAGCTCGGTGTTGCCGTTGGATCCGTTAAGACTCTGACTTTGGGTTCACATGGCGACACTATGGTTCCGGTTCCAAGCCGTTGTACCGTAGATGGAAAGCAACTCTCTGAACTTATTTCACAGGCAGAAATCAACGAATTAGTTGATCGCACTCGCAACGGTGGCGCAGAAGTTGTTGCTCTACTTAAGACTGGTTCTGCTTACTACGCACCTTCAGCTGCGGCAGCGCGCATGGCTAAAGCGGTCATCGAAGATTCAGGTGCAGTAATGCCAGTTTGCGCTTGGGTCGATGGCGAGTACGGAATCTCAGGCGTTTACCTCGGAGTCGAAGCTGAGATCGGTCGCTCTGGCGTAAAGAAAGTTGTAGAAACAAAACTTACAGATTCAGAACTTGCTGGGCTAAAGGAAGCTGCAGAAGCAGTCCGTGCCAAGCAAGCAGATGTACAGACACTTTAATTCGTTACCGGACTAAAAAGGGAAATAAGGAAAAGATATGAGCAAAATCAAAGTAACCGGAACTGTCGTCGAACTCGATGGCGATGAGATGACCCGCATCATGTGGCAGTTCATCAAGGATTCCTTGATCCTTCCTTACCTAGATGTAAACCTTGAGTATTACGACCTTGGCATGGAACACCGCGATGCAACGGATGATCAGGTAACAATTGATGCTGCTCGCGCAATCCAGAAGCATGGCGTTGGTATCAAGTGCGCAACTATTACTCCTGACGAGGCTCGCGTTGAAGAGTTTGGTCTTAAGAAGATGTGGAAGTCTCCTAACGGAACAATCCGCAATATCTTGGGCGGCGTAATCTTCCGTGAACCGATCATCATCTCTAACGTGCCACGCTTGGTTCCTCACTGGACAAAGCCGATCGTTATCGGTCGTCATGCATTCGGTGATCAGTACCGCGCAACAGATTTCAAGGTTCCAGGTCCAGGAAAGCTAACTATCTCCTTCGTGCCAGAAGATGGTTCTGCACCAATCAACACTGAAGTCTTTAACTTCGAATCTTCAGGTGTAGCGATGGCGATGTACAACGTCGATGATTCAATTCGCGACTTTGCCCGCGCTTCCCTTAACTACGGACTTCTTCGCAAGTTCCCGGTCTATCTTTCAACTAAGAACACAATCCTTAAGGCATATGACGGTCGCTTTAAAGATATCTTCGAAGAGATCTACCAAGCCGAATTCAAGAGCCAGTTTGATGCTGCAGGTATTTGGTACGAGCACCGCCTAATCGATGACATGGTTGCTATGTCACTTCGCATGGAAGGTGGCTACGTCTGGGCCTGTAAGAACTATGACGGAGATGTGCAATCAGATACCGTCGCACAGGGTTACGGCTCACTTGGTTTGATGACATCAGTGCTTATGACTCCAGATGGAAAGATCTGCGAATCAGAAGCTGCTCACGGAACTGTTACTCGCCACTATCGCGATCACCAAGCAGGTAAGGCGACATCAACAAATCCAATCGCCTCAATCTTCGCGTGGACTCAAGGGTTAGCCCACCGCGCTAAGTTAGATAACAACGCAGAGCTTGCCAAGTTCTGTTCAACTCTAGAACGCGTCTGCATCGAAACCGTAGAGCAAGGAAAGATGACTAAAGATCTTTCGCTCTTGATCTCAAAGGATGCTCCATACCAAACAACTCAAGAGTTCCTCAATTCAATTGATGAGAACTTGAAAGTTGCAATGGCTTAAAGGTGGCCTAAAGATGAATCAAAACCAACCAGGTGCGCTCGCACTAGTTGGTTCTGGGGAATATTTACCCGAAGCGCAGGAGCTCGAAACAGAGCTGCTGCGCTTCGGTATTTCTCGCGGGAAAAGAAATACCTATATTCAAATTCCCACCGCCGCGGGAAAAGAAGGTGAAGATCGCTTAGATTTCTGGCGCCAACGCGGGGCTGATCAAGCAGCGCGCATTGGTTGCGAAGTTAAATATTTACCAGTGCTTAGCCGCGAAGATGCCTTCAATGAACAATGGATTGAAGAGATAAAGAGCGCTGGGCTTATCTATTTTTCTGGGGGAGACCCGGTTCATCTCGCTGAAGTTTTTGCCGATACTCCTATGTGGAGAGCAATTGTGCAGGCTTGGCATGAGGGCGCATCGCTAGCTGGTTGTTCAGCCGGAGCCATGGCCTTTGGTGGAAAAATCATCGGCATTCGTCGTTCGCATATCACCGAAGGCTTAGGTCTTATTCCAGATATTGAAGTTATCCCACACTACGACAAATTCTTAGGATGGCTACCTGATCGAGTAACTGCAGCAATTGTTAGGAAAGATGCTAATACCGCGCTGCTTGGGATTGATGAAAACACCGCCGTGGTGCTGACAGATCAATGGCGCAAGTACGGCACGGGCAAAGTACATGTTTTGCGTGGTGAATTTGAATTGAGCGAGGAACTATTTCCCTATAACTAGCCCTCATGTACTATCTGCAGAATGAAATCACTTAGCGAAAAAGGTTTAGAAGTTTGGTTTCTCACCGGAAGCCAGCCACTTTATGGCGAAGAAATATTGGCCCAAGTTGCTGAGCAATCTAAGCAAGTAGTAGCAACGCTAAATGCCGCAAGTGATCTTCCAATCAAAGCCACCTGGAAACCAGTATTAACAACACCAGAAGCAATTAAGGCGCTCTGTCTAGAAGCCTCAGCAAATCCCAACTGCATCGGTGTCATTACTTGGATGCATACATTTTCACCAGCCAAGATGTGGATCGGCGGATTAAACGCGCTACAAGTTCCAATTCTGCATTTAAATACTCAAGCTAATTCTGAACTTCCATGGGAAAGCATTGATATGGATTTCATGAATCTAAATCAAGCAGCACATGGCGATCGCGAACATGGCCACGTTCAGGCGCGTTTGCATATGGCTCGCAAAGTTGTTGCGGGACATGTCAGCGAAAAGAGCGTTACAACTCGCATTGCGCATTGGATGCGCGCCGCCATTGGCTGGCACACCGCACAAAATCTCAAGCTCGCCCGCTTTGGTGACAATATGCGTTATGTCGCAGTTACCGATGGCGATAAGACCAGCGCCCAAATCGCACTAGGTATGTCTATTGAGGCTTACGGAGTTAACGCGCTCGTTGATGCAGTTGCTGCAGTTGAAGAAAGCGCAATCGATACTTTGGTTGCCGAGTACGAAAAGATCTTTGAAGTCTCAGCTGAACTTAAAAAAGGCGGAGCCCGCCACGATTCATTGCGATATCAAGCATCCCTTGAGATTGCTCTCGAGCGTTTCTTGGAAGCCGGCAACTTCACCGCATTCACAACTAACTTTGAGGATTTAGGTGCTCTAAAGCAACTCCCAGGTTTAGCAGTTCAGCGCATGATGTCGAAGGGTTATGGCTTTGGCGGTGAAGGTGATTGGAAAACTTCTGCATTACTTCGCATTATCAAGAGTATGACCGAAGGCCTAAAGGGTGGAACTTCATTTATGGAGGATTACACCTATCACTTCGGACCAGGTGAACCAAAGGTTCTTGGCGCACACATGCTTGAAGTCTGTCCAACAATTACTGATCAAAAACCTAAGTGCGAAATTCATCCGCTGGGTATCGGTGGCAAAGATGATCCAGTTCGTTTAGTTTTTAACGCAACACCTGCACAAGGTCGCGTCGTTGGATTAATGGATCTCGGCGATCGTTTCCGAATTGTTTCCAACGACATCGAAGTTGTTAAACCAGATAAAGAGTTAAAGAAGTTACCTGTTGCGTGTGCGGTTTGGAAACCAGCGCCTTCACTTGCTACCTCGGCTGAATCTTGGATCTATGCCGGCGGCTCACACCACACCGTCCTAAGTACATCTCTGGATATCGAGACGCTAAATGACTTTGCCAATATCGCCTCGGTCGAGCACCTACGCATCAGCGCAACGACCACGAGCGATGAATTCCATAAGGAAATCAAGTGGAATGGCGCCTATTACAAGCTCTCTTCGCTGACCTAGGACCCCTCGTTGAACGGGGTTTTTTCACCCGCCCTTCGTAACCTAATTGTTACCGCCAAAGGGGCTATATAGGTTGACTCACCCCTAACGCCGAACAAAGATAGCCATATGTAGCCTCCTGGTCCCCATAAATCCAGGGCTCTACATATCCCGTAGTAGGAAATCCCTCTACATCGAGAAAGGCGTTACATGCTAAAGAAGTCAAAAGTAGCAGCTGTCTTCGCTGCACTTGCACTTGTTGTAACAACAGCTCCAGCATCTACTGCTGCAACTGATAAGCAACTTGAAATCTTTACCTGGTGGGCATCAGGCGGAGAAGCTGCAGGTCTAGAAGGAATGACAACTGAGTTCAACCGTCTAAACCCAAACACACCATTCATTAACGCAACAGTTGCAGGTGCAGCTGGCGTTAACGCAAAGGGTGTTCTTGTTTCACGTATGCAGGCTGGCAATCCACCTGACACATTCCAGGCACATGCTGGTGAAGAACTTTCATCATATGTAAAGGCCGGACAGATTGAAGACCTTTCATTCCTCTACAAGTCAGAGGGATGGGACAAGATTTTCCCTAAGGACCTAATCAAGACAATCACTGTTAAGGGAAAGATTTACTCTGTACCAGTAAACATCCACCGTTCAAACGTTCTATGGTGGAACCCAGCAGCAGCAAAGAAAGCCGGAATCACAAAGGCACCAGCATCACTAGATGCAATGCTTGCTGACATGGCAAAGTTCAAGAAGGTCGGAATCGACGGAATCGCACTAGCTGGTAACGGCGACTGGGCGATTGCTCACCTATTCGACTACGTACTACTTGCTTCAATGGGACCAGATAAGTTCAATGGTCTATGGACAGGTAAGACAAAGTGGAGCGGTCCAGAAGTTTCAAAGGCTATTGATTACCTAGCAAAGATTCTTGCTTACGGTAACTCAAGCAAGTCACTTGACTGGCCAGATGCAGGCAAGCTTGTAACAACAGGTAAAGCCGGCTTCTTCATCATGGGTGACTGGGCTTCATCACAGTGGCAGTCAGAAGGCCTAAAACTAGGCAAGGACTACACATGGGCTCCAGGTCCAGGTACTAACGGTATCTACCAGTGGCTATCAGATTCATTTACATTGCCTAAGGGCGCTGTAAACCGCGATGCAGGTATCGCCTGGTTGAAGGTCTGCGGATCTTTGGCTGGACAAGATGCCTTCAACCCTAAGAAGGGTTCAATCGCAGTTCGTACAGATTCAAATCCAAAGCTCTACGACGCATACCTCCAGGCAGCAATGAAGTCATGGAAGAAGGATCGCCTAGTCGGTTCAACTGTCCACGGCGTTAACTGGGGCAATGCAGGAATGGCAGCGTACAACTCAGCAGTTGGACGCTTCTATTCAGGCGGAGCTAAGGACAAGAAGGGCTTCGTCAAGGCTCTTGATGCAGCACTTAAGGCACACCAGAACAGCTAATTAATTAGCAGTTCTGTAAGTGTTTTAAATAAGTAGTCGAAGTTCTGGCGAGATCGAAAGGTTTCGCCAGAACTTCGACACTTTTAAATAAATAATTATTTTGAAAGGTGTAACCCCAGTGAAAGTAAAGAAAAATCGAGTCCATAGCCCTTGGGGCGGATTCTTTTTCGTACTCCCATCGATAATTGCGATGGCGGTTTTCGTATACGGAATGATCGGTTACACAGTTCGCGAATCTCTTCAAAATCGCACCAACTCTTATACCGAAGATGTCTTTTACGTTGGTCTGACCAACTACATAGAACTCTGGCAAGATCCCGAGTTCACGCACGCGCTCTCTAACCTTTTGAAATTTACCGCAGTCTTTATGATCGGATGTTTACTCTCCGGGTTGATTATGTCTTTATTGCTTGAAAAGGGAATTAAGGGCGAAGGATTCTTCCGCTCAACTTACCTCTACCCAATGGCGATCTCATTTATCGCGATGGGAACTTCATGGCGCTGGTTGATGGACTCAGCGCGTGATGCTGATGCCACCGGCCTTAACTACATCTTGCAGAAAGTTGGCCTAGGCGCGCTGCAGAGCGATTGGTATACATCGGAAGCAGGTTCGATGTTTGCGATGTCTCTGCCAGCGATCTGGCAGATGTCTGGCTATGTGATGGCGCTCTTCTTGGCGGGCTTCCGCGGCATTCCGGATGATCTTCGCGAAGCAGCTCGCGTAGATGGCGCCAGCGAATTTAAGATCTATCGCCACATCTTGTTCCCACAACTTTCTCCAACATTCTTAACGGTCTTGATTATCTTGGGCCACATCTCCATGAAGGTCTTCGATCTAATCTTCGGTATCGCAACTAAGAGTTATGTAACCAAGGTGCTTGCCATCTATATGTGGCAAGTGATCTTCGACTTCCAGAACTACGCCAAGGGCGCTGCAATTGCGATTGTTATTCTCTTGATGATCGCCGTTGCCGTTATTCCATATCTAATCTATGTAAACAAGACTGAGGAGGCGAACAAATGAGTTCAGATATCGCATCCCGCGTCACACGTAAGGTTGATGTTCGCAATAAGAAGAAGCTCGATGGTAAAGGCCAGTTCTGGTTGGTCTTCCGCTATTTCGCGCTGACTATTCTCTTTGTAATTGCAGCCCTGCCGATCTACATCATGGTGATCAACTCGGTTAAGGGAATTACTGGAGTTACCCAATCTGCGGCATTCATTCCGCCGACGACATTAGATTTCAGCGCCTGGGGACCAACCTGGGAGATCTTGCGCGAGCCAATGTTCCGCACGCTCTTCTTCGTTGTTCAATCTTCAATCATCTCTGCAGTAATCGGCGCTATCAACGGATTCGTCTTCGCTAAGTGGCGCTTCCGCGGATCAACTTTCGTCTTTACAACATTCCTCTTCGGAATGTTCATCCCATACCAAGCGATCATGATTCCACTTACTAAGTTCAATCAGTGGGCTGGAATCGGAAACACGATCTACGTCTTGGTATTTGCTCACGTTATCTACGGTATTCCGATCTGTACTTTGATCTTCCGTAACTACTACGCAGCAATTCCAAATGAGTTAATTGAGGCAGCTCGTGTTGATGGAGCCGGCATGGTCCGCATCTTCCGCACCATCTTCTTGCCACTCTCAATTCCGGGCTTCGTCGTTGTACTTATCTGGCAGTTCACTTCTGCCTGGAACGACTTCCTCTTTGCGATCTTCTTAACCGGTGGTTCTCCGAAGTTATCTGTTGCAACAACAGCGCTTAACTTCATCACCGGTTCTGGTAACCAGGTTTACTACGGAAATAACATGACCGCATCGTTGATCGTTTCGATTCCAACGCTTTTGGTCTACCTATTCTTAGGTCGTTACTTCTTGCGTGGCCTCTTGTCAGGTTCGCTAAAGGGTTAAGTAAAAAACCTCGTGCTCGATGAAAGTTCGGTAATTCCCTACCTAACCGAGCGCAAACTATTAACGGGCGACGCCACCGTGGAAGTTCTCACAGGTGGCGTTTCCTGTGTTGTCTTGGCGGTGGCAAGTGATGCGCGCGAGATTGTTGTTAAGCAGGCGCTACCTGAGCTAAAGACCAAAGCTAAATGGGTGGCAGATCAACGCCGCGCAATCGTTGAGGCAGAGGCGATGCG
>JACCDG011014914.1_pt1 | contig 11442 bp, 4 predicted proteins | sample 7442471 | NCBI WGS metagenome assembly JACCDG01 (sample SAMN15323444, study PRJNA562643) | freshwater metagenome | isolation source: river surface water | place: USA:Blue River Watershed | collected 2017-08-17
TGTCCTTGGCAATGTGTATAGTTCCAACCATTGATCCCGAATCAGTGATATAGGCATGATACTTGATAATAGCACCTCGGAAGTAAGTACTACCTCCAGGAAGGTCTGCCGAATCCCACCATACCACAGGATCTCCGCCCACATCTCTCCTTATGTAGAAAGGAGCATCTTCAACTTGAACTGTTGGGTTATTGGCATTGACATAGTAGAACATCCAGTTATCTCCGCCATCACTGTTTACTGTAGCCTGTCTGAATGTTATATTATCAAAAGATATATACCATGTAGCAGTTGTACTTGTATTATAGTAAGGACTGATAAAGGCATTTATTTCTGTAGTTTTCTTAACTCTTAGTTCATAGGCATTGACATTGGTATATGTAGCCCCGGTGATTTCTTGTCTATCTCTTGATGTCACTGAAACTTGTTTGTAGCCATAGACTTCTTCGATTCTACGATTGCCTGGGCTTTCAAGTTTAACGCGGCCCATTCCTGCTGCTGATTTTAGTATAGTACCATCAGCAAATCGGATACCTTCTGCTAAACTTGTGAGATCTAATTCTCTGCGAGTGTAGGAAAAGCCGCCGCCGCCTGGGCCACCACCGTTTTGTCCCCATGTCCACTGGCTAAATTTAACGGTATAATATTTGCCGTTGTCTGGCAAGTACATCACACATTCTGCGCCAATAACTTTGTTACCTAATCCGCCAAACCCAAATGCTTCATAGAATGGTGTGTAAGTTCTTGATTCAACATCTGTTAAATCTGCCCATCCATCTATGTTCCATAATGTGCCGCCTGGGCTAACATCGCTGTCCCACGAACCTTCTCTGTAGGGGTTGTAGATACCGTTGTTACCGTCTCTGGTGATACCAACTCCTGCGCCGTCGCCATCATCTGGTATTAGTATGTCAACTTCGTTGCCGTCGTTGGTTTTTAAGAACGATACTGCTTCGCCAACATAAGGATCGCCAACGATGTTGATGTGTGTGACAGCATTGTCAAATGTCTGTTCAGGTGTACCGCCTCCAAACACATTACCTGTTTCGGTGGTACTGCCACCGTCTGCGCCGCTGTTACCGCTGGTGCTGATTGATGTTGCGCTGTTACCTGTGACGAATAAACCAAATATCGCTGTGTCGTAGACAAAACTGTAGGTACTGCCTGCGCCAAATGCCGCTGTGCCGTCTACAACAGTTTCACCATTATTATAGTTGATTTCATTGGCAAGATTGGTATTGATGTAGTTAGCAGTATCGTATTGATCCTCGCCGCCGTCATTGATTGAGTTTAACGGCCAGATAGATACAGGAGCTATTCCTGACACGTTAAAGTTGAATATTTCGCCGCCGCCGCCAACGTTGGTAACTGTTATAGTAATGTTGTTAAATGGTGTTGTTCCACCAACAATATTTTCCCCTAATAGAGTTATTACATCGCCTACTACATAATTAGATCCGCTATTGCTTGCACTAACACTGTCACCAGTGAAAGCCACACTGGCTACAGTGAATCCTGAACCAACATTATAGTTAGTGCCGGTTACAGTCCATGGTGTCATACTACCACCTGCGGCTGTTCCTGTAATAGTGTATGCGGTAATCTCACCGTTTACAACTTCAGAGACTGTTACGATAGCATCATTATCAGGTGTTGCACCGCCTAATGCCGTACCTAACACTTTAATTTTATGCCCAACTAAGTAGTTGGTACCAGTAGGAGTAATAGACGTTGCGTTAGCGTATGTTCCGTCGCCATTGTCAATAACCGCAAACTCAGCACCACTGCCTTCTCTCACTGTAGTTGGACCACCGTTTAGTGTAGGTGAAGAATTACCTTCATAGAATAGGAAGTTGGTGTGTAATCCATTTGCGGCTGTGGCTAATGTAGCATAGTTGTTGTAGAATGCTGTCTTCATTTGATCGACTGTGCGGAAGTCACCTGCTACACCGTCGACTAAAATAACATTGTCTATCACTGATCGTGTAAAGTTTTGTAGATCAGTTAATGGTTTTGCGCCGTTGACATCGCCGTAGACGACAAACATGGCCAAAACATCACTGCTGCCTAATCCGCTGACTTGGAAATCGTCTTGATTGCCTGTTGGATCTATAGTCACTGTGGTAGTTGCTGGCTTGTGTATAACTATCTTGTTAACGTTAAGTTCGTTTGAATTGTTGTTAGAATGTACAACACCGTAACTGGCCTGTAGGCCTTTATAAAGAGTTACAGGTACTGCTGGTATAGTAATAGAGGGTAGTCCACCTGCGCCGCCACCTAACACTGAGTTACCTGTGCTATCTACAATGTCGCCGCCTGCGGGCAGTTGTAGATCTCCGTCAGTTTTAAATTGCCATTGTTTAGGTGTTTCTCCTAATATATCTGCTGTTATGAGAATATTGTCTTTTGCCGACACAGCGATTGTAGCGTTTTCAGAACCAATCTCTGGTCCTTGGATGAATAAACTGTCGCCTGCAACAGTTGGAAACTGTGTAAGTCCTGTAGATCCAAGCACTACAGAGTGACTACCGTTGACCAATCTATCTGTCGTCACTGAACCAGGAGCATCGGCTACTGGAGTTTCTGTAACTTCGCCGGGATTAGTAACCTGTTGTACAACCAGTTGTCCATCGACATTGCTTAGTTTAATATCGCCAATGTAGATACTGCCCTCACTAACAAATATATCACGCCATTGTTTTGTCGGCGATCCTAAGTCATAGGTATTATCTGCTGAGGGAACAATATGTCCAGCATAGTTTGAAAGCACAGTTTCGCTGTCGTCCCAATAAGCTAAACTGTTCCAAGCAGTTGTACCATTACCTATTTTAAGTTTATTGTTGGTTAGGTCAATACCAATTTCACCTTGAGCTAGCACAGGATTGGCTGTTGTCCATGCCGCTGCTGTATCGCGTCTTAATTGTATTCTACGTGCCATATTATGCTCCGCCCCCATCTAATGTTATACTGTTATCAAAAACTGTGGAGGCTGCTCCTCCGTCATAATCTTGTGCTACGATAATATTTAACTTATTAGTAGCATCATCATATTCTACAGTAGCGCCTTCGTGGTTTCCATTAACTAGCATTTGTGCTACATAATCTTGTGATATCTCTGTGCTATATAATTCGTTAAAATTAGCATTTACTTTAGCAAACGCTACACGCAGCGGATCACCATTGCCCTTATCTGGTGTTCCTAAATTAATTGTCTGTTGTGCCATAATTTATTCCTTAAGCGAATGTAGCGTTAACAATGAACCAATCGGTTGTACTGGCTGCGAATAATAATATAGATGCGTTAGCAAATAAAGTAATTGGATCATTAGCGGCACCACCAGCAATACTGGCCCCAGTTCCGGGATATATCAGCGCATCATCTATTCCACTATTTCTAACGATTATTATATTACCAGCTGTAGCAGTTGGTAATCTAACACCTTGCCCTAGTACTGAAGTCGCAATCACGTTGATAGTCTTAGTTAATCCTGTTGCTGTTGTTTGATCTGATCCAGCAGTAGTTATTGGATTAGTAATACTAAAGGTAGCAACACCTGTATTAGTAACAGAGTTGCTAGTAACAAAGTTTTTAACAGCTAATGCTGTAGGTACTTGAGCGTCTGAAGCTGATGCGAATGTATTATCTGTAGTAAATTCACTTACTACTACTCCTGCAGCAAATCCTAGACCGTCAAGATTTGCTATTGCGCCGCCGCTAATGTTAGCAGCACCATCTAAAGTCTCAGCATAGATTGTGTTATATCTATTAAAACTGTTACCTATGTTTCTAACATTATCAGTCTTTACAATGCTGTTTGGTTCAGCAGTTTGACTTACTCTTGTAAGACCTAAGTAACTGTTAGTGTCAATGTTTGATCCAGTGCTTTCAACAGTAAATGTCAAATCATTAGTGCCAGTTAGGCCATCTAACAGTGCTCCATCTATGAACAGTTGATCACCTTCAGCATAACCAGATCCACCGTGTATTACAGTAATTCCAGTATAGGCTCCACCGTCGTAATCAACATCAACAATAGCACCGTGTCCAACTCCTGTTAAGCTAGTCACTGGAATATTGTTATATGTACCTGAAGTTCCTGAATTTTCTGTACCAGTGATACTGGTGAAAGTTGTAGTTGTTTTTAATCTGTTAAACTGTCTTACCAGTGCGTTAGCATTGTTCATAGATGCTGTGAACGCATTGTTAACACCGTTAGATACTAAATTACTAGTTGTAACTTCTTGGGGAGCTGCTGCTGATCCAGTCAAATTACCTAAGATACTGCCAGCTGAAATATTTTGTATATTTGACAGTGCTATGCCGCCTGCCTTAACACTAATAGTTCCAGTAGTTGCGCTGAAGTTACTGTTGCTAAATGTAGCAATACCTTTTTGTCCGCTAGTATTAGCATCTAATAAATTCAGCTTGCTCTGAGCAATATTAGCAGTGCTAGAAACGTCAGAGTTTACAATACTACCAGAAACAATTTGTAAATCAAGTTCGCTGTTTTCTAAACTAATAACTTGAGATCCCGCAGTATGTGTGCTGCTAATACTTAAGAATTTTGATCTAGTGACATTGTCAAATCTCTTAGCACCATCTGTTTTACTAGTGTACTTGAATATTTCATCACCAATTCTAAAGTGACCAGTTGCTGGCCAAGTAGAAATATCTTCATTGACTACAACACCACCGCTTACTGCTAACTGCGTAGTTCCAGTAATGCCGCTGTCAATTGTTGGTGGAGTTGTAATACCGCCAACTAATGTAGCAATCTTAGAACTTGTAAGAGTTAAGCTAATGTCACCACTGACTGTGGCATTTAGTAAAGAACCACTAGGTGTAAACACAGCTAGGTCGCCGTTACTAGGGCTCATGACATTTACTTCTTTTAATTCAGCAAGTGTGTCATACAGAGCAACTTGTTGGTCAACATAACCGATTGTGGCAGCGTCTGTTGGACTTGCTGCATTATAAACTAGGTTTGTAATTCTATGACCAATTGTAGAGCCCATGCTTAGATCAGCTTCTAAAGTTGGTGAGCCAATGATTGGTAAGAATCCTCCACCTATTGGCAGTCTTTCTGAACTTGCTACGCTAACTCCAGTTCGAGTATAACCTAGTCGACGATCAATGTATCCTTGTACTGCGCTTTCTACTGGAACAGCATCATCTGCGTTATCTGTAAAAGTATCGTCTGTTGAGAATTCTTTTACAACAACACCTTTCTTAAATCCAATACCGTCTAAGTTACTTAGAGCAATAGACGCTGAGAATGTAACTGTACCAGTACCTTGGTCAACAGTGAAGAACTGACCTACACGGAAAATACCGTCTTGGTCTGTACTTACGTAGAATACACGACCTTGTGTTTCTTCAATGACCTCATTGGCTTGAATTGGCGTAGACGCAGGAGCACCGTAAATGTTACTTGGATAGTTAGTGCTGTTAAATCCGCCTGAACCAACATCTAAGAAGTCGTGTCCTGTAGCACGGCATGTACTGATGTTAACAGTAATTTCTGCTGGTTCACCAGATGGTAGACCTGCTCTTAAGTTTGTTACTCTAGTAGTTGTAATACCAGATTGTAATCCGCTGACTGTTACTGGAACAATAGATCCTTCACCGTAGGCTTCTTCGCTTAATGTAACATAAGCACTTTGTCCAAGTCCTACATTCTCTGGAACGTATTCTTCAACAACGTGTAATCTACCACCTATTGGTAATAGAAGAACACCAGAGTTGAGTCTTGTTATTGTGGCAGGGTTGGCAATGGTCTTAACAGCAATTCTGGTGTCACCAGCTAGCGAACCCATGGTCTTTGGACCGCCATCAACGTAGTCGCTATTGCCCATCTTTAATGGGTTAGTCTGTAATATAGTATAGCTAAAACTTTGATCAAAACTTAGAACAGCTTGGCTTGCTGGTAAAGCACCGCCTGTGCTGTAAGTTAAATTATAAGCCAGTGTTCTGTAAACTGCGTTTTCGTACGGTGCGGTAAATTCTAAAGCAGTACTTGGACGAACTGGTAATACATTGTCAACACCACTGAATCTTAAATTCTGTAAGCTTCTTAAAAGAACAATTTGACCGTCTACAAGATCTGATGTTAATGCTGTTGAAACATCTGCTCTACCACCTGTATTTAGGTTACAACGGATAACAGTTCTAGTCCCGATAGCACCGCCAGGGTCAACACCTACACCAGTAACTGTGGTTGTTTCTAAAGTACTGACTTCGTAGGTATTGATTGGACCTAGATAGGTTAGGCTAAAGGTTGCTGAAGATCCGCCGCCAGTTACTGGCACAATACCATTGGTAACAGGACTACCAAAAGTTCCGCCAGTTGGAGGTATGCTGTAGGATCCTGGATTAATCAATTCAAATGTTGAGATAGGACCAGTTGGACCAGGTCCAGTAATTCCAGTTACTCTAAATTGAGTAAGTTGGCTACCAGTAGGTGTTCCGCCAGTTACTGTTAAGATATCATCAACACTATAACCGGTACCTGGATTGACTAATAGAATATTATTAGGAGCATCGCTGGTATTTTCAACTGCGCTCTGTAGCGTAGGTGTGTGATCAATTTCTACTTCTGTAACATTGTAAGGAATAAAATCATAGTAATCAATAAAGATTGCTGTTTCACCTTTGGCATTCTTTGCGGCAAAGCTACTTCTCTTAAAGATCTTTGCCATCTGTAAAGTGTTATCTTCAAGCACTACTGGATCAGGAACTTCAGTTGGATCTCGTCCAGCGGCACGTAGACCGTAAACACCATTACAGCTAGAACCGTTCAGAGAACGAATCTGTGCTCCGTTCAACGCATAGTAACTAGTCCAGTTATAGTATGTGAAGATAGAAACAAGTTCTGACAAGCCGTTGTTTGTAGCAATTACACCATAGCCTAAATCGTTAACTTGTGTAAAGTCGTTAGCCAACATACTCTTATTACCAGGAGTGCCTATGATAATATCGTATGGATATGCCCATGGAGCAGAAGTATCTGGATTGTTAACTGGGAACGGTGTGCTAGCATCTAACTTAACAGTACATGTACCAGCTACTCGATCATAATTGCTAACAGCGTTGATCTGATATCTTGCTCCGGAAATAACAAAGCTAGTTGGAATTCCAGGAGCTCTAACAGTTAACCCACCTAGTACTAAGGTTGTAGAATTAACTCTTGAGTTAACAGTAGCTGGCAAGTTACCGGCAAAGCCGTCGATGAACATACCGCCTCGGAAACTCTTTTTGTTTACACTTCCGCTTAAACAAGTAGCTGTCTGGAAGTATGGACTCTTAGTTTGAATTTGACCTTCAGGATCAAGTACGCACATAAATCCACCATGTCCTTGACATGTGATGTTACGCAGAATTGTTCCATCATTGAGCAAGAACACATCCATGTCTTTGTTAGCTTTTGGAGGATTAGTAGTACCAATAATGATGTTCTTAATACCAGAGATTAAATCTGCTACAACAGCGGCTGCTGCCGGAGAAGCTGTAAGGAAAGTCTGTGCTAGAGTATTGATGTAGGTAATGCCAGCAAGAGTTTCTGTTAACTGAGTTGTGATAGCAATTCTAGAACTGACGTTTCTCTTGTATGAATGGCCAGCAGCAAGACTGCGACTTACTCCTCCGTTGGTAATATCGTAGACAACAGCATCAACAATTAATCCAACATCTCTTGAACATAAAGTTTCGTTATATACTAGATCTGGAAATGTTGTATTGATATAAGAAATTACTTGATTTCTAATATAATTCTTTTGTGCGGTTAGTATTCCAGCTTCAGTGCTGTATCCACCGGCCTTTGATACGCTGGCGTCAAATACACCACTTTCACCAGTTGGATCTACTAGATAGTGATAACCGAAGTTTCTACCAGTTGGTGCTAGACCACTGCTGTTAAGACCTCTAATAGTCGCATTGGTTAGTTTTGTTTTTGGTCCAAAATTGATTTCAAAATTATTAGAATCAATTAAACGTGTAACCTGTGTATTAGGTTCAAATTGACCAGTTCCAGCCATGACAGTTAAGAACATGTCTGTTTCTAATCCGCTTAGTGTTCCGCCGGAAATAGTTACAATAGTTCCTTTGATTGTAGCAGAACCGCCAACGTTGGCAGTCACAGAACTAGAAAACGTTACAGAACTTACAGTTCCTGTGATAACTTCATGATGTCCGTCTAGTTCAGGAATACTAGAACCTATAACAAATATTCTCGATCCACTAGGAAACGGAACACTAGCTTGCGGTAAGAAGTTAATAGTAGCAACAGTGCCAGTACCTGTAGAACTCAGTGATGTATGTTGTTTAGTACTAGCCACTAGCGAACTAGTCATATAAGTTCTTGTTAGTCCGTCAAAGCTGTCATCTCTGTAGAAATACATATTAGCCCATGGGCTTTGACTCTGACCAGGTGCTGGTCTAATAATACTTCTACGGAATTCATCGCCTTTAATAGACACGTTGGTAGGCAGTCTAATTGGCAGTTGTTCGTAATAAATTCCAGATTCAACTCGAATTGTAATTTGTGCTTCTGGAACTGGTTGACCAAATTCTAGAGGTTCGTTTTCAATAAACTCTACTAAGGTTGTTTTATCTGAAGGGCCATTGACTACAATGGTCGCAATAGTGTCAATTAATCTATCAATGGTAACTCCGGAACCATCTTCACCTTCAGTGCTAGTGTCAATAATTTGAGGCTCAGAAGTTCTTGTACCAAAATCAACGGAAGTAGTAGATACTGGTACATCTGTGTTAGTAATAACGGCCTGAGCTAATAGATTTAGATATAAAATAGCATCAGCAGTTGGAGCACGTTGGGCAACAGGAAGGACGCTGTTTACACCAGTCCAGTAGGTTCTTCCTGCTCTAATAGTTTGTGTGTTGCCGCCAAATTTAATATCATAAACAATGGCGTCAATAATCAAGCCAGCATCTCTAGCACACTTTACAGAATCAAATACCATGCTAGGATATTTGGCTTCAACAAATGCCACAGTTTCTTCAACGATAAAATCTTTATTGGCTAATATTTTACTAGCGGCAGCTTTATAGTCTGTTTTGAAGTAAGTGATATCTGTATTGTAGTGTAATAACTCTACTTGATAAACATCATCTAATCCGCCTGGGCCAAGACCAAAACCGTCATAGGTAATGACGCGAGCAGTTGCTCCGCTGACAAGACCTTTAATAATACTGCCTTCTCTTAGATCTCTATTAGCAACATTCTTACTTTGGTCAACACCGCCACCGTTAGTATAAACATTAAGAGTTCTGTTAGCACCAACACCTGTGCCTACACTGTTTAAGTAAGCATTGTTAGCATTGTCTGAGTATGTTAATACTTGGCGATATGGGCCTGGCTCTGTTAAACTGGCATTTATAACTTCTTCAGCTTTAGCACAGGCTGCTCCTACTGTAGCATAGGCATAACTCCAAGCACGGCCTTCTTTACCAGGAGGTGTACTTATTTGAGCATCATCACCTGAAGTGCTGACAAACAAGTTAGTTTCAGAAGAGAAACTAGAGTTATCAACATAGTATTTTGTAGCGGCTTGAAGATCGTCATCGCCAAACGGACTACCGGCTCCAGCTAGTGTTCCAGGATGGTCGTGAAGTATTAACGCACCTTCCATAGTGTCGCCTTGTCTACGAACAATGGCGCTTCTTGGTAGTGCTTCGTTAGCAACCCAGTTACCTGATAAATTTTCATCGTAGTAATAATCTCGGAACTGTTCTACACCTCTGGAAATAATAACTGGATCTTGGTTAACAATAATTCTGTTAGTATTATTGATAGCATCAGGGCGAGTAGGATATACTCCCAAACGATCAGCATCGATAAATCTTAGATAGTAGCTTTGTCCTGAAATTACACCAGTAGCCGGAGTTCCTGTAGATGTGTAGATAAATCTTACACCGTTTGAACCGCTGTTAAAACCGTGACCAGTAATAATAGCATATCCATTAACCCAGTCATCGATGTTTCTAAAATATTCGCTGTTATCTGTAGGTTCTTCTCTAACACGAATTTGACTACCTACACCAGGACCGCCACTGCTTTGTAAGTAACGCTGGTCGGCATAACCTCTACTAATAACCATATCATCAGCAGTTACATTGATTCCTCTAGCTAGAGAAATTTCTGCTGCTAAATCGTCATCTGGTGTTGCGGTTCTTACAACCGCAAATGTACCAACGGCATCTAAATGACCACCTAATTCTGGTGTAGGATCAGCTGATACTTTACCGCCAGTGGCAATAATTCTCAACTCAGTTTCGTCTGTGTTGTCGATCTCAATGCCCGAGCCAGCTACAACATTTTTAGCTAAAAGTGCTGTTCCGTCGGCATTAGCAACAATAACAGTGTCTGGGCCGTAGGTTTTAGGGGTATCGTCTAAATCTGTAAACCCAATTCTGTCACCTTGTCCAAATACAGCAAATAGCTGTACAAAGTTTTCGTTGACTTTTCTAAATGATTCGCGAATACTATCGCCGGTTCCGTCATTACCTTGTACACCGATATCAATACTTTGTCTTGCCATATTATTCCCCTAAACGGTCGTAAAATTCATCTGCTACTGAAAAGCTAGAACCGCAGCCGCAGGTTGTTTGTGCGTTGGGATTTTTAATTGTAAAATTAGCACCCATTAAATCTTCTTTGTAATCTATTGTTGCTTCGTTGAGATACTGCATGCTCATAGAATCAATTAGCAGAGTTACTCCGTCTTTTTCGACTGTGAAGTCGTCTTCATTTTGATCTTCGTCGAAGCTAAATCCATAACTCATACCAGAGCATCCACCACCTTGTACAAATACTCTAAGTTTCATGTTAGGATTGTTTTCTTCTAAAATCAAGTCTTTAATTTTAGTCACTGACGATTCTGTCAAAGTTAACATTTGAGTTCCTTTTCGAGTATTTAGCTAAGTTTTTTGTAACCTTAATGTAAATAACTTATGTATCTACATGAAGAACAACAGCGTGTCTTGTACACTAGAATTAGCAAATTAGGCAAGGAACATCAGCATTATAGAAATAAAACTGTGATAGTGTTTAGGTGCGATAGCTGTAGAGAAATATTCTATAGAGACAGAGCCAAGATGAGTCCAAAAAGACTCAGTAATCATTATTTTCATTGTTGTCCTAATTGCGATGCGAAACGTTTTGCTCAACAAAAAGGAGCAGAACGTAGAACAATATGGAATAAACCCGCTAGTAGTTTAGATGATATCAGTAGATTATAAATAAAATCCTAAGGAGGAACATTATGTTCAAAGCAATTAAAGAATTTTTCTTTGGTAAACTACCAGAGCAAAAAGCACCAGAGGCACCGTATAAAGTTGAAGCACCAGTTGTTGAAGCACCTAAAGTAGAAGAAGCACCAAAAGCACCAGAAACTCCAGTTGCTGCCGCACCCGTTGTAGAAACA
>JACCDG011891412.1_pt1 | contig 11442 bp, 11 predicted proteins | sample 7442471 | NCBI WGS metagenome assembly JACCDG01 (sample SAMN15323444, study PRJNA562643) | freshwater metagenome | isolation source: river surface water | place: USA:Blue River Watershed | collected 2017-08-17
GGTGTTATCTAAATCAAATAACCATAAAGGTTGGCGCATGCCAATCTCAATTAGCTCAATGAGATCGGATCATCGTACCAAAAGCTTGCTCGGTCAGAATTTCCAAAAGCAAGGAGTGTTCGATTCGGCCATCAATAATGTGCACTGAATTAACACCACTCTTAGCAGCATCTAAAGCAGAAGAGATTTTTGGCAACATGCCGCCAGAAATTGTGCCGTCCGCAAACAAAGCGTCAATTTCTCTCGCAGTTAAATCAGTCAACAGATTGCCGCTCTTATCCATCACACCAGGAATATTGGTCATCATGACCAATTTCTCTGCCTTCAGAATTTCAGCCATCTTGCCAGCCACCAAGTCAGCATTGATGTTGTACGCCTGACCATCTTCACCAAAACCAATTGGTGAGATCACTGGAATGAAAGCGTCGTCTTGCAAAGCTTTTACAACAGCCGGATTGATCGAATCAATTTCACCAACAAAGCCGATGTCTAGCATCTCGCCTGGCTTTTCTTTGTTTGGGATCATCATTTTGCGCGCATGAATCAAGCCGCCATCTTTACCAGTCAAGCCAACTGCCTGACCGCCAAAATGATTGATCAACATCACAATGTCTTGTTGCACTTCGCCGCCAAGAACCCACTCCACAACTTCCATGGTTTCTTCATCGGTCACGCGCATGCCCTGAATGAAAGTGCCAGCTTTGCCAACCTTTTTCAAGGCGTCGTCAATTTGCGGGCCGCCACCGTGAACCACCACAGGATTCATACCCACCAATTTCAACAAAATCACGTCGCGAGCAAAACCTTCTTTTAGACGATCTTCAGTCATGGCGTTTCCGCCGTATTTGATAACAATTGTTTTGCCGTGATACTTCTTAATGTACGGCAAAGCCTGTGCCAAAACCTCTGCTTTGACCGCAGGGGAAACGTCTTTAAGTTCAGCTAGTGGTGTGCTCATGCGCGGATTGTAAGATCAGTTGCCATGCTTGGCTAGAATTTTTATGCAATTATGCAAAAAGGCGGCCTAAAGCCGCCTTTTATGAGGAAAACTTTCATCAAGCTTTCCTAAATCACCGCCAAGACTTCTTAGAAGTTGCCTCTCAAGCCCACCCTGATAGCGCGAGCACCGGCCGGGGCCATGTCACGCAACACCGATGAAGCGTTACGAGCTTCAACGTTGGTCAAGTTATGCACTCTCAAGAAAAGATAAGCTGACTTCATTCCAGAAACGGCTGTTTTGTAAGAGGCGCCCAAACCAAACATCGTATAACTAGGCGTAGCACCTAAATCATCCGCATAACGACTTTGACGAGCGGCATACTGCACATCCACCTGGCTTGAATACTTGCCTTCTGAATACACCAAAGCAGAACTCAAACGCAATGGAGCAATGCGTGGCAATGCACCGCCTGTTGTGCGATTTTCACCGCGCGCATAATCCGCCTTCCAATCAACGTTTAGTTGACCAGCTTTACCAAACAAACCAGTGGCCAATGGGAATCGACCATCCGCCTCTAAACCATAGAGGCGAGCTTTGATGCCTTGGAAGTTGTACAGCGGCAAGCAGTCAGCACCACAAGCACTCTTAGTTAGACCAGTAATAGCCTCATCGTGAGGATCAATATAACCACTTTGCACTAATCCAATGAAATTGGAAAACTCTGTCACATAAGCACTGAAGTTGGCCCTGGTTGTTGGGGTTTTAAACTTCATGCCCAATTCAAGGGTGGTGCCTTTTTCTTTCTTATTGCCAGAGTTACCTCTTTCATAAGTGCTGGTTGCATGATGTTCGCCATCAGCATACAACTCGTAGAAAGTTGGGGCGCGTTCGGTGTATGACAAGCCAGTCGTAGCTGTCCATCCAGATCCCATATCTTGGCGATAGCCCAAAGCCAATGAAAATGGTTTGAAGCTTTTGGAGTCAACAGGAAAATTGCCATCATGCCCACCAACACCGCCCAGAGACTGAACCTTCACATCTTCGTAACGGAATCCTGCGTTCACTGCTTTACCTGATGCAAAAGATAGTTCTTCAAAAACAAATAATGCTTTGCTATCAGTTTTTGCATTTGGAACAAAGGTGCCGTGACCAGCTGAACCAGTTGCTGAAAACTTAGACTCGGAACCCTGTATACCCCAAGCGCCCTTTAAAGATCCCAAAGAAGTTTGAATGGGCAAATGGGTGCCTTCAATGCGACTATCCCATCCCTTGTTTTTAAAGGTTGACTCAACTGCTCCACCAGCTAACTCTTCATGCTTGTAATCCGTTGAACTGAATGAGCCTCGGATTGATTCAAGAGGCCCCATCTTGCCACCAAGATTTCTTTGTTCACCGGCAAGCGCCAATCTGTCTTGTTTTAGCTTGATTCGTTTTGGATCATCCAAATCATCCGGATTTTCAAACAGGCCTGTGCCATAGTCATTTCTATAGCTATCGACCGATAGTCCCACATAACCATGATCACCTGTTAAAGATGCACCAATCGCGCCAGACTGTTGGTCAGCATTGCTGTTGAGTAATCTACCCTGATTAGTTGCTGCTCCACGTCCTGCCTGCTTAGGTACTTTTAAGTCATCAGTCTTTCGATCTGAGCCATCAACGTGAAGCGCAAAACGACCATCACCAACAGTCACTAAGCCCGCAGCAGCACGCTCTGATTCAGCACCACCAGCACGCAATTCTCCGCGACCATGCACACCTTTAACGGGCGCTTTAGGTATGCGGTTATCAATCACGTTGACAGCGCCACCAATGGCGCTTCCGCCATATTGCAAAGCTGCTGGTCCACGAACCACTTCAATTTGATCAACCAACAAAGGCTCTATTCCAACAGCATGGTCATAAGACAAACCAGAAACGTCCATGCTTGCACCACCGTTGTTCATGATGCGAATACGATCGCCGTCTAAACCACGTATCACTGGACGGCTGGAGTTGGGACCAAAGTCTGATGAACTAACACCAGGCAATTGATTCAATGTTTGACCCAAAGTGCTTGATTGATTTTGCGTTAACTGATCACCGCGCAAAACACTGACCGGCGTGATCAAGTCATTGATGTCGGCGCCAAGAGGATTGGCGCTGACCACCACTGGTGACAACGTTTGTTGCGCATGAGCGAATGGAATTGATAAAGCAGCAATTGCTGCTGCACTGAAAGCAGTGCGCATAAAGACTTGCATGTATTTCTCCTAAACATGAATAAAAATCACGCACTTAGCGTGAGTAAATTTCAATGTTTAAGAATTAGGCGGACCCCTGACATCAAAAGGTCGATAGGCTTCGATTGAAGCCTGATAGGTTAGGTAGCTATTGATAGCCGCATTGGTTTTATCAATGACCGGCAAACTCAACAGAGGTGCCGGCATTGCCATGCTCAATGTTTGTGAATCATAGGCAGCACAATGATGCTTACCGTCTGAATCATGGCCATGATGATGCTTAGCATGTTGATCATCACAAGCATCTTGATGTTTTGCAACATCCGCTAGATCGGCGCTCTTCTTGGCATCAGACGCCACATGTTCAGTCGCAGCTAAACCATGAGCAATACCATGGTTAAAGCCTTGCCACTGGGCTACAAATAAGCCCATGACAAGGAAAATCAAAAAGGAAACTGTGCGAGCTTTAAACACTGATGGTTGTGCTTAATTACCAAACAACTTTTGGCGTAGTTCGCGGCGCTCTTGCGCTTCTAAAGATAGGTTCGCTGTTGGACGTGCCAATAAACGTGGGATGCCAATTGGCTCGCCAGTTTCTTCGCACCAACCATAGTCACCAGACTCGATGCTCAACAAAGACTGCTCTACTTTTTTGAGAAGCTTGCGCTCGCGATCACGTGTGCGCAATTCCAAAGCATGCTCTTCTTCAATCGTGGCACGATCAGCTGGATCAGGAACCAAAACGTTTTCGCGAAGATGCTCAGTGGTCTCGTTTGCGTGCAGCAAAAGATCTGCTTTCAAAGCCAATAACTTTGCTTTGAAAAATTCTAGTTGAGCAGCATTCATATAATCCTTTTCAGGCATTTTTACGATATCTGCTTCTGTTAATGCTTTCTTGCTCATTTCTTGTCCTTTCGGGACTTTGTTCTTACTTCGCTAAATTTAAAACTCTTGTTGTCTCTTTACAAGCTCTTTAGAAGCTATTTTTACTCCGCAATATCCCTTAATTTTTATAAGAGCTCAGGGCGCGGATTCTACTCTAATCTGAAAAGATTACACCAAACATGTTTCAAGACCACCCAATAAAACGTCTTTTGGCAAATCAATTCCAATGAAAACCATCCTGGTTTCTTTTTTATCTTTACCCCAAGGAGCGCCCATATCGGAGCCCATCATTTCATGAACGCCTTGAATGATGACTTTGCGTGCGCCACCCTTGATGTACAAAACACCTTTATATCTCAACATCTTAGCGCCGAACACGGACAAAATACCGCCCAAAAAGTCCTCAAGTTTCTGAGAATCAAAAGGTCGATCGCTTTTAAATACAAATGATTGAATTTTGTCTGTATGGCTCTTTTTCATGAATTGCACCGGCTGAGCATGATCGTGGCTATGCTGATGGTCATGCCCGTGGTTGCAATCTGGTCCATGCTCATGATGGTCGTGACCACAATTGGCATGATCATGGTCCTCTTGCTCCAAGAAATGCGGGTCAATATCCAATTTGTCATTCAAATTGAAGCCGCGCAAATCCAAGACCTGATCCAAAGACACAGTTCCTTGAGTAATGCCAGAGATCGGTGCACGAGGATTCATGTGCATCAAACGATGCTTTAACTGATCAACCGCTTTTGCATCGACCAAATCTGTTTTAGTGATAAAAATTCTGTCGGCAAAACCAACTTGCTGCTGTGCCTCTTCGTGTTGGTCCAATTGTTGGTTGCCGTGCTTGGCATCAACCAAAGTCACAACAGCATCCAAAATGTAGTGACTGGCAATCTCATCATCCATGAAGAATGTTTGAGCCACAGGCCCAGGATTGGCAACGCCCGTGGTTTCAATCACCACGCGATCAAAAGAAATCTTTTTATCTTTACGAGATTCGAATAAATCATTCAGCGCTTTGACCAAGTCACCGCGAATCGTGCAGCAAACACAGCCATTGCTCATCTGAACAATTTGCTCATTACTGTCCTGAATCAAAATATCGTTATCGATATTCTCTTCACCGAACTCGTTTTCAATCACGGCAATTTTTTTGCCATGGTTTTCATGAAGAATATGTTTGAGCAAAGTGGTCTTGCCACTACCCAAAAAACCGGAAAGAATTGTTACTGGTATTAAAGCCATGCTTACATCCTTATTCAATCTATTAATTATGAGCCTATCTGACGCAGATGGCTATAGCCTCTGAAGCAACAAGCCCTTTAAGTAGTCCCCCTCAGGGAAACTGGTTAAAAGCGGGTGGTCAGCGCCCGAAGACAAGCGCTGCATCAATCTAAAGTCCATCGAGGTGCTGCCTGAGTGAGACATCGCCTCGGCACTCGCCATCGCAATGGTTCTTTCGAACAAGGCTGAATCAACGGCACCTGAACAAGAAAACGTGAACAATAAGCCACCTGGTTTTAATAACTGCATACCAGCACGATTAATTTCTTTGTAGGCACGCAAAGCCTTATCCAAATGATGTGAAGATGGGGCAAATTTAGGTGGATCTAAAACAACGATGTCGAATTGCCTCTCTTCTTTTCTCAATTGCGTCAAAACTGCGAACGCATCTGAATCAATCCATGTCGCTCGCGACTCATCAAAGCCGTTTAACAACATCTGTCTTTGAGCCATCGCCAAAGCTTCACCCGAAGAATCAACGGACGTGACATGCTTTGCACCACCTTTTAAGGCCGCCAAAGAAAAGCCGCCGGTGTAACAAAACATATTCAAGACTTCTTTATCTTTTGATAGCTCACTTAAAAGATGCCGACTATCTCTTTGGTCAATATAAAAACCTGTTTTATGACCATGCACCACATCCACGCTGTAAAGAACACCGCATTCGTTCACATTAATTGGAGCTTCTGGCATCTGACCAAACAAAGCACCGATGTGCGGCTCAAGACCTTCCCTTGCACGAACAGCAGCATCCGATCTCTCAACAATCGTCTTGCACCCCGTTTGTTGAACCAATGCTTGCGTAATCGCTTCTTTCCAATGCTCCATGCCCACGAATAAAAATTGGCACACCAAAGTATCTGCATACTGATCCACCACCAAACCTGGCAGGCCATCGCTCTCGCCAAAAATCAAACGAATCGCGTTGGTGTTTTTAACCCACTGCGCTCTGTGCGCAAGAGCTTTAGAAATACGCTCTTTAAAAAAAGCATGGTCAATTGTTTTGCCTTCATCCCAAGTCAGTACCCGAACTCTGATTTGCGATGTTGGGCTGTAAAGGCCTTTCGCAATGAACTTGCCCTCATGCGACAACATTTGAACTGTTGCTCCAGGATAAATCTTGCCATCGACGCGTTCAATCGCATTCGAATACACCCAAGGATGTCGTCTTAGGAGTGGGCGTTCTTTACCGGCTTTTAATGTGATGCTCGCTTGCATTATTGACTCTTCTTATTTTTAGCTCTTGGATGGGCCAAGTCATAGGCCTGAGCCAAATGCTGAAAATCCAAGGCGGTATAAATCTGCGTGCTGGTGATGCTGGCATGACCCAACATTTCTTGAACCGCGCGCAAATCACCCGATGATTGTAGAACGTGGCTGGCAAAACTATGTCTCAACATGTGCGGGTGCACATGAGTGGGCAATCCTGCCTTGACTGCCAGTGCTGCCAAATGTTGCTGAACAGTTCTTGCTGAAGCTCGCTTACCTTGTTTGTTGATAAACAAAGCTTGAACCACACCTTTATCAGTTGAAGCGTAATTAGCGCGCACCACCAGCCAATCTTTCAAAGCATTTAAAGCTGCCTCACCAACAGGCACCGTTCTTCTTTTTTTACCTTTACCCAAGACCATCACTTCACCAGCTTCAAAATCAATCCAGCCAGCAGAGGCATATTCTTTGGTTTCGATTGGGGTCAGATCAACGCCAAGTAATTCGGATAAACGCAAGCCAGAGGAATAAAGCAATTCAACAATCGCTCGATCTCTTGCTCTTAAAAAATCATCTGCTTGAACACTTTCTTTATTAGCGCTTTCCACCAAATTGATCGCTTGCTCAACAGACAGCGCTTTGGGCAAAGGCTTGTTTCGTTTGGGCGCTTTGATATCACTCAAAGGACTTTTATTGACCAAACCTTTTTGATTGGCCAGCCACAAATAAAAACCTCTCCAAGCCGATAACATCCTTGCAATACTTCTTGAAGCCTGCCCCTGAGAGTGAAGCTTCACAACCCATGAACGCACTTGATCTGATGTGACATCAGCCAGCTCTAGTCTTTGCTCATCAAGTCTGGCCAACAAATAATCAAGGTCTTTTGTATAAGCGGCAATCGTGTGCTGAGATACCTGCCTGACCACATGAAGTTCTCGCAGGTATTCTTGCGCGAGCAAAGACTTCATGATTGGATCAATCCTATTCTTTTGAACGGGTTAGTGCTGCTAAAGCAAGTTCACCGATTTGATCTAAGTAAACGCGGCCCATGTCAGATGTGAACTTTTCGGCATTACCGCTAGCAAGCAATATTTGAACTTTTAACGGTGCCAGATTAATCACCGCAAGACTCTTCATCTCTTCATTTAAATGAGCTTTGATGGCATCACTGGTCTGCGCCACTGAACCACAAAAATTATCATGCTCACCATCAAGTAATTCAACTTGCTCAATGTCAAAAATTTTGGCTAGTCCAGTGCTGATAGCAGCTCTAACATCAGCCTCAGATTTGGCAGACAATAAATTTGATAACCACTGAATCATCAAGCCCTGCGTTTTGTCATTTTGACTACCAAAGCGCAGCATGTCTGACAGGCGCTGATTCAAAGCTTGGTTTTGTTGACGCAAAACACCCAACTGACGCTCTTGCAAAGAAATGGCACGATCGCCATGAGGATTCTTTAATTGAATCTCTGCCAATAAATCAGCATGTCTTTCAAAAAACCCTGGTGTTGCTAAAAGCCACTCTGCCACTAAAGCTTCGCGCTCTTGTTGCTCAGCTGTTTGATTGTTTGCTTGTGTCATGATTGATTTAACTTATCCGTGAGTAATTTATTGACTTGCTGTGGATTGGCCTTGCCTTGAGTTGCCTTCATGATTTGACCGATCAAAGCATTAAAAGCTTTTTCTTTGCCAGCGCGGAACTCCTCTACCGACTTTTGATTAGCCGCTAACACTTGATCAATGATTGCCTCTAAGGCACCGCTATCACTGATTTGCTTAAGTCCTTTTGCTTCAATGATGCGATCAACTGCATCAAGGTCTGATGCTTTCTCATCCCACATCGCCGTGAAAATTTCTTTGGCGATTTTGTTAGAAATCGTGCCATCGGCAATGCGCTGAATTAATTGCGCCAACTGAGAAGGGTTCAGTGGTGATTGGGCTGCACTGATGCCTTCTTTATTCAAGGCTGAAGCAAATTCACCTGTCATCAAATTAGCCGCTGCCTTGGCTTGATCTTTGCCCACTTTTTTAAGTAGCTCTTCATAAAAATCAGCCGTGCCTCGCTCTTGCGTCAGAACCTGACAATCATAAGCAGACAAACCAAACTCAGACTGCCAGCGCTCTGATTTCTGGGCTGGCAATTCTGTCATTTCTGCGCGCTCTTTAGCGATCCACTCTTCAGAAATCATCAGCGGCAATAAATCAGGATCAGGGAAATAGCGATAGTCATTCGCGTCTTCCTTGCTGCGCATGCTGCGTGTTTCTTTTTTATCTGGATCGTATAGTCGTGTTTCTTGAACAACTCGGCCGCCATCTTCGATCAATTCAATTTGACGACGAACTTCGTATTGAATCGCCTCTTCTAAAAAGCGGAAAGAGTTCAAGTTTTTAATTTCGCAACGAGTGCCGTATTCTTTTTGTCCAACAGGCCTGACTGAAACGTTGGCATCACAACGGAATGAACCCTCTTGCATATTGCCGTCGCAAACACCCAGCCAAACCACCAAGCTGTGCAGCGCCTTGGCATAAGCCACCGCTTCTGCAGCGCTTCTCATGTCTGGCTCTGTGACAATCTCAAGCAAAGGTGTGCCAGCACGATTCAAATCGATGCCGCTGGACGCTTCGCCATGAGGGCCTCGGAAATCTTCATGCAATGATTTGCCCGCATCCTCTTCCAAGTGAGCCCTGGTCAACTGAACAGTTTTAGCCTCACCATCTAAAACAATGTGAACCTTGCCACCTTGCACCACTGGGATTTCAAATTGACTGATTTGGTAACCCTTGGGCAAATCAGGATAGAAATAATTCTTACGGGCAAAAATACTCAACGGTGCAATGTGCGCGCCAACAGCCAAACCAAAACGAATCGCGTGGGCCACTGCGCCTTTATTCAAAACTGGCAGAACGCCTGGCAAGGCCAAATCAACCGCGCATGCTTGTCTGTTTGGCTCAGCACCAAACTCAATTGATGCGCCACTGAATATCTTTGAATTGGTTCTTAGTTGCGCATGGGTTTCCATGCCGATCACGACTTCCCATTTCATCACGCACCACCTTTCACTGCAAATGGTGATTGGGCTTGATGCCAATTGGTTTCTTGCTGATAAGCGTGAGCAACTTGCAACAACGCAGCTTCAGAGAAGTAATTACCAATTAATTGCAAACCAACTGGCATGCCATGATCGCCAAAACCACAAGGCACACTCATCGCTGGCAATCCTGCCAAATTTGGTGAAAGCGTGTAAATATCTTCTAAATACATTTGTGTTGGATCTGAAACTTTTTCGCCCAACTTGCCAGCAACATTTGGTGCAACTGGTCCTGCGATGATGTCGCATGCATCAAATGCATTTTGAAAATCTTGCGCAATGATGCGACGAATTCTTTGCGCTTTTAAATAATAAGCGTCGTAATAACCGTGCGATAAAACGTAAGCGCCAATCATGATGCGGCGTTTCACTTCTGCGCCAAAACCTTCTGATCTTGAGCGCTTGTACATGTCTGATAAATCGCTGTACTCTGCAGCGCGATGTCCATAACGAACACCATCAAAACGACTCAAATTACTGGACGCTTCTGCAGGAGCCAAAACGTAATACACCGGGATTGATAACTCTGTTTTAGGCAGAGATACTGGAACACACTCGGCGCCCATTTTTTTCAATTGCTCAATAGCAGCATCAACAGCGGTTCTAACATCTGCATTTAAGCCATCACCAAAATATTCTTTAGGTAAGCCAACCCTTAAGCCTTTAAGAGGTAAACCTGGTTCACCTGACCAAGTTTTCCCAAGTGCTTTTGTGTAATCTTCTTTGGCGCGCTCTAAGCTCGTGGAATCTTTTGCATCATGTCCTGCCATGGCATTGAGCATGATGGCGCAATCTTCTGCGGTCTTTGCCATTGGCCCTGCTTGATCAAGAGAAGACGCGTAAGCAATCATGCCGTAACGTGACACTCGGCCATAGGTTGGCTTGATACCAGTGATGCCGCAAAAAGCTGCAGGCTGACGAATGGATCCGCCAGTATCTGTGCCAGTTGAAGCGGGCGCTAAACCAGCAGCAATCGCTGCAGCAGAACCACCTGATGAACCACCCGGTACTCGCGCGAGATCCCAAGGATTTTTAGTAGGGCCTGCATAAGCACTTTCATTCGAAGATCCCATGGCGAACTCATCCATGTTGACCTTGCCCAAACAAACCATGCCGGCACGACCAACTCCGAGCTCAGCAACCACGTGTGCGTCAAATGGGCTGATGTAGTTATTTAATATTTTTGAACCAGCGGTTGTCTTCCAATGCTTGGTGACAAATATATCTTTGTGCGCCAATGGCACGCCTGTCAAAGTAGTTGCAGAACCATCGGCCAACTGAGCGTCGGCCGCCTTGGCTTGTAACAAAGTTTGCTCAACGTTCACATCAACAAAAGCATTCAGTTCTTTAGATTGCGCAATGCGAGTCAAAAAGTAATTCGCGAGCTCTTGGCTGCTCACTTCTTTTGAATGAAGTGATTTTGATAATTCTGCTATGGTTTTGGTGTGCCAACTCATTCGATCACCTTCGGCACAAGAAATAAACCGTCATGCTCAGCAGGTGCATTTTTTAAATAAGCATCTCTTTGATCATGCTCTGTGACAATATCTTCACGTAAAGGCTGGGCAATGGCCATGATTTGCTCAATCGGGTGGGCCAAAGGCTCAATACCATCGGTATTAACTGCCTGCATTTGCTCAACCAAATGGAAGACTTTCTGCAACTGGGCCAAAGTGGCCTTTGCCTCGTCTTCCGAGAGCGATAAATGGGATAAATGCGCTATGCGCTTAACATCTTCGAGATTCATTTGTCCTGCTACGGTATCATTAAAGGGTTCATTAACGTATTAATTAATCTATTTTCCTAC
>JACCDG011533986.1_pt1 | contig 11439 bp, 8 predicted proteins | sample 7442471 | NCBI WGS metagenome assembly JACCDG01 (sample SAMN15323444, study PRJNA562643) | freshwater metagenome | isolation source: river surface water | place: USA:Blue River Watershed | collected 2017-08-17
AGTTACGGGCAGGCTTATGGCCTGCCCTGTTTTGTCAAGAGTCCGAAACCTCTGTGGCCCGCATCCGAAGGCTCCAAGACGGGGTCTTCCTTGTCGAGGTCTGGACCCGACCCTCGGTCACGGACTTTACCTGGACGAAGACCTCTGCCTCCTTCGACTCGACGAGGACCAGCCTTTATCCCTCAGCGGATAGCCTCCTGAGGGCTATCCGCGATGTCTTCGTCGGGGCTTCGGGGTCTTCCTCGCCCCTCGTTCGCGTAGCCTCTATCGAGTGGCTCTTCCCTGGGTCGATGGCCGAGAGGGGAAGTTCTCTCCCCGCCCGGTCCCTCTTCCCCCTTGCGACACCCTCCGCATCCTTTGATAGATTCACCCAAAGCTCAGGCCACGTTGAGCCATCGGGGGTTCATCTCCTTCCGTTCTCGTTGGCTGACGATACCTTCTCGCTCGGTCCCGATGGTCTTCGCCTCGGTCAAGAGATGGTCGTCCCGGACCTCTCCACCGTGTCCCTCGTCTTGGGACAGGACTTCGATGGGAGTCGTCATCCGGTCACGGGCTTCGTCTGGACCACGACAATGGCCGACCTCGTGGCCTCGTCGGGTCAGAGGAAGGTCCTCCTTGACCCTCGTGTGGGCCTCTGGCTTGCACCTGACTTTCCATGGAAGAACCAGGTCCTCACGGTGTCATACCAGAGGACGAGCAGGGTCACGTTCCTTTTGGCCTCCGAAGTCCTTGTCGAGCCCATTGGAGAGCCAGAGACACTCAAGGCCTATGGAGCTGCCGGGGACTTGGCCTTCGAGTCCCTAGTGAGGTCTCGGACTCCTACTCGGAAAGCCCTCGGAGGTTCCAATGTCGTCACCGGAGAGGCCTATACCGGGGTCTGGGAGAATGCCCCCCTCCGGGCCTTCCGGGATACGCTCGTGGATGAGTACCAAAGCAAGCAAAGGTGGGCCACATGACCCAGGTATCGACCTCCTTCCGTTATCGACAACATAAGGTAGACCCCGCAGCTCTTGTGCCGACACAGACCTCCATCTTGAAGGAAGGTTCGGAGGGCTTTGGACCTCTCGGGAACCCTTCAAAGGCCGTCTGGGACCACGGACGGTTCGTGTCCCCGCTCTCCGGTAGAGAGAGCGGGTTCCGGACCAGGGGCTTCGAATCCCCAACGCTCATCCAGCTCAAGGGAGATGCTGGCCGTCTCGCCGGATATAGGCGAGACGCGGAGGATAAGTCTGAACGGGGGCAGTTCGTCTCTGGTGAAGTGGTCCTCGAAGGTCGTTCCCATCTCCTCGAAGGGGCCTTGACCGAGCGAGTCATCTTCGGGACCTCCACCTCCGCACTCGGACCCACCACCGAGACGAGCCTCCGGCATCGCCTCCCCTCCGCTCCTGACCCCACGCAGCCAATGTACCTCCGACGGTATAAGCGGGTTGATGGACAAGTACGAGTGGCCTGGGAGGCCACGAAGAGGAATCTCTTCACTCCGCTCTGTGGTACCGAAGGCTACTCGAATGAGAGCATGGCCACTGCTACCACAACATCCTCAGGCTTCGTCTTGCCCGTGTCGTCGGCTATCCTTGGGTCCACTACTTTCCTCTGGGCCAAGATAGACACGAATGCCCCAGAGTTTATGGTGGACTCCTACTACGGCTCCGGACTCGATGTCGTGGCAAACCAGCCAACGACATCCTTTGACCTCCGACCGCAGTGGACCTCTACCTTCGCTGGTAGCACGGACGTGTGGCCCATCCTTGAGAGTCTCGATATTGGCCTCGAAACCTTCTGGTATCAGCCTGTCGGAATGACACCACAAGCGTCATCCGTGTACCGGGGCCTCACGACCTACTTCCCCCTTGTGGCGTCGTCCTTCCAGATGCACGAGAACCCGACCGGGACCAACCTCGTGGCCTGGTCTTCGGTGGCCCGCTTCACCACAGAAGCGGCCACCTCGAAGGCATACCTCCTCGACCCGGTTCATGGGAAGGTATTCCTCAACCCCGTGGCAACCAGCTATCCCGAACTCCGAGTGGGATACATCCCGTCCGCAGCCCTCGAATACCAGGCCCTTGGACGGATAGACCTCCCTAGCGTACACCAGGGACTCGCCCCGGCCTTCGAACCCGCTGGACGCATCGCTGACGGAGACGTTGGCTCTTATTTCTATGTGGCCGAGGTCCGACAACGACCGAATGCCGTTGTCTCCATCGTGGTAGATGGCATCGAAGAGAGCGGGGGAATCTTCCGAGGCTTCGTGTACGGAGAACGTCCGGTAGGGCTCACGCTGTCCCTCCAAAGTTTCGATGGGACACCGCTCTCCGGCATCCGAACCCGACTAACCTACGAAGGGGTAGGCCGTATTGGTTTCGGCAACGGAACCGATATCTCGGTGGTCTCCGATGTCGAAGGGAAGGTCCGAGCCCTCTTCGTTGTACCGGGAATCCCCGAAGCTGGGGTATTCTTCACCTCTGTCCTAGCTGGGTCCTCGGCAGTCTCAAGACCCTCCACGAGTCCGCATTATTTCATCGACGGCGAAGGTCCATTCGTGACCTACGTTCGGGACCAAAATGAACTCCCGAATATCCCAGGGATTTACCCCTCCGTGAAGCACACGGTCCTCTATCGCCACGATACGAGCGCGATTCACCCTGTGACGGGCAGCCTTGGGGCCTATGTCCCTATCGAGCCCATCTCCGTTGGCTCTACGTCCCTCACCTATGGGACAGCCCTCCCGACGTTCGACCCCGCAGGGTCAACGTCGGACATCCTGGGATTCCTCGTCCTAGGCCCCAGGAAGGGCATTCTACGGGTAACAGTCGAAGGGCAGGAGGAAGACCCCTTGGAGACTACCTTCGTGACTACATTGGCCCCGGAAGGCCACGGGAACATCTTTGGCTGGAGGCTACCCGGAGTCTCTTCGGTGGCAAGTCAGCTCAACGGGGGACTCTGGCTAACGCTGAATCCATATTTCGGCTCGTATAACGTCTTGGCGGAAGGAACTGTGGTCGATGCCGCACCTCCCTTCTTGCCCATCCTCTTGACCGTGGAGTAAGAATCCCCATGACCGACAAGCTCACGAAGACCTTCCTCGAGCCAGGTTTCCAAATCGGTGAACAGCCCACAGCCCAGAAGCTTGAATATTCCTTCGTCCTCGTTGGTCAGGCTCTCGAAAAGGTAGAGACCGCCCTCGCTGACCTTTCTGATGCCGTGTCGGAGAACACGGCACTCTCCTCTCTACCCCTTCGCCTCTCCGGCCTTGGACGGCTTGCCGGACCCTTAGGAGTCGCGGACGGTCTCGCAGGCATGGACAGTCCCTTCGCCTGGACAGCGACCCTCTCGACGGACCGCAATGAATGGCTCCTTCCTCATTGGCCCGTGGCTACCTCGACGACTACGGCCTTAACCCTCACTCCCACAGGTGCCGCAACGTGGGTCTTCCAGAGCGATGTCGGAACGGCCATTCCTGCCGCTGTAGGGGAGTGGGGCTATGACCCGGTCACGAACCGGGTCCGAAGTTTCGCAAACCTCACTGGAGGCACGGCAACGGTCGTCTCTACCACCGTCCTCCGGTCGTATCTCTCCATGCCCTCCCTCTCCTTCTATGCACACGGACACGGCGCGGCCCAACTGAACGTCTATCCGAGCATCAAGAACTCTACCTGCACGTCCATCTCCGTCGGAACATCTACCTCTACGGCCTTCGACTTCATTGTGACCCTGAACCCCGAAGTGGCCCTGCAACGCTCTCCGATACGAACAACGGCCCTAGCCCGCTCAGATGAGAAGACCTTTGAGTTGTTCGATGGCCGTCTCAAGGACCGTCGAGGCGCGAATATGTGGGTTGCCCTTGGGGCTGCCCCACAACACCTGCCTACGTCCCTTCATGGGTACTCGGCAGAAGATGAAATACCCGCTCCGTTCGTTCGCCTTTGGGACGAGACGAACGGAGCTGTCCTACCTGGCCGTCTTTTCTGGCGAGATAGTACATCGCTCTTTTATAAGCGAGGGGTTGCTTTGTCGGTCAACGGGAGTACCGCGTACCGGGTCTTGGCCCTTGGCAACTCCTTGGCGGAGAGTGTCGAGAGCCTTCGACATGACATGATTTACCACCAGCACGAAGGACCCCAGGCCATCGGACATGCATCCTTATTGGGGAACTTCTATCCCGGTCCGTCAGCCGATGTCGTGGCCGTTGCCACCGACCCCCGAACAGGCTGGTGGAAGCCCTCTGTTCAGTCCCTCGTCCCAGGGAACGTCCATCCGCAGTACCTCCACCGTGGGGGCTACGATGGCGGTGTCGATGCCCCGAACTTCCGGAATGCCATGCTCGGCGACATCCTCTTTGCTCGTCGTCCGGCATCCACTCATATCGCCCTATCATCGGCCACCGAACTCTTCAATGAGACCTCCATTCAGCCCTCGCCCGGACTCGTCTGGGGAGGCGAGCCTTACTCGATGAAGCTCCGACAAGATGTCTCTGGAGCTGCCGCTTACCTCTCGCTAATGTACACGCAGAAGGTCTTTGGGAACACCTCTGGCGTCACCCTGGCAACGAGTAACACGAACGTCTCTATCCTCCATGCCTCTACGGAGAACTTCGGCTCGACACAGGCCCGCATCTTTCTAGGCTCCAACATCGATGCCTCTGTCCTCTCGAATGGGACCGCAGAGGTCTCTCTGGCATTGGCCCAGAACGCCGGACTTTCCGTGCGTGGTCCGAGCGGGGTCTCCTTCATTACCGTCACGAACGGAGATGTCGAAACCATCGGGTCTGCCAATACCGTCAGTGGTAATCCGTGGGTGTCCTCGAAGGCTTCCGTCGTTGGGGTCTCGAATGCCGTCACGGTCAAGGGTACGGGCCTCTCCGTTGAGGTGGCAGGCTCTGGCCTCACCTTGGGAACGGCAAACTTCCCCGTAACGCACGGACGTTACGGGAAGTATAACCAGTTCATTGTGGATGCCGAGGAGAGATATCTCTGGCGGAGTCACCACCCTCGTGACTTCATCCTCGCCTACAATCCCGACTCCGGCAACGTCGGCACCGCCGTTGTCCCCTTTGATGACGTTTTGCTCCCGATGCCCATCTCGCCCTTCTTCCGGGCCTTCAATACCTCAGGGGCCACAGCGACCCGAAATGGGGTCGGACTCCAAGAAGAGGCCACGGGCATCTCCTTGGTCCTTCCCCTCAATATGCCCGGTGATTCCTTCGTTCGTGAAGTCCAGATAGGGATGACATACCAAGCTGCGGCCCTTGAGCTGTATTACCAGACCCTCGATGGGAGACTCTTCTTGGCCACTTCGACAACCTTGGCAAACCAGAGTCCCGCCGCTGCCTACGCCGCCATCACCTGGGATGTCGGAACGGCCCTTGACCGGACCTTGGGTAGTCGCTTCCCGACAACGACCTCAAGTGGCATAGACATGCTCTTGGCCATTCGGGTCAACTCCACCGACGTGGCCTCGGAACCTCACATCCAGCTTCACGGGGTTCGCTCACGCATCGGAATCACCCGCTTCTAGGAGGAGTCTCTTATGTTGCCCCTCTCGCTAGAGGTCACAGCCTCCCGAAGCCTCTCGATGCGGGTCCACCGCAAGGTGCTAGACCCGCTCGTGCGAATCACGAAGAAGCCTTCCCTTGTCCTTGATGGGAAGCAGGCACCCCTAGCCCATGTGGCCCACAACCTTCGTCGTGACGCACAGGCCATCGTCTCCGAGCGGCTCTTGGAGGTCTACGAGACCCTCGAAGAGATAGGAGCCGATGTCCGCTCTTCTCCCCTGGGCCTTCGGTCCACACAAGAGCCAACAGAGAACATGGCCACAATGGGACGTGAGCGAGGCCCTGTGTTCACTCGCTCCAATTCGTTCACGTCCGCCCACGACCTCCTCGAAGTGACCGCACTCCTTAGCGACGGGGGGAATCCCCTCTTCTATCGCCATAAGCTTCAGGGGTCGGGGGCGTTCTCTCTTGAACGCCTTCCCGACCCGTTCCGACCGTACAACGGAAAGGCCCTGCTCTCTCCCACGAGTGAGCTTCAGTCGGTCAAGGTCCTTGAGCTTTACGACCCCTTTGACCCAGCGAACCCATCAATGGGGCAATTCCTCTGTCATAGCCTCGAAGGCTTTTGGCTCGTCAAGGAAGAGGGCCAAATCCCGGTCCTCTTGAACCATGAGCCACTCTACCCCAAGGTCGGTTCTCGCATGGCCTACGATTATCACCAAGGCTACGCTGCGGCACCCGTCCCAGGGCAGCCCGTAAAGCTCCTCACCTATTGCCGTGTCTCCGCTGAGGTGTCGTCCCTCCGTATCGAACTGCCACCTCATGCTCCCAAGGTCTTCGTCCGTCGAGTGGGCATCCCTAAGGCTACACTTAACCCGGCAACCTTTCCTGGTGAACCCTGGGTCCCGTTCGTCCCCTCCTACGAGGTGAAGCTCCCGGACGGTCGGCACTATCGCGCTCCGGAAAGGAACCGCAATCTCTTCCGGGCCTGGGCCGATTACGAGTCGAAGGACCTTGGCCGACCATCTCCCGACGGGACTTTCCTTCGCCTCTCTCGTCGTGGGGTCCTCGGCGTGGAGAAGGCCCCGGAGGGTATCCAAGTCCGGGTCTTCGTGAAGGGGAAGCTTGCGGCCTCCTTGACGAACCTTGAGGGTGACCACCTAGCCCTTGACCGGAATGGGGTCTTGTGGACCTATGAGCCGTTCTCGGTGTCTCACGATGGCTATCTTTACTCGCAGCGAGGGTCATTCCGGGGTGAGAGATTCGAGGTCTCCTACGTTGTCGAACCCCTCGACATCCCCCTCGACCTGAACCTGAACCCGTTTTTTGACCAGAGCCTCGTGAGTCGGCGGTTCCTCATTACGGAGGAACCGCTCCTGTGGGGAACTCGTCAGCCATCGGAGTCGGCTCAAGGGAGTGTTCGAGCCCTACATTGGCACCAACTCGATGAGAACGGCATTTGCGAAGCTTCCACCTATCGTGATTCCACCGACGGATGGACTCCGGTAGGGAATCCCTGGGCCGACCCGTACTCGCATCACGCTTCGTCATTTCTCTATGGGTCTCGGTTCCCTCTTCGGAATCCCGTCCCATCGAGCGGACTCCTCCTGAGGCACGAGGCCACCCTTGACCGTGAAAGCTCCGCAGTAAGGGCCGGACTCTCGACCGGGAATGGACTCCCTCTCGCCCTTCTAGTGGGCGAGAGTGTTCGTGAAGCCCTCAAGGCTCGTGGTCATCTCGTCTTGGGTGAGTTCTCCATACCAGAGAATCTTCGAGAGGTGGGCGACACCCTCGTGACCGACATTCGTGGTCAGTGGTTCCAATCTATGGACACCCTCTCCGTCCAAGACTACGAACGGACGGGAATCTTCGAAGGGGAAATAGAACCCTCCGTTTATCCGTCCCAGGACCACTCCGATGCGTATCTCGTCCGAATCCCGTGGTGGTACTGTCGAGAGTTCAATGAGACCACTCCGAACCTCCGGTCCCTTCCTGAGCTAGTCACCCTCGCACGGAAGGCCATCGGAGTCTCCTCACGGCCACGGGTCCTCTTTGAAGGGGTTCCACTCCTCTCCGTGTCTTCCTACTCCGACACCGATGAAGTGGTCGTGAGCTGGTCTCCCCCCTCCGCCCCCACAGCGCTCCAAGGAACTTTACGTCGGAGTACGAACGATGGGCTAACGTGGTCGAATGTTTCCACTATCTCCGACATTCGCCTCGTAACGAGCGCCACTGTCCCCTTGACAGGGAGCGACCGTTCGCTTATACAGATGCGCGTTGCCCTCCCCTCTCTCGATATGACGAAGGCCGAACGACGGGTCTTCGTGAAGACATCGGGCGGGAGTCTGACCCTGACCGGACCACTCTCGAATACCCTTTCCGTTGGAGTCTCCAATGCCTGAGTTTACCTATCGTTCGACCCTCCTTGGCTCGCCTATCCAACACGCCAAAGACCTCGGTAGCCGCTCGAACACCAGCGGCACCGCCACCTCTGTCCTCTATATCACCCATGACTCCACGGCTGCCCTCCGGGGCGTTCGGTATTACCTTCGCCCCCGGAGTGGGGCCTATCATGGCCTCTATGGGGCGTCGTTTGACTTCCTCAACGTCCTCAATTGGGGAACCAACTCCACTGCTGGCATCTTCTTTAACCAGGACACGGCCTCGACCGCAGCCGGGTCCGATGTTCGCTGCCATTGGAATGGTTCGACCGGAACAGGTGACGTTGCAAACAGGGGCGTCCCTCTCGCCGCCGCTGCGGTAACAGGCGGCGGCTCTACATCGACCGGACATTGGCCAGCAGGGGCAACGGCCATCCTTATCCTCAAGTACGCTGTCCCGGTCACGGAGACTGCTGCGGGACTGAGGAACTTCGAACTAGGGATTGCTCACGACTAGGCCCTGCAAGAGGGAAAGACGAGCTTCCCGGACCTCTCTCCGGCGGTAGACCATGTAACCCTCGTACACCGCCGCCGTCACGCTCGTCACCGTCCGCATCTCCCGTGTCCTCCTATTGCGGAGGACACGGATGAGTAATCCCCGCAGCTCTTGCAAGATGTCCTCCTCTCCCAAAGTCACTACACGAGGAAAGCTACCCTCCCCCTCTCTTATCGCCTGAACCTCCAGAGCGGCCAATGACCGTATCCAGGGGTCCACCTCTTGTAGGACATCGATAAAGGCCCTTTCCGTGACCTTCCAGGGCTGTCCCCGAACCTTCCGGTAGTGGGAATAGGCTTCCTCTGCTCGAGGGCCTGGATGAAGCGGGGGGACGTATTCTGGGAGATTCACGGCCCCTCCTTGGGGAGGAGGGGTACCGTGACCCGTGGGAGACTCGTCACCCGGAGGGACATCTTTGTTTGCTTCCGTGTACGCTCCATGCTGCGCTCGTCCTCGATGTAGAGGACTTCGCTTTTGCCCCCGTCACCACGACTCCCCGTGTCACGGTAGCCGAAGTAGAGGTCGAGGTCCGAATGCGGGTCTGCGACAGCGATGACCCGCACTTCCCGGAATGCTGCCATCCGGCTCTCGTCGAGACTATGGACCTTCATACCCCGCAACGTGAGCCTCGCACCTACCCGGATAGGTCCACTCAGGATGTCATCCAATTGACATTCCTCGTAGGCCAGCGACTCCGGGTCTTCGGCCAAGGTAATCACGCACTTGGCGTTGTTCTCGATAAGGGTCAAGGTCAAGACCTGGCTCGGAATTGCTGCCGTCATCGAAGACCCGTTCGCAGCACCCTCCGTAGCCAGGTCCGGATTCCAGCGGTAAGAGAGGGTCTTCCCCCCCGCCAGAATACAGAGCCACCCGTTCATCTTCTTCGGGTCAGAAACCCTGTCTTCCTTTTTGCGTGTCATCAGTAACTCATGCTCCGAAGAAGGAGAGCCGGAGCGGTCTTCACGGAGACCGTCTCCGGGGGGATAAACTCTGCGGGGGATACAGAGGGCGAAGAGGACGAAGGGGAAGGGGAAGGGGAAGGGGAGGACGAGGGCTTCGCTCCTTCCTTCTTTGAGCCCTTCGTGGCCTTCGTATCCTCACTCGGAGGGTCAGCGGGATGGGCGGAGGGCGGTGAGGAGGTGGCCCGTTCCTTCAGCTCGGCAATGATGGCCTTCCGCTGGTCTTCCGGGATGTCCGAGAGTTTCATCTCGAACTCCCGGTGGTCGTAGTGCTTCAGGGCCTCGTACACCTTAAGGTTCCCTTTCCCGTCAATCTCGATACCGACGATGCCCGGTCGAAGGATGTTCCGCACGAACTGCTCTTCGAGGAACTTCGAGGCGTCCTTCAAGACGGCATCAGGAAGGCCCTGTCTTGTCTTCATGGACGTATTCTGGCCCCGGAAGTAGTCGTCGAAGAGCCGCTCATCACGCACGAGGAAGACTCGCGTGACCCCCCTCCGCATCCGGTAGGCATTCCACAAGGCATTGAAGATGGTCCCGTCGTCCTCAGGCCCAAGGTCGTTTAAGGCCCGTATCCCAGGAGTCGAGATAATCGAGTCCTTCTCGACGGCGTTGAAGTTCTTCCCCTGGGCCATTTGAACCATGTCTCGTTGGACCCTCGAACCCGTCTTCGTCTCGAGGTCCTTGTAGGTCTTGTTCGGGATGTCAGAAGGACGGGCGGGGTCAAGGGGACGAGAACCAAGGATGAAGGTTTTCATGTCTTCTTTTGCTCACGAAGGCTAGAGAGTGTTTCCCATTCAGGGAGCAACTTCGCGTAGGTCTCTTCAAGGGTCTCGTAGTACTCAATCGAGACCCTCTGAGGATACTTCTCCTGGAGCTTCGTTGCGAAGTCAATCACGGCCTTTGACCTCTTCTTCGTCAGGACCACGAACTTGTAGTCTGGATAACTCTTCACGAAGGACTCCATTTTCGACCGTGCCGGATTCCCTCGTGGGAAGAAAGGCTTCACCTCCACGAAGGTCACGCTCCCGTCCGGGGCCGTTATCCGAAAGTCCGGCTTATAGGTCGCCATGTTCCCGTTCCGGAGCTTCACCGTGAACCTATCCGACTCGTAGAGCCAGGCCTCTCTCCCATACCGGGCTGTCAAGACCCGGGCGTAGTTCGCCTCCGTGAGGCTCCTCGCCCGTATCCCGATGTCCGGTCGGAAACCCGTAACGTTCCCGTAGTGTCCGCACTTGAGTTTCTTGGCCCGCTCTGGCTCTACCTCGATGTGCTTCGCAAAGGCAGAGGCTATCTTCTCAATAGCAAAGATTTCAGCAAGGAAGACCCTCACCGAACTCGGATGGAGCGCAGACATGGCCTTGAGCATCTCTTGCCCCCGTTCGTCCGAGTCTTCCACCAAGGCCTTCGTTGCCTGTGGCAACAAGAAGGCCGCGAAGTATCGCAGCCGCTCTAGCGGGCCTAGACTCTTGAGACCCTCCACGACAACCTTCCGTAGGGCCTCCTTCGCCGTTCGGGAGACCTCCAGAGCCTCGGCGTTCCTTGCCCGCTTTGCCTCCTTCTCCTCCGGCGTCAGTTTGGGCCGTCCTTTGTCCTTCTTCACGCCCTCTGTTGTAGCCCCTTTAGTAGTCGGTACCAAGTCCGGTAGGGGCTTCGGGAGGCTTTCGGGAGTCGGCAGGGGTGGCGGAGAGGGTGGGCTGGTCACAGGGGGCTCCTGTATGACCTCGGAAGGTGGGGGCGGCGAAGGTGGGGCTTTCTTCGGAGGTAGGAGCGGAGAGAGGATTGCCCTTGCTTTCATGTTTCTGGTCTCCTTGGAGAATGCTCAAAGCCCGTTCGACCCACGCTCGGTCACTCGGAAGGTCGATGGCATGGCGAATAAGAAGTTCTTTCGTCTGGTCAATGTCCACTCCTCGATATGCTCCCATCAGGTCAACAAGGAAGGAACTCTCCTTGTCCTCTCGTAGAAGAGGCACCGCGAGGCATAAGCAACAGGCCAAGAGGAGCAGCTCCCCAAACGGGAGGCCCTCTCGACGAGGAGACTCTGGCTTCACC